>RRYU01009375.1_pt1 | contig 15421 bp, 11 predicted proteins | sample 2162651 | NCBI WGS metagenome assembly RRYU01 (sample SAMN10267283, study PRJNA491782) | microbial mat metagenome | isolation source: biomat in the production well | place: Japan: Minami-Kanto gas field, natural gas well KTG3 | collected 2017-06 | reverse complement strand
TATTTCTAAAGAATGCGCTTTTACTTACTTTTTTATTAATTATTATAGTAAATCTATTGTATAATAAATTATTATTTAAATAAAAAATTTTAAAAAAACCATTATTAATGGTTTTTCCTTTATTAAAAATATTATCTATTTCTTTTTTTTTGCTAATTCTATGTTTTCGGGAAAACATATTTTAAGCTGTTAGTACTTTTCTCCCTTTATCTCTTCTTGCTTTAATAACATTTTGTCCGTCCTTGGTTTGCATTCTAGATCTAAATCCATGAACCTTTTTTCTTTTTCTTTCATTTGGTTGATATGTTCTTTTTGGCATATTTTTTTTATTTAATATTACTCACTAAAGATAACACTAAAAAGATTAAAAGTCAATCCTTTTACCCTGTGAATTTAATGTTAATAAACAGCGTTTGGATGTTTATTAAATTTAATAATTTCTTAATAACTTTAGAATATTATCAAAAAGTGAATTAAATTAACATTTCATTAAATTTTATGAATAACTTATTAACTGCACTATTAACAGCAAAAATAACCATAGATAATGAGCATTGTTGGTTTTTTGCCATTTATCAACAGTACTTATTATTATAACTAGATTTATATTTATTTATTATTATAATTATATATAAAATCCAAAAAATTAAAAAAATATTAAAATAACACTTATCAAGGTATTATTAACATGTTTTGAACATTAAAGAGCTTTTTATTAATTTAAAAACTTGTTATAATCTCAGTTATAAAATTAATCAACAAAAATTATGAATCATGATCAAGTTTGGCAGTCTGTTTTAGCAGAAATTGAATTAACTATTTCAAAGGCTAATTTTACTACATGGTTTAAAAATACATTTATTTCATCAATAGAAGACGATAAAATTATAATTTGTGTTCCAAATACTTTTACAAAAGCCTGGCTTGAGAAAAAATATCATAGTGAAATAGTAAAAGCAATTGAAAATGTTTTAGATGATAAAGTTAAAGAGATTTTTTATAAAGTTGAAACAAAAAAAAATATACCAATAAATAATATTGTTGATTTAAAAAATATTGATAATAAAAAAACAGAAATAAAAAAAGAGGGGATTAATAATATCTCAAATACCAACAAATTCGGACTTAATTATAAATATATTTTTGAAAATTTCGTTTCTGGTAAAGGAAACGAATTAGCTCATGCAGCCTGTCAGGCAGTAGCAGCAAATCCAGGTGTGGCTTATAATCCATTATTTATATATGGTGGGGTTGGTCTTGGAAAAACTCACTTACTTCAAGCAATAGGTCATGAGATAACCAAAAAAACAGACAAGGTAATGTATGTAACCTCTGAAAAGTTTACCAATGAATATATACAAGCAGTAAGAAGCGGACAAGCAAAAGAATTTAAAGAAAAATATAGAAATATTGATTTACTACTTATAGATGATATTCAATTTATGGCAGGAAAAGATGGAACACAAGAAGAATTTTTTCATACCTTTAATGAGCTTCATCAAACAAATAAACAAATAGTGATAACTTCAGATAGGGCACCAAAGTCTATACCAGCCCTGGAAAAAAGATTGTTATCTAGATTTGAATGGGGAATGATAGCTGATATTTCTCACCCCGATATTGAAACTAGGGTGGCTATATTAGAAAATAAATGTAGAGAAAAAAATTATAATTTAGAAAATGATATTTTATATTATATAGCAGAAAATATTCAAAACAATATAAGAGAATTAGAGGGGGCTTTAAATAGAATAGTTGCTTATCATGAATTTAATAATTCTACTCCAACACTAGAAAGTACAAAAAGTGTTTTAAATAATATAATTTCAAATTTCCAATCTAAATCTATAACCACTAAAGATATTATTTCTTCGGTAATTAAATATTATGATATAGATATAAAAGAGCTTCTTGGAAAAGGTAGAAAAAAAGAGCTAGTTGAGCCGAGACAATTGATAATGTATTTAATGAGAGAAGAAATAAATACATCTTATCCAACAATAGGGAGTGAGCTTGGTGGTAGAGATCATACTACAGCAATGCATGCCTATAATAAGATATCCAAAGAAGTAAAAGAAAATGAAAAACTAAAACAAGACATTAACTCTATTAAACAATTAATTTACAATACCAATCTTATTGATTAGAAGTATGAAATTTACAATATTACAAGAAAATTTAAAAGAAGCATTATATATAACTGGTCATATAAGTGGAAAAAATATTAATCTTCCAATTCTGAATAATATATTAATAAAAGCAGAGCAGGGGGATTTGTCTTTTATTAGCACCGATTTAGAGATTGGAATAATTAATAAAAAAAGAGGAAAAATAGATAAGTCCGGAGAATTAACAGTTGACTCAAAAATCTTTTCAGATTATATTTCTCTTTTACCTAACGAAAAAGTAGATTTGGAACTTATAGGAGAAGAGCTTCATATAAAATGTAAAAATTATAACACTAAAATAAAAATACAAGATTCTTCAGATTTTCCGATTATTCCCGAGATAGAAAAAGGAGAAAATTTTTTTATAAAAGCAAAAAATTTAAAAAAAGCATTGTCACAGGTGGTTTTTGCAACTTCAAATAGTGAAACCAGAATGGAATTAACAGGAGTTTTGTTTGAGTTAATTGATAACAATCTAGTTTTGGCGGCAACTGATAGTTATAGATTGGCAGAAAAAAAGATAAAAATAGAAAATAAAGAAAACAAATCTTTTAGAATAATAATTCCAGCAAAAACAATCCAAGAATTAACAAGAATATTATCCAACATAAAAGAGGAAACACTAGATCAAGAAGATGTGGAAATTAAAATAAGTGATAATCAGACAAAGTTCGTAGTAGATGGAACGGAGCTCATCTCAAGGCTAATAGAGGGACAATATCCAGACTATAAACAAATTATACCCACCAAAAGTAATACAAAATCAACGGCCTATAAGCAAGAATTAATTAGATCTGTAAAAATGGCTTCACTTTTTTCAAAGAGCGGAATAAATGATGTTAATTTAGATTTTCCTCAAGGAAAAAACAAGATAATAATATCCTCTATTTCAGGTCAGGCTGGTGAAAATTTTACAGAAATGGATGCTGAGGTAAAAGGGACAGATAATGGGATAGTGGTTAATTTTAGATATTTATTGGATGGTTTAAATAATATGAATACAGAGAAAGTGGTTATTGAGTTAAGTGATTCTAATACTCCTTGTATAATAAAACCAGAGAACGATGATTCTTATTTATATATAATAATGCCCATAAAACAATAAAATATGATAAAACAAAAAGCAAGAGGCTTGGTTTATTTTGAAAATAAGAATATAGAAGATATTAAAAAGGTTTTTGAAAATTTCAGATTTGATGAAGGAAAATTTCTTTTCTTTAAAAAAATAGAAATAAATAATATAGAAAAAGACAGCCCCGGAGTTTTTTTAAACGGAGATATTAATGAAAAATATACCAGTGAAAACATAGTTAGGCTTTTTAGAAAGTTGATGGGACTGAATACAGAAATGAAAAACTGTGATATAAGTGTTGAAAAAGAAGACGAAATAGACCCATTAACAATAGATAGAAAATTTAAAAGTCTGTATTTTTTAAAAATAGCAAAAGAGGATGTTGATAAAATAAAAAAACTTATTTTAGAAAAATTGAAAGTAAAATATGTTTTAAAAACAAGAGACTCGGGTTATCAGGAAGGAAGGCCTATGATAAGTTTAGATTTTTTTTCAGAGGAAAATATAAAAAATATTCTAGACAATATAGTGGAAGAAAATAAAATTAATTACGAGAATAAAATATTTATAGAGATTTATTATTTTTAAACAATTTATTTTATTTATAAAAAAAATCAAGCAATATATAAGCTTGATTTTTTAATTTTCTATTCAGAAATATTTTCTTCTTCTACATCTTCAAGAGTGTTGTTTATGGTTATGGTTATTTCATTGCTTTTTGTTATCTGGGCATTCCAGGAGGTTGATTCGGCAAAAATATTATAAGTACCACTTTCTGGAACCTGATTCCATAATATTTCATTTATTTGGGAGGCCACTGGCTGATTTATCCCTATGAGGACTTTTTCTTCTTGTGAATTTATATAATAATAATTTATAACAGCTACTTGACTTGATTGGCTATTTTGACTTTTAATCCTAAGAGGAAAATCAAAATTGGATACAGCCAGTCCGTTACTGGGCTCTATTATGCTTATATCTATGTTTTCATAGACTAAGTGATTTTCTATGTTTAGATTGATGTTGACCACTGCCTCCTGGCAATTTAAAACATCGTCACAGGCGACAGCTTTTAATAAATGACTTCCGTTTTTAAGAAAAGAGATATTTTCATTAACTGAAAACGGAGAAATGGAAGACTTGCTTAAAAGCCTGTTATTTATATAGTAATTAACAAAACTTACTCCCCTTGGGGCACTAGCATCAACAATAATTGATAGTTGTGGATTTTCCAGAACTGTATTATTACTGGGACTTAGAATATTAATTGTTGGCTTGTTTTCTGGGATGTGAACATTATCTGTTTCTGTTGGGATAACAATATCGGAACTAGATGATGTTTTTTCTACCCATTTTAAAACTGCTTCTTCCCAGGCCTTGAATTGGGGATCTTTTTCTGGATTTTCTGGAATATCACCAAGAGGGTCGATTTTGTCTATATAGTAAAGAATAGAGTGGTGTTCTTCTAGTTCAATTTCTTTTATTAAATCAAGAGGGGTTTGTTCGGTGGCAAGAAGACCTGAAATAGAATCAATTTTAATTATTCTTTTTCCTTCAATTATTCCATCCAAAATAGCCTTCCCGGTTTTTTCATTTTCATATTTTTTAAACTGCTCTTTTGGTGTGTCTCCTAGAACTTTTTTCATATATTCATTCCATATGGGACCAGCCACGACTGACCCCGACGCTCCTCTTTTCATTTCAGTATTATTGTTATTTCCAACCCACACACCTGTAACTAGTGAGGGGGTGTAGCCAAGTGTCCAAGCATCTCTGTAGTCATTAGTTGTTCCTGTTTTGGCGGCAACTGGTCTATCACCAAGGGTAAGTGAGTTTCTTGTTCCAAAAGCATAGCTTCTTGCCTCATTGTCAGAGAGTATGTCATTAATTGCTCTGGCAACTTTTGGGTCAATAACTCTTCTTTGATCTTCTTCCCATTCTTCAAGAGTATTACCATCTTTATCCTCTACCCTTAGAATGGTTGCTATGGGGCTTATATAGCCCTCTCTAGCGAAAGCAGAGTAAGCATTGGTGTGTTCCAGTAGGCGCACCTCAGCTCCTCCAAGAACCAGGGATAGCCCAAAGCGATCTTTATCATTTAAGCTTGTATAACCAAGGTCACGCGCTAATTCTAAAACATTTTCAACCCCTGAGATATAAATTGCCTTTACTGCGGGAATATTGAGTGATCCGGCCAAGGCTTTTCTGATGGAAATGGGGCCATTTTCCTCAAGAGAGTAATTCTTTGGCTCATATGGCTTATCTGGGTCATTTGAGAAATTTGTAACAACATCATAAAGAATAGTGTCTGGAGTCAACCCTTTTAAAAAGGCGCTAGCAAACACAAGGGGCTTTAGAGAAGATCCGGGTTGTCTTAGTCTGGTTGCTACATTTACTTGACCATCAATTTCATCATTAAAATAATCCCTAGAGCCGACCATCGCAAGAACCTGTCCGTTTTTTGGGTCAATAGAAACTAAGCTAGCATTTGAGGCATTGTAATTAGTGTTATTTTTTTCACCAATTTCTTTAATTGTTTCTTCGGCAATTTCTTGTTTGTATAAATCTAGAGTAGTCGTTATTTTTAATCCACCTTGTTCTATCATTTTTTCGCCGTATTTTTCTGATAAAATTGATCTAACATGCATAACAAAATGAGGAGCTTTTATGTCAGCGCTCTGTTTTTTAAAAACCAGTTCAAAGTTTTTCGCCTCCTCACCATCCTCTTTTGAGATATAGTTTTGCTCAACCATTAAATCAATTACATATTTTTGTCTATTTATTAATAATTGTTTATTTGATCCGTAAGGAGAATATGTAGAGGGTGCTTGAGGAAGAGAGGCTAAGATAGCAGCTTCAGCTATATTTATATCCCGAACATCTTTACCAAAATAATTTTGACTGGCAGCTTGCACGCCATAGGCTGTTGAGCCGTAGGGAATCTCGTTTAAATATAGTTGGAGTATTTCATCTTTAGAAAATTTTTGTTCTAATTTGTAAGCCAATATCCACTCTTTTAATTTTCTAGTAACTGTCCTTTCATTTGTTAAAACGGCATTTTTTATAAATTGTTGAGTAAGAGTAGATCCCCCTTGAACCCTTTTTCCTCTAATTTTTTGCCAAACGGTCCCTCTTAAAATACCCCAGATACTAACACCTCTATGTTTGTAGAAGTTTTTGTCCTCAATAGAAATAGCCGCCCATTTAACATGATCTGGTATTTCATCTAAATTAATTAAAGTCCTTTGTTGGTCTCCATGAATTTCGTATAAAACAATATCGCCAGTACGGTCATATATTTTGGTTGTTTGAGCCAACTCTCTGTCTATTAGCTTGTTTGGATCAGGTAAACCTCTGGCTACTATAGCAACTGCAGTAAAAGAAAAAATAAAAAACAAAAAAGAAAGAAAAACAACAGATAATATAATTTTTTTCTTTATTTTAGAGTAAAAATCACTTTTTTTATTATTGTTTCTTTTGTTTTTTGAAAAACTACTCTGATTAATTGGTTTTTTGCTTTTATTAATTTTTCGCCAACTTTGGTGATTTTTATTATTATTATTTAATTGTGGTATAGGCATATTTATGTAATTATTGAAAAAGTATATCAATATAAAGCATTAAAATCAAGCAAAGAGTTGATTTTTGTTCATTTTTATGTTAATAATAATATGGTTTGTTAAATAAAGATCGTTCATTAAAATTTTATAGGGGGAGAGATGTCAATCAAAGACAAAAATGATTCTATAATTTCTGTATTTATTCCACTTTGGGAAGAGCTCTTGTCTGGATTTAAAGAATATTCATTTGATAATAGGGAGCTAAAGTTTATCATTGATGCTGATAATAATTTAACTAAATTAAAATTTTCAAAAAAACTACAAAGAGAATTTATAATTACACTACATGGAAAGAAAAAAGAGGTTGATATTGGCAAGAAAAATGAAATTTTTACTTTTTTTAGTGATGGTACAATTCTTATTAAAGAAGGACCCAGTATTTCCTTGGCTATGATGCAGATACTAATAACTCATACAAGAAACAGGCTCAAAGAAGAAAAAAGAGAAAAAATAAAGAAAAACAAAGAATTTATTAGCAACACAATAAAAGAGATGCTTATAAAAAATAATTTTTCTTTAGATGAGAAAAAAGAACAAGTAAAAAAAACAGTTTGGTACAAAAAGGGTGTTTACTGCGTTAAGATTTCTTTCAATAAAAAAAACAACGAAAACAATGAAACAAATTTATACTTGTTTTATGATGAGTTAGTAGAAATGCTTAATTCTTCTGGATTACAAACAGAAACTTACTATGAAATAAAATAAAAGAACGATAAAATCGTTCTTTTTTCTTTTTTAAAATAATTAGTTTTTTATTGTGGTTCCCGCAAAATTTTTGTTTTCAAAATAATTAAGCAAATTATTAATTTTCTTTCCGTTTAAAACGGCAACTTCAATATTAAGTTGATTTGCTTTTTGGCTTGCTATTGGGTCAAAGGGGGCGTTAAGTCCCGGATCCCACTTAGTGCCTACTATTTTTATAAATTCTGGCCAAATAATATTTTTGATTTTTTTTGAGTTTTTATATTTTTTTGGGTCTTTTTCATAAACATAATCAATATTTGATAGATTGATTATTTTTTTAATATTATATTCTTGGGCTATTAGTGTCGCAACATAATCAGTTGACCACCCTGGCTTCCAACCACCAGCTATTATCACTTTGTTTTTTATAGGTAGTCTATAGCTAGGGTTTTTTATTATATTTGGTTGAGCAACATCACTAAATATTGTTCTAAGAAGATGAGCATTGAGTCTCGTTGAGTGTATTCCTAGCCAATCTTGATCATTTCTACTTATTTTATTTATTTTATTAGCAGATTTGATGTAGTTTCTAGCGGTAGCGCCACCACCTGAAATAATAAAAAACTTGTCACCTTTTTTTATTCTTTCTAATATTAATTTTCTAAATTTTTTTAAAAATTGCCAGTCAATAATGCCTATTTCAGGGACTATCAAAGAGCCCCCTAGAGAAATAATGTAGTGGTTTTTCATTTTTTAGTATTTATTTATAAAGCTATTATAAAGAATAGCATAAAACAATAAATCAAAAAAACAACACTATTCGTGTTGTCTTTTTCCTGTACCGAGTAGGCCTGCCCGAAATGCCGTAAACAAGCAATCCAAAACTTAGGTGTTTTAATATTATAAGTGTTTTAGCAACAAGAAGAAAACTTATTTAGAGGCAGGCGGGGGACTTGAAGGGGCGAGCCCCAGCGCCCTAATCGTAAATGTTTGGTTTTCGTTCCTATTGTTCCTACTGACAAGCACTGCTTTCCTCTTTCCTTTTACTTATCACATTTGGAGGCTCGGCGCTCCTCTCCTCGTCCCAACAAAAAAAACAACACTATTTGTGTTGTCTTTTTCCTGTGCCGAGGAGAGGACTTGAACCTCCATGCATTGCTGCACATGGGCCTAAACCATGCGTGTCTGCCAATTTCACCACCTCGGCTTGTTTGAATTTTTTTTAAGCTTCATGACCCGAACAACAAACAACTTAAAACATTTATTTGTAGTTCGCCCGGCAAGTAATTTGAATTACTTTCGGTCGGGCAGGCCACCTCGGCTAATCAATAAAAATAACCAATTTCTTGGTATGAGTTTATTTTAATGGATTTATTTTTTTTGTCAATTCTTGAAATATGAAATATATATTTTTTGTGTTATAATATATTTTGTTACTAAATAAAATATTATGAACAAAGAAAAAAAATACGACAGAGAAAAAGATGTTTTAGAAAACAAAAGTATAGCAGCTTTTTCTTATGGGTGGATCATGTTTTTGCATCCATTTATTAATAAAAGAAAGTCAACCTTTTGTCAGTTTCATGCCAGACAAGGATTGATATTGTTTCTTTTGAGTTTTGCTACCGTAGTTCCTTTTTTTGGACAAATCCTTTTTATTGTTCTTTTGTTTGTTTCGGTTATCGCTTTTGTTCGAGCCTCTAATGGTGAGTGGTGGAAGATTCCGTTTGTCTATGAGATGAGTAAAAAAATAAAATTTTAATAATAAACTAAAATCTATTTAATAGATTAAATTTAAATGCATGTCTAAATACATAAAGTTTTTTAACCAATTGAGAATTAAAGATGTGCCTCAAGTGGGAGGAAAAAATGCATCTCTTGGCGAGATGTATCAAATGTTAGAAAAAAAAGGAGTTCGTGTCCCAAATGGTTTTGCGACAACATCCGACGCTTATAATTATTTCTTGGAAGAGACTGGAGTAAAAAAAGAAATAAAAAAAATACTAAAAGGGCTTGATACAAGCAATGTTACAGACCTAGGTAAAAGAGGAAAGGCAGTTCGTGAAACCATATTAAAAGCGGAAATGCCAAAAGATTTTAAAGAAGAGATTACAAGTGCTTATAAAGAGTTGTCAAAACAATACAAAACAAAAAATGTTGATGTTGCAGTTAGATCATCAGCAACTGCCGAAGATCTTCCTGACGCCTCTTTTGCAGGACAGCAAGATACATATTTGAATATCCACGGTGAAGCAGAGCTTTTAGATGCTGTTAGAAGATGTATAGCTTCATTGTTTACAAACAGGGCGATTTCATATCGCGTTGACAAGGGCTTTGATCATTTCAAAATTGCCCTATCTGTTGGTGTCCAAAAGATGGCTCGATCTGATCTGGCTGCTTCTGGTGTTATGTTTTCTATTGACACTGAATCTGGATTTGATCAAGCTGTTTTAATAGATTCTATTTATGGTCTGGGAGAAAATATTGTTCAAGGAAAAGTAAACCCAGATGAATTTTATTATTTCAAGCCAACTGGAGCAATCGTTTCAAAGAAAATTGGAAAAAAAGCCTTAAGAATGGTTTATAATAATAAAAAAGGAGCCAAAAATCCAGTGAAAGACGTTCCAGTGACCCTAGCCGATCAACACAGGCAATCAATCACCGATGATCAAGTAAAACAACTTGGTAAGTGGGCGGTTATTATTGAAGAGCATTATGGCAGACCAATGGATATGGAATGGGCTTTGGATGGAAAAGACAATAAGCTGTATATTATTCAGGCTAGACCAGAAACCATTCACTCTGTTCGCGATAGAAATAAACTAGAAGAATATAAGCTGGAAAAAAGAAGTGAGGTAATAATATCTGGAACAGCAGTTGGCTCAAAGATAGGCGTTGGGAAAGCTCACAAAATAATGGACATTAAAGAAATAAGCAAGTTCAAAAAAGGAGAGGTATTGGTTACAGATATGACAGATCCAGACTGGGAACCGATTATGAAAATAGCATCAGCCATAGTAACAGACAAGGGAGGAAGAACTTGTCATGCCGCTATTGTTTCTCGTGAACTCGGCATTCCTTGTTTGGTTGGGACAGAAACAGTTAGTAAAACTATTAAAACAGGGGAAAAGGTGACAGTGTCTTGTGCTGATGGAGAGGTTGGGCACGTATACAAAGGAGAGCTTCCTTTCAAGGTTTTAAAAACCAATGTTGGCACCATGAAAAGACCAAAAACAAAAATAATGATGAATGTAGGTGAGCCTGATATGTCATTTACTAACTCATTTATTCCTAATGATGGAGTTGGTTTAGCCAGATTAGAATTTATTATAAATAATTTTATAAAAATTCACCCACTTGCTCTTCTTAACTACAATAAAATAACCGACAAAAAAACAAAAAAATTAATTGACGATATTACAATAGGTTATAAAAATAAAGCAGAATTCTTTGTTGATAAGTTGGCTGAAGGTGTTGGTATGATAGCGGCTGGTTTTTATCCTAAGGATGTTATTGTTAGACTTTCTGACTTTAAAACAAATGAATATGCCAACTTGATTGGTGGAGCAGAATATGAACCAATTGAATCAAACCCGATGATAGGTTGGCGTGGAGCAAGTAGATATTATTCCGAAAAGTTTTTGCCAGCCTTTGAACTAGAATGCAAGGCACTGAAAAAAGTTCGTGATGAAATGGGGTTGACCAACCTAAAGATTATGATTCCGTTTTGTAGAACCATTGAAGAGGGAAAAATGGTAAAACAAATCATGGCCAAAAATGGTTTAAAGCAAGGTGTTAATGGATTAGAAATTTACGTGATGGCAGAAATACCTGCTAATATTATTTTAGCCGATCAATTTGCCCAAGAGTTTGACGGCTTTTCTATCGGCTCTAACGACCTAACACAGCTTACTCTTGGAATTGATCGTGATTCTGCTGGAGGAACTTTAAAAGTAGAAGGGGTTTCTAATGAAAAAAATGAAGCAGTAAAGACTCTGATTACTTATTTAATACAAGTTGCTAAAAAGACAAAAACAAAAGTCGGTATTTGCGGACAAGCTCCAAGTGATTTTCCTGACTTTGCTCAATACCTTGTAGAATGTGGAATAGACAGTATTTCTTTGATCCCCGACACAGTTGTAAAAACAACGCTAGCAGTATTAAAAAAAGAAGAAGACTTAAAAAAGAAAAAGAAAAAATAAGACCAACCATCAATAGAAAAAACCCCGATTTAATGAACCGGGGTTTTTTTTGTTTTAAGGTCTAAAAACTACAAGCAAAATAATTAGCACAAGAAAGATGGCTGATAGGATAGAGCAAATAATTATTGCTCTTTTGGTGTAATTTATTTCACTGTCTTTTTTGAAATGTTTTTTATTAATTTTTGACATTGATTTTCTCCTTATCTCAGTTGTTTAAAGGAAAGTGAATTGTTAAAAAAAATAATGTAAAAAATATTATAATAAACAAAATCATTAAATTTGGGAAAAAAATTTTTCCTTTTTTTGGACTATTTTTCTTTTTCATTTTAGACCCCTTTTTTAAAGAGCGAGATTTGGGTTTACTTTTATGTCTTTCCAGTCTATAAAAATATTTTCTCTAGCCTTAAAATATCCGGCCGAAGCTATCATGGCAGCATTATCGGTTGTGTAAGAAAGTTCTGGCTTGTAGAATTGTGTTTTAACTAATTTTTCTAAAATAGTTTTTTCAAGCTGTGTACGAAGCACTTTGTTGGCGGAGACACCACCAGCGAGTAAAATACTTTTAGCGGAATATTTTGTAGCTGCTTTGATGGTCTTTTTTATTAAAACGTCTATTATTGCTTGTTGGAATTCGTGGCAGTATTCTGGGATTTTTTCTTTATACTTTTCATCTTTTTGAATTAAGTATAAAAGAGCGGTTTTGAGACCAGAAAAAGAAAAATCAAAATCCAGCGAATCTATCATGGGCCGAGGGAGAGTAATTTTTGGTTCCTGCCCGAGTGATTGGTGGGTTCTATTTCCGATTTCCGATTTGTATTCTTCGGCAAGCTTGGATATAACAGGCCCCCCGGGATATCCTATGTCCATAAGCTTTGCTGCTTTATCAAAAGCCTCTCCAGCAGCATCATCACGAGTTTCACCAAGGGTTTCAAATTTATTAAAACCGCGCATTAATATTAACAAGGTGTGCCCCCCAGAGACTGTTAAAATAACGGAGGGGAACTCAATTTTTTCTGCGTTGATAAAATTGGCGTAAATATGTCCTTCTATGTGGTTTACTGAAACAAGGGGAACATTAAAAACATAAGACAAGCTTTTAGCAGTCTCTATACCAACCATCAGTGAGCTAACAAGCCCTGGACCGCTAGCAACAGCTATGGCGTCAATTTCCTTAGTAAAGTTTTTTTTATCTATCCCAGCCTCTTTTAAGCTTCTATCTACAACAGGGATTATATCAAGAACATGTTCACGTGCAGCGAGCTCTGGGATAACGCCCCCGTATTTTTGATGTATATCTATTTGAGATGAAACTATATTTGATAAAACTTTAACCGAATCACCACTCCCTTCAATAATTGAAGCAGCGGTTTCATCACAGCTGGATTCTATACCTAATATTTTCATAGTGTTATTCTATATTATAAAAAAATTAAAATCAACAAAAAAGAGCCCAAAAATTGGACTCTTTTTTATTGTACCGCCACGGGGAGCCCGCCTGTCTCAATTTTAAGGTTATATTTTTTTGGAACATGAAAAGATATTTTATAACGTTATTATATAAAAATTGTTAACGGCAATTCGGGCAGGTCGAAGGGGCGAGCCCCAACACTCCAATCGAAAACGTGTATATAATTACCGGATGCTTTTTTTCTTCAAGCAACGCATGTCTTTTTCCGTTGACTTGTCACACTGCGGGGTTCTCAGCCCCATGACAGCACAATAAAAAAGAGCCCAAAAATTGGACTCTTTTTTATTGTACCGCCACGGGGAGTCGAACCCCGCTCTCCAGGATGAAAACCTGATATCCTAACCGATAGACGATGGCGGCATGTTTTAAAATAAAATGTAGTCCAAGATGGGACCACTGAAATAAGTATAAAAAATTTTTTGAGTTATGTCAATATTAAAGCTTATTTATTTAGCTCTGTTATATTGATCATCATACCTAATAATATCATCTTCTTCTAAGTAGTTTCCGGTCTGAACCTCTATTATTTCAAGATTTATTTTTCCGGGGTTTTCTAGTCTGTGCTTTGAGGTCGGAGGAATAAAAGTGCTCTCGTTTTCTCTTAGATAAATTTCCTTGTCTTCATTTATGATAATAGCTAAGCCACGGACAACTATCCAGTGTTCAGCTCTATGAAAATGAGATTGTAGGCTTAGTTTTTCTCCAGGATAGACTATAATCCTTTTTACTTTATGAGCGGGGTTGTCTATTAAGACTTCAAACTTTCCCCAAGGTCTGTGGACTATTAAATTGTCTTCTATCTCTTTTCTGTTGTCTTGTTTTAGAGTTTCTACTATTTTTTTTACATCTTCACCACGCCCCTTTTTTTGTATTAAAATGCTATCATTATTTTCTATAATACAGAGATCTTCAACCCCGATAGTGGTTATTAGTCTATTATTCTGAGAGTGAGTAAAGATATTTTTTGAGTCGTAACCAATATGAGTTCCTTTTTTGCTGCCATTTTTTAAGTTTAGTTCTGAAAGAGAGTCAAAGGAGCCAATATCGTTCCATTCAAAATCACCTTCTATAACAACCACATTATCTGACTTTTCTGAAATAGCGAGATCAACTGAAACACTAGGGAGAGAGTGAAAATTGTTTATAAAAATATCAAATGCTTCAACCAGAGAATTATAAATTATCGGTTCGTGTTTTTTTATTTCACTGATAAATGTTTTGGCGTTAAAAATATACATTCCAGCATTCCAAACGTATTGACCGGATTGGAAATAAAAATTAGCAGTAATTTTGTCAGGTTTTTCTTTGAACTCAACTACTCTATGATAGCCATTTATTTTTTCACCTTTTCTGATATAACCATAGCCGGTTTCGGCTGATGTTGGTTTTATCCCAATAGTCCCTATTCTGTCACTAACTCCGCTCATCGCTTTTTTAACTATTTCTAAATACCCCTCTTGATTTCCGATGTAGTGATCAGATGGTAGGAAGATTATTGGACTGTTTTGGTCTATTCTAATTTCTTCTAGTAAATATTTTACAGAAAGAGCAATTGCAGGGGCGGTGTTAAGGCTCGCTGGCTCTATTATGATTCTATCTTTTGAAAAGTTTTTAGCTACTTCACTTATTTGGTTTAGAACATTAAAATAATTATCCTCATTGGTTACAAAAAAGATATTCTCCTCTGGCATGATTTTTGTCATACGCAAAAAAGTCTCTTGAAGAAGAGATTTATCGCTATAGAGAGATAAAAATTGTTTTGGAAAGTTTTTTCTGGAAAGTGGCCAAAGTCTAGTCCCGGAACCACCGCAGAGAATAACACTATACATAAAATTCTATTAATACATCCCTAGCCTATAGTATTATGAGATATTAGTCAAGAGAAGGGCTAATATTGGTGAAAATTAGAATTTTGAGAGCTCTTTTTTGAACCAGGAAACGAAAGGCACTTCAGCTGGATTAACATCATTTAGAATCCCTAGATAGTAGCTTAGCCAAGTTCCATATTGTAATAATTCAAAAGATTGAAGAAGCTTGGTCTTTTGAGTTAGCTTGTAGTCGAGAACTTCAATCCCGTTTTTTTTCACTACTTTTTTGGTCAAAAGAGATCTTTGAGAAACTCTTTTGTTATATTGATCAGAGTCTATAAAAAAGAAAAGAAGATTTTTTTTGTTTGTGTCGGGATATTTTAGTCCTTCCATAGCAAA
>RRYU01005733.1_pt1 | contig 15421 bp, 15 predicted proteins | sample 2162651 | NCBI WGS metagenome assembly RRYU01 (sample SAMN10267283, study PRJNA491782) | microbial mat metagenome | isolation source: biomat in the production well | place: Japan: Minami-Kanto gas field, natural gas well KTG3 | collected 2017-06 | reverse complement strand
TGGGCAAAATTGGCTATGTGCCCCAAAAATTAGATTTTGATCGTTTAACCCCCATCACTGTTAAAGAATTTATGGGCCTAGAAAGATGTGGTGTGGAAAAACATAGCTTAAAACATATTAGTCAGGTTTTAGAAAAAGTTGGTTTAGCCAAACAAGAACAGAAAAAACTAGGAGTATTATCAGGTGGCGAATTTCAGCGCCTAATGATTGCTCGGGCACTTCTACACGAAAAAGAATTATTAATTTTTGATGAGCCATCAGCGGGTATTGATGTTGCCGGAGAAGATACCATTTATAGTTTAATTGCTGAAATTAATCAAAAAACTAAAGCTACTTGCCTCATTGTTTCTCATGAATTAAGCATAGTTCATAAATATGCTAACAATGTTTTGTGTTTAAATAAATCTTTGGTTTGCTTTGGTAAGCCAGAAACAGCTATTAATTCGGAAACTTTACAAGCTCTTTATGGTGGTAGCGCCGGCTTGTATCATCATCATTAATTTATGTTTGATTTTTTAGAGTATCCTTTTATGTTAAGGGCCCTGTTAGCGGGTAGCGCCGTGGCCCTGGTTTTAGGTTGGCTAGGTACTTTTGTTGTTACTAAAAAAATGAGCTTTATTGGTGATGGCTTGGCTCATGCTTCTTTGGCTGGCATTGCTCTAGCTCTTTTGGTTGGCTGGGCCCCGCTACCAGTCGCTATTATTTTAGCAGTAATAGTAGCAGTTATTATTTATTTTTTAGAAAAAAAAACCGGCTTATCAGGAGATACGGCCATAGCTATTATGTTTACTACAGGCATGGCTCTTGGTATTATTTTGCTTCATTATTATCAAGGTTATCAGCCAGAGTTAATTAGTTATTTATTTGGTAATATTTTAGCTATTAATTATCAGGATTTATATTTTATTTTGGCTGGTAGTGCTACCATTTTATTACTACTTAGTATTTTTTATCGTCGTTTACTTTTTGCCACCGTTGATCCCATTGGCGCTTATTTAGCTGGTATCAAACCGTGGATTTATGATTTGTTGTTATATATTATGGCAGCTGTAGCTATTATCTTAAGCTTAAAACTAGTTGGTATTATTTTAGTGAGCGCTTTACTGGTAATGCCTAGTGCTATTGCTCGTTTTTACACCACTTCTTTTAAAGCCTTTTCTTTACTAGCGGCGGTTATTTCCTGGCTAATAGTTTTTATTGGCCTGACTGCTTCCTATCATTTAGACTGGCCATCAGGCGCTACCATTATTTTAACTGGTAGTTTATTATTTTTTATTAGCGTTTTAGTTAATACTTGGCGCCTATCATTTTTAAAAAAGTTTTTTTATACTAGCATTTTTTTAATTAGTTTATTTTTTATTGGTCAGACCGCTACGGCTGCTTATTTGCCGTCCTATCCTCAACCCACTAATTCAGAGCCTGAGATGATAGAAAAAGTTGATGAAGTAAAAGAATCAGAAAAGATAAGATTAAATATCCAAGCAGTTAATCAACAAGACTTGCAGGCAATCAATGAGAATTATATTCCTCAGGCGCTCGAGGTGCCTGATTATGAAGAGTCTAATTTTTTAGTTAATAATAACTATAAGTTAGATAATTTCTCGGCCAAAGTTATAGAGATAATGGAAACAGCTGAAAAAACTAGAGCCGATGGCAGTCATTTTACTCAACAAAACATACGTCTTCAAGCCTTAGATGGTCAAAGAGCTGGTCAAGAATTTATTTATTACGGTATTTCAGAAATAGAAGTGGGCAATATGCCAGTCTATAAGTTAAATGACAAGGTTTATGTTGATGTTTTTATTGGTAGCGATGGCAGCGAAACAGTTTATATTGTTGACTATGTACGTAATCGCGCGCTTTTACTGTTGTCTCTCGTGTTTATTTTTATTGTTATTTTAGTGGGGCGCTTAAAAGGCTTTAAGGCGCTTATTAGCCTCACGCTCACATTTTTTATAATTTTAAAATTTATTTTACCGCAGATTTTGGCTGGTCGCGATCCTTTTGTAATCAGTCTACTGGGTGGATTAATTATTATGGCCCTCATTATTTATATTACTGAGGGTTGGCATAAAAAATCTCACTTGGCAATTTTTTCAGTTTTTTTATCTTTAGTCTTAACTTTAATTTTATCAGTCGTATTTACTAACCTGGCCAATTTATCGGGCTTAGCTCAAGACGAGGCGGTTTTTCTTATTGGTGTGGGGCAAAAAGTGATTAATTTTAAAGGTTTGCTCTTAGCGGGCATGCTAATCGGGGCTTTAGGGGTTTTAGATGATATCGTCGTTGGTCAAATTGAAGCCGTTTATCGTATTCGTGAGGCTAATCCCAAGTTACCATCAAAGCGCATCTTTCATTTAGCTTATAAAGTAGGAAATACGCATTTAGGAGCGATTATTAATACTTTATTTTTAACTTATGCTGGCGCTGCTTTACCCCTGCTCCTTTTATTTATCATTGGCCAGGAAAGTGGTTTAAGTGTGCTACGAGCGTTAAATACCGAAGCAGTAGCTACGGAGATTATCCGTACTATGGTAGGCAGTATTGGTGTGATGGCTTCTATGCCCATTGCCACTTTTTTAGCAGCAGTTTATTTACCAGAACGAAAATTTAGTTGGTGGCATCAGTGGACGAAAATATGGAAATAAACTATAATATTAATAATAAGGCTTAAAATAAAGATTAAATTAAAAAAATATGGAAAAAAACAAAAAAATTTGGCTAATATCGGTGATAGTATTAGCGGTTGCCATTCTACTTGTAATATTTTTTGCCGCCCCAGAATCTCGAGCCCCTTATGTAGAAATGCCTAGTGACGATGAAATTGTATTGGTAGAATATACAGCTGAAGACAGAGAGTTATTTGATAATTTTTTACGAGAAAATATTAGCGCTATTTCGCCAGAAGCAGAGGTTCTTGGTGGTACTTTTTATGTCACAGAAATAGATTGGGAAAATGAGCGCGAGGGAATTGTTGCCTATGAAGATGGGCACATTGCTTTGCGCGCTAATTTTGGCTTTTCTTTTCCTGGTGCCAGCAAGGATGAAATACAGCTAGATTATTTTGATATTATTCCGCTTGAATAAATTTAGAATCAAAGACTTATGACTTATGATAAGGTTTTAAGGTTTGTTATTATTGGTGGCATTATTATTGGCCTGGCTGCCTTTTTTTATTTTATTAGCGGTTCTCAAGCACGCTTGAATGGCTCTGAAGATTTGCTAGAAGTAGCAGAAGAAATAATTATTCCAGAATTTAGAAAAGAATTAATAGAAATTGAGACGGGCGATACCTATGGAGTGGTAATGGGGCGAGCCAATTTAGTGAGCGGACTAGTTAGTAAAATTTATGCTGCTTCGCAGCCAATTTATGATTTAGCTAAGATTAAGGCGGGGCATAAAATTGAATTAATTTATGGCTATCAAGATAATGAATTTAAAGAATTAGTTTATAAAATTGATACGGAAAAAGAATTAGTGGTTAAGCTGGATGAGGCGGGCGAGCTAACAGCTCAAATCAGAGATATTCCTTATGAAACTAAAATTGTGCTTAAAGAAGGAGAAATTAGCAGCTCTTTATATGAAGCCGCTATGAGTCAAGGTATAGACGAAAGAGCAGTTATTGCCCTAGCTAACACTTTTCAGTGGACCATAGATTTTGCGATGGACCCTAGAGTAGGAGATACTTTTAAATTTATCTATGAAGAAAAATTTTTAGAGGGAGAATATACCAGACCGGGCAGAGTATTAGCTGGTAAATATGTTAATGATGGCAAACCCTTTTATTTATTTTATTTTAATGACGGAGCTAAACAAGTTGGCTATTACGATGAAAATGGCAATTCAGTGCAAAAAATGTTTTTAAAGGCGCCAGTTGAGTTTAAATATATTTCTTCGGGTTTTACTACTGGCTTGCGCTATGTAGAGGCTTTCAATGTTTCTACTGGTCATAGAGCAATTGATTATGCTGCCCCTACGGGGACGCCAATTAGAAGTGTGGGTGATGGCACTATTACTTTTGCTGGCTGGAATGGTTCCTATGGTTATATGGTGAGCGTGCGTCATAATGGTACTTATAGTACTAATTATGCTCACATGTCGCGTATGGCCATTAAAAAAGGTGACAAAGTAAAGCAAGGGCAAATTATTGGCTACGTTGGCTCAACTGGTTTTTCTACTGGTCCTCATCTTCATTATGAAATGGTAAAAAATGGAGTAAAAATAAATCCCTTAACTGAGGTTTTACCCCCAGGAGAGCCCCTTAGTTCTGATGTTAAAGATAAATTTTTAACAGAAATTATTTCTTGGCAAGAACAACTTGATTAGCAAGATTTTATGTCTAAAAAAATAGTGCTGGTTAATGATTTAATGCAACAAGGGTACAGTTATCAGTTAACAGCCGCTATGGGTCGTAATTTTGCTCCTGATTTTAAACCAGAATTAAGTCCACCAGAAATGCTTACCCTAGGAGTTTTTGGGGGAAGGTATTTACGTGATTGCCAAACCGAATTTCCAGCTAGTTGGTTTAAAAAGGCTAAACTAGCCAAAGATAAAGCAGATTATAAATTAAATTATTTTAAAGTATCGGCTAGTCTACCTCTTAATTATTGGCAAAAAAAGGGTTGGATATATAAAGATGACCCTCGTGGTTGGTTTCAGTGGTATTGTCGTTATTATTTAGGACGTCGTATAGAGGAAGAAGATAAGCGTCAAGTAAAGAGATGGAGGGCAATGAAAAGACATGTGATGGCAGTTAAAAATAATTGTCGCCCAGGAGATGAAACTTGTCGGCCCCGTCAAAGACAAGCCTTATTGCACTGGGCTTATGATAGTAGAAAATATTAATTTTTTAAAAAATATGAAAAAAGAACATTTTATTCTTAGTTTAGTGGGGATGATTATTTTGGGTGTAGTTGTTAGTTTAGCTTTTTATTTTCCCAATCAGTCAAAAAATGAAGATCGTTTTTCTGTGGTTGGCTCAGGTGCAGTCTATGCCAAAGCTGATATTGCTAATTTAACTGTTGGTGTAAAAACTGAAGTTAAAAAAACTGCCGCGGAAACCACCCAAGAGAACAGTGAAAAAATGAATGAAATAATTGCAGCTGTTAAAGAGTTGGGAGTGGAGGAAAAGGATATAAAAACTACTGATTTTCGTTTAAATCCAGTTTATACTTGGATTGAAAAAGAAGGGCAAAAATTATTGGGCTATGAAGCCACCCAAAACATTTCTTTAAAAATTAGAGATTTAGATAAAATTGGTGATATTATTGCCAAAACCACTGACAAGGGAGCTAATCAAATTGGTAATATTAATTTTACGATTGATGATGAGTACGAACTTAAAAATGAAGCTCGTAAGTTAGCGATAGAAAAGGCCAAAGAGAAAGCAGTGGCTATTGCTGCTGAATCAGGCATGAAATTAGGGAAAATAAAGAGTGTTTATGAAAATAGTTATCAAATGCCAGACTACTCATACAGCAATGCTTATAAAGAAATGAGTTTAGAAAGTTATGATCAAGTAGCTGGTGTTGTTGTTTCTGGTATTGAAGCTGGGCAAAATGAAGTAAAAGTAGAAGTTACTTTAATTTACGAAGTAAAGTAAACCAGATTTGTAAAACCCTTTATTTATTGGCATATTTTTTTAGGTGTGCTATAATTACCTTGTAAACATTGAATTATAATAATAGGAACTTATTTTCAAAGCTTTTTTATTAGCTTTTTGGATAAGCCCCATGCAAACATTATGTCAAAAATGACAAAGTCACAAATGATTGCCACTTTAGCCGAAAGTGCTGAATTGAGCAAAAAGCAAGTTACAAATTTAATGGACGTGATGGCAGAGCTAGCTTACAAAGAAGTAAAAAAGACCGGCGAATGCATTGTTCCTGGTTTTGGTAAATTAGTAAAAGTAAAAAGAAAAGCAAGAGAAGGACGCAACCCAGCTACTGGCGAAACCATTAAAATCCCAGCTAAAACTGTAGTTAAATTCCGCCTAGCTAAAGCTGTTAAAGATGCTGTTCTTTAGTTCTAACATTTAGTCAAAAAGCAAAAGAAAGGAAATTACTTCCTCACATACAAAAACCACCCTAACGGAATCTAGGGTGGTTTTTATTTGAAGTCTTAAAAAAAAGCTGTTATAGTATAATTATAATTACTAAAACAAACGATATGTTTTCTAAGCATAAGTTATTTGCTTTTTTCAAGAATCCGACCAAGTTGGTGCTGGCGTTTTTTTTGTTAGCAATATTTTTATTGCCGATGATAACAACAAGTCAAGTAATAATAGATTATTTGCGTTCTAATAAAAATACAGCCACATCAATCACATTTTATCCTCCCGGGGAAGCTTTAAGCGGTGGCTGTACAGTTGCTAATAATAGTGCCACCACTGATTATTTCGTGCCTTTTAAAACCGCAACTGAATGGAGCGCTTTTAAGAACAACAAGCCTGCCAACATAAACATAAATTGTGCAGCTGGCTCTGGTTGTTCGGGGGCCTATTGTACCTGGAAAGATGGACAACCTCAGCCTTGTCAGCAAAACTGGACTTGTACAATTCATAATTGGGGCTATAATTCTAGCAATTGCATCTTTATTTGGGGGGATGAGAATCTAGGTTATTTTGAACCTGGTTTGTGTTGTCAAACCATGGTACCAGATGGTTGTATGAATGACTTGCCGTATTGTTATAGTGATGGAACCTATTGTTCTAGTGAAATTGATATGAATTATTGCAATGTCAATCAGGCTACCTGTGGTTATCGCGGAGCATATTGTGATTGGTATAATGCTGATAATCTTTGTACTTCTATTCTTGGTAATACGGCTTGTTATGATCCTAATTTTGAATATTGTTGCGATCTTCAACCCGCTTTTGATTATCCTATAGTTTGTCCGCTTGGCGTTGATTCCTTAAATTTCTGTTACGCCGGAAGATATCAGCCAAATACGGAATGTCGTTATTCTCAATAAAGTAAAAAGATAGTTTGGTCATAGAAAAAAGGACGTTCAACTTGAACGTCCTTTGTTTTTTGTGTCTCGTTTTTTTAATCTTCTTTAATGAGACGAAGGCTAACTCCAAAACTTGTCGCTGTTAATCCTACTGTGTAAAAATGTGGAGAGTTGTATTGCAACCACATAATATCAGCTAAGTTAGTACTGTTGGTGTAGCTTGATGAGGCCCAAAAATAAGTAAAAAAACCCAATTCTACAAAACCTTCTTGATCGCCTCTTCCTCCTGCCGGATAAGCCGAGAAATCAGAATCATTGATAGGTTTAGCTCCTGATTGATTATCAGATGGTTGCCAATAATTGCCAGTTACTTTCATTCTGTCTCCAGACCTAGCATTTATACCACCTAAATAAGTTAATAGTTTCTCATAATCATCAAGATGCGGCACTCTCCAGCCCTCAGGCGCGATTAAGGGATGACTAGCCACAAACCAGTTATACAAAGCACCATAAGGCACCTGATACTGTTCACGATTGTTATTATACCAACACATGGCTGGTTCCTGTGGTCCATCTGAGCCCCAGTAGAAGTCCTCAGTTCGATTAGGAATAGAAGTACCATCTCTTAGCCTTGTGACATTAAGATTTTCTCTAGTCCAATACTGATCACCAATTTTAACAATTGTATAAACATTGCCATCAATATCAGTGATAGTCTCATAGTCAGTAGTAAAGTTAAGTACCTCACCATAGACTACGCCTAAAGAAGTCTCTACAAAGGCACGAACATAATAAATTTGTCTGGCCTCAAGTTCAGTTAATAAATATGAAAAATGATTATCACTATGGTTGTAACTGACTACAATAGTATTATCATCTATCATTGGATAACGAGGGGTATTAAGATGTATCTGCTTTAACCAGCAAAACCCCAGTCTGATAATAGGCTCAGTCCCTAAATTAACTAACTCTCCTTGTAACAGGGCAGAGTTATTAGTAATACTTTCAGGCGCTAAAGTCCTTAAAGAAGGCGGATACTTATCCTCTTCCTTACAGGATTGAAAGCAACCCTGGCAAATGACAACTATTATTGTCATTAACCAAAACAATTTCATCTTTTTCATGGCTGATATCTTTTTTGTTGTTAATGTGCGATTAATTAATTTCTGATCTTTGTTTATATAAATTATATTATACTAATACTGCATTATGTTTGTTATATCAATATACTATATGCTTTATCATATTTATATAAAAATGTCAATGATTTGACAAAAGAATAAAAAAATAATATTATAAAATAAGCTTATCTTAAATAATAAGCGCGACTTAAGGTCGCGTTTTCTTTTTTGCTTTGAAAAGAGCCTTTAAATTTATGGAAATTAGAAATATTGCTATTATCGCCCATGTTGATCATGGAAAAACCACTTTAACTGATGCTCTGTTACGCCAAACTGGTATGGTTGAGGATAATTTTAGTATGGATAGCAATTCATTGGAACAAGAGAGAGGTATTACTATTTATGCTAAGAATGCGAGTCTTTTTTATAAAGATAGCAAAATTAATATTGTTGATACCCCGGGTCATGCAGATTTTAGTTCAGAAGTAGAAAGAGTTTTAAGATCAATTGATTCGGTTTTGTTAGTAGTTGATGCTCAAGAAGGACCAATGCCACAAACCAAATTTGTTTTAAAGAAATCTTTAGAAATAGGTTTGAGGCCAATTGTGGTAGTAAATAAAGTTGATAAACCAGCGGCTCGCCCTGATTTAGTAACTGAAATGGTTTATGAATTATTTTTAGATTTAGGAGCTAATGATGAGCAATTAAATTTTGCTGTTGTTTATGCTAGCAGCAAGGCTGGCCAAGCTGGTTTAGCGGCTAATAAATTAAATAATAATTTGGAGCCTTTGTTGGATATTATACTAGAAAAAGTTGCCCCTGCCTCTAATTTAAAATTAAATGATAGTGATTTATTAGCGCAACCATTTAATTTAGCTTATGATAATTTTTTAGGACGTTGTGCTATTGTTCGTGTTTATCAGGGAAAAATAAAAAGCGGACAAGCCGTTGTTATAAAAGATAAAAATCAAGAGTCACGTAGCGGTCGTATTACAAAGTTGTTTACTTTTCGCGGTTTAAGTCGAGTAGAAATAACAGAAGCGATAACTGGCGATATTGTCATGATAGCTGGTTTGTCAGATATTTTTATTGGTGAAACTATATGTATTAAATCAGAGCAAAACTCTTTGCCTGCGATTGATATTGATGAACCAACAATCTGTCTTAATTTTTTAATTAATAATTCTCCGTTTGCTGGTCGGGAAGGGAAATTTGTGACTAGTAGACAAATTAAAGAGCGCCTCGAAAAAGAATTAGAAGTAAATGTGGGCTTAAAAGTAGATTTTTCTGATGCTAATTTTTATAGAGTTTATGGTCGAGGTGAATTACATATTGCTGTCTTATTAGAAAATATGCGTCGTGAAGGCTATGAAATGCAAGTATCTAAACCACAAGTGATTATTAAAGAAGAAGAGGGCGAAAAATTCGAACCCTTTGAAGAGATAAGTATTGATATTCCAGAAATTTGTGCTGGTATTGTAATTGAGAAAATGTCTAAACGTAAGGGCAGAATGATTGATTTAAAAAATCACAATCAACAAACTAGAATTGTTTTTGAAATTCCTACGCGCGGATTATTAGGCTATCGTGAAGAGTTTATTGTTGATACTAGGGGTGAAGGTATTTTATATTCTAATTTTATTGGCTTCAAGCCCTGGGTAGGAGAAATTGAAATAAGTGAGCTAGGTTCTATGGTGTCAATGATCAGTGGCAAGGCCTTGGCCTATTCTCTATGGAATTTACAAGACAGAGGCGTGCTTTATATTCATCCTAACACTGAGGTATATGAAGGCATGGTAATTGGTAATGTAGCTAAAGGAAACGATTTGTTGGTTAATCCAGTTAAGGGAAAAAAATTAACTAATGTGCGCGCCTCGGGTTCTGATGAGGCTATTTTATTAACACCGCCACAAGAATTAACCTTAGAAAAGGGATTGAGCATAATAAATAACGATGAATATTTAGAAGTTACCCCCAAAAATATTAGATTGCGTAAAATGTTTTTAACAGAAGTTGAGAGAAATCGTTCTAAAAAATTAGATTAGATTTTTTAAAGGCGCAAAAGAAAGGCGATGGGCCGGGGATGGTCCATAGAGCCCTATTTTTTCTAGATGTAATTTAGTGCCATAGCCTTTATGTTTTTTAAACTCATAAAGGGGGTATTTTTTATCTAATTCGTTCATAATATAATCACGACTAACTTTGGCAATAATAGAGGCAGCAGCAATAGTCCAGATATTTGCGTCTCCCTTAACAATAGCAGTTTGTGCGATGTCAGTTTTGGGTAATTTAAATCTTCCGTCTAATAAAAGGTAATCGGGTCTAGTTTGTATCTTGTAAAGAGCGCGTCTCATAGCCAAAAAACTAGCCTGCAAAATATTTATTTTATCTATTTCTTCATTAGTTGATATACCGATTTCTATAGCTTTGGCTTTTTCTTTAATGACTGAAAAGATGTGTTCACGTTTTTTAGCACTTAATTTTTTAGAATCGGCCACTAACTCTAAATCACCCGGCGTAATCATAAATTCCGGGCCAATAACAACACAAGCAGCTACCACTGGACCAGCTAAAGGCCCTCGCCCTGCTTCATCAAGGCCACCGATTAGCTTGTAACCTAAATCAAATATTTTTTTTTCGGTCTTTAAATCGAGCATATATAATCTATTTAAAGTATAGCATATATATGATAAGATTAGCTTTTTTTAGGTTTTCTATGATAAAATAATAAAAAATACATTTTTGAGGGTTTTTATAAAACTATATGAAAAAAGAATATTTTTTATTGTTTATTGGGGGCTTAATTATTTTAGTAGCTGTTATTTTGCGTATAACCAAGCCCTATGAATTAAATCAAGAAAAACTAAATCAAATTTTGCGGAGTAATGATGATTTTTCTTTATTTTTTCCAGACACAGAAGATGATAATATAATGGTTAATAATGATGAAATAGATGATAGCTCAGATTTATTTGAGCCGATAGAGCCAGTGGTTTTAGATTTTTCAGAAGAAGTAGAAATTTTTTATCCTCAAGCCAATGATGCCATTAGTTCTCCGCTAGAAATTAGTGGTCAAGCTCGTGGTTTTTGGTTTTTTGAAGCTAGCCTGCCTGTTAGATTGGTTGATTTAGAAGGGAATTTGATTGTTGAGCATTACGCGCAAGCACAAAATGATTGGATGACAACTGACTTTGTTCCCTTAAGTGCGAGTTTAGTTTTTAATACAACAGCTACTAGCGGCTTTCTAGTTATTGCTAAAGACAATCCCTCTGGCTTACCAGAATATGATGCCTCTATTAGTATTCCGGTTATATTTAATTTTTATGAATAAATTATTTTTATATAATACTCTAACAAGACGTAAAGAAGAATTTATACCTACGAAAACTAATCTAGTTGGAATTTATGCTTGTGGTCCAACAGTTTATAATTATGCCCATATTGGTAATTTGCGCACTTATTTATTTGAAGATTTTTTAAGACGAGTTTTGCTTTATAATGGTTATAAATTAAAACATGTAATAAATATTACAGATGTCGGCCATTTAACAGGGGATGCTGATATGGGTGAAGATAAAATGGAAACAGGGGCTAGGCGTGAAGGTAAAAGTGCTTGGGAAATAGCTAAGTTTTATACGTCAGCCTTTAAAAAAGATATTAAATATTTAAATATTTTAGAACCAGAGATTTGGTGTAAGGCAACTGATAATATTCCTGAACAAATAAATTTAATAAAAAAATTAGAAAAAGGCGGTTATACCTATAAAACAAATGACGGTGTTTATTTTGATACCGCTAAAATAAAAAAGTATAATAAGTTGAGTCATCTGCCTCTAGAAACGTTAAAAGAAGGGGCCAGAGTTGAAAAAAATCCTGACAAGAAAAACCCTACTGATTTTGCTTTGTGGAAATTTTCTTCTTTAGATAAAAAAAGACAAATGGAATGGACCTCTCCCTGGGGCGTTGGTTTTCCTGGTTGGCACTTAGAGTGTTCAGCGATGAGTTTAAAATATTTAAAAAATAACCTAGATATTCACTGTGGCGGTATTGATCATATTAATATTCATCACACTAATGAAATTGCGCAATCTGAAGCAGCGACTGGTAAAAAGTTTTTTAATTTTTGGTTACATGGCGCTTTTTTAAATATTAGTGGAGGCAAGAAAATGGCTAAGAGTGATAATAATTTTTTAACTTTAGAAAAAGCAGTTTTGCAGCACAACATTAACCCTCTGGCTTATCGTTTTTTGGCTTGTCAAGTGCATTATCGCAAGCCAATGGAGTATAGTTTGCCTTCTTTGAAGCAAGCAGCTGGCAGTTTATTGAAATTACAATCTCAAGTTGAAGCTTATTTTGATAAAGATGTTAAGAAAAATGGTCGTATTAATTTAGAATTAAAAGAGAAATTTTTTCAAGCTATCAACGATGATTTGAATATCCCTCAAGCTTTAGCTGTAGTTTCGGCCGTTATTCATTCTTCTTTAACTTCAGCTGATAAGTGGGTAACAATTTCTGATTTTGATAAAGTTTTAGGGCTTAATTTAAGCGCACCAAAAAAAGAAAAAAAATTAACAATAAGCTCGCAAGCACAAGCCTTGTTATTAGCTCGCAATCAAGCGCGCGCTAACAAAAATTTTACAGAAGCCGATCGTTTACGAGATAAATTAAAAGAATTAGGTTATATTATTGAAGATACTAATCAGGGGTCAATTTTAAAGTTATTTAAAAAATAATTGGCTAAAATGAAAGATAATAATTTTTGGAAGAAATTAAAGAATGATAAAAAACGAATTTTAGCTTTGGCTCCCATGGCTGGTTTTACTAATTCAGTTTTTCGACGTCTTTGTTGTGGTTATGGCGCCGATGTAGTTTATAGTGAAATGGCCTCGGTTACAGCTTTACATTATTATAAGTTTAAAAAAGAATGTACCGATTTTAAAAAACGTGACAGCGGCGGAGAAGCCACCTTAAAGTTATTGGGTTTTAAAGAGGGAGAAGAAAAATATTATGTAGTTCAGGTTTTTGGATCGGATCCCACTCATTTTATTAGCGCCACACAACTAATCACTAAAAAGATTAAACCGCATGGCATAGATATAAATTTTGGTTGTCCGGTTGGTAAAATTATTAAACAAGGAGCCGGTGCTGATTTAATGAAAGATTTAAAACGCTCACGCGAAGTTATAAAAGCTGTTTTATATAATACTAAATTCCCAGTTTCAATTAAATTAAGATTAAAGGCGGGTCAAGTTCATTGTTTAGATTTTTTAAAAAATATTTCTGACTTACCAATATCTGCTGTTATGATACATGGTCGTAGCCTAAGTCAGGGATTTGTTGGTGAGCCAGATTTTGATAGCTTGAGAAAGGCGCGAGATTATTTTACTGGTCCAATTTTAGCCAACGGGGGTATTAATAATTTAGAAACAGCTAGACAGGCTCTGAAATTAAGTCAAGCAGATGGATTGGGTTTAGCGCGTGGTGTTTTGGGTAGACCCTGGCTTTTTCAAGAGCTAAAAAATAATCAAGAAAAAAATTATAGTTTGGCGGATATTTTTAAGATTATGATTAAGCAGGCAACTATGTTGGAAAAAGAACAAGGGGGAGGCTCTTTGGTAGAATTACGCAAGCATTTAGCCTGGTATGTGCAAGGACAAAATGGAGCTAGTCGCTTAAGAGCGGAATTGGTAAGGGTTAATTCTGTTAAGGATTTAAAAACAATCGCCAAAGATTATTTATTATAAATTTTTATGACACTTTATATTAATACTATTATTACTGATTATATTTTAATTATGATAGCTAGAAAAGAAGAAACTATTGTTTTTAAAAAAGTTAAAGTAAATCGCAAGCAAGCAGAAAAATTATTAATCACTTTAGATAAATTATTAATTAAACATAAAATCAAACCAAAAGATATTAAGAGAATTGTAGTAGCTGATGAGGGTGGTAGTTTTACTTCATTGCGGATTGGTGTTATTACTGCTAACGCTTTGGCTTATGCTTGGAAAATACCAGTACAGGGTGAAAGTGGGCAAGTTTTGGTCGCAAAAAAATTAGGATTTAATCTGGTAAGTCCCAAATATCAAGGAGAACCCAATATTGGAGTTGGCAAATCCCCCCTGTGAATTAATTGTTGAAAACTTTTAGTTATTTTTTTGATAAAAAAGAGTTGCTTGTTGATAAGTTACTCTTTTTTTTATTTTTTAGCTTATTTTAAACTAAATAAAAGTGTTGACCGTTGGGGCTTTGTGGTGTATAATTAAATATGTAAGGTGATTTGTGGGGAATAGTGGAGAATTTTAAATTTTAACTTGTTCTCAAATTACAATAAATATGTTTATTGGAGAATATAATCACAATTTAGATGAAAAGGGCCGTTTAGCAATTCCTGCTAAATTTCGAGCTATTTTAAAAAAAGGGGCAGTAGTCACCAAGGGTTTAGACGGCTGTCTTTTTTTATATTCTAAAAATCAATTTGAAGTAATTGCTAAAAAATTTGCTGCTTTACCATTAAGTCAGTCTAAAGCTAGGGCCTTTACTAGGCACATGTTAGCAGGAGCAATGGATGTGGAATTTGATAATCAGGGGCGAATAACCTTGCCAGAATATTTACGTAATTTTTCTAACTTAAAGAAAAAAGTCATTGTTGCTGGTCTTTATAATCATTTAGAGATTTGGGATGAATCAGCTTGGAATAAATATAAAATGAGCTCAGAGAAAAATAGTAATGATATTGCCGAAGCTTTGGGAGACCTGGGAATCTAATATGAATTATTCCCATACTCCAGTTATGCTTGCTGAAGTTCTAGATTTTTTAGAAGTTGGTACTGGTGGAAAATATATTGATTGTACTTTAGGAGGCGCTGGTTATACCATGGCCATTGCGCAGAAAATAGGATCACAGGGAGAAGTATTGAGTTTAGATTTAGACGATAAAGCTTTAGATAATGCTCGGCAATTAATAAAAAGTAATCAAGTAAGTAATATTTTTTTAAAAAGAAGTAATTTTAAAAACATAACAGTTTCTGCTCAGGAAAGATGGGGGGAGGGGGTTAAGGTAAATGGCGTTGTGCTTGATTTAGGCCTATCTTCTTTTCAGTTGGATGATGAAGCTCGCGGCTTTTCGTTTAAATCGGAAAAATCTTTAAATATGGCTTTTGGTCCAGATATTTTACTGGATACTATCAATATAGTTAATCAGTATAGCTTATTAGATTTAACCAAGATATTTAGAGAATATGGAGAGGAAAAAAGAGCTTATTATTTAGCTAAGGCGATTGTAGCTAGAAGACAGGAAAAACCAATAGAAAGCGCTTTTGAGTTGGCTGAGTTAATAAAGTCAAAAG
>RRYU01022925.1_pt1 | contig 15427 bp, 15 predicted proteins | sample 2162651 | NCBI WGS metagenome assembly RRYU01 (sample SAMN10267283, study PRJNA491782) | microbial mat metagenome | isolation source: biomat in the production well | place: Japan: Minami-Kanto gas field, natural gas well KTG3 | collected 2017-06 | reverse complement strand
GATGTCCTCGGCTTCGATCACCGGAAAGAGATCCTTGTTGCTGCCAAAAGTCGCCAAACAGTGGAGCACCGCATCCAGGCCTGCCTCAGCGCCCGACAGGATCGTTAACCGCCCGGTCGAGGGACGCCATTGCCACGCCGGCAAAGCAAAGGTTTTATACGACGAGAGTAACCGGTATTCAGGCAACCCCGCCCGTTTCCCCATCAGCGTCCTCACAGCAAGATCGTTGCCTCGCATAATCGAGGTCAGGTAAACAGGCAGACGTAGCTCCCGGTGGTGGATTTCCCGTAGCAAGTCAAAACCTTTCGCCACAGCGAAGCCACTGCGAAATTCGGGGGCTACACGAAGGGAATTTAGATACCCGACCTCCGTCACCTCACCGTTCAGCCATACTTTTCGACGAGTAATAAGGCCGACCCCGACAAGACAATCGCCTGTCAATGCGACCACACCTTTAGGGGAACGCCCCTCTACTTCGAAGGAATCCCAAAAGGGTACGCCGTAGCTGGGGCTGATTCCGACCGGACCCGGCATAGGGGTCTTGGCCAGTAGCTTGGCGATGCTAGCGCCGTCAGAGTGCTCCACGGCCCTGATTTTAAGACGTGTAGTCATGCTGCCCATTTTCAAAGCCCAAACGAACGCCCCGTTTTTCTGTCACCTCTCGTCTGAGCATCTTGTTAATGCTCAAATACATGGCTAAATTAGTAAAGTTTGCCGCATTACACTTTCGATCCAAAACCCGTTTAAAAATCGAGCCGAAAGAGTAAAAACGTTTTCTTGCCTCAAGGCATCGGTTTTCCACCTCTTCCGAGCTCATCTGTTCAGGGGCAAACGGAACTTGCCCGAAGTAATAGTCATCGCTCAGCCACCATTTATGGTAGTTCATCCGGCCCTGCGCCTCCAAGTCTAGGTAAAGGGGCGTGCCAGGGAAAGGAACGAGGTGATTGAATGCTGCAATCAGCATCTGTTCGTTAATAGCAAAGTCCACGGTACGGTCGAAAAGGTTGGCCGTGTCATGCGGGTAACCGAAAACGAAAGTGCCGTAAACGAAGATCCCAGCCTCCCGCAAATTGGCAAGAATCTCACTGAAGCGGTCAAGTTGGTTGACCGCTTTGTCCATCTTTTGCAGATTGTTAAAATCCAGAGACTCGAAACCGATCAAGACGGCGACGCATCCGCTGTCAGCCATTTCCTTAACCAACTGCTTATTGTTCAACCCGGCTACGCTGGTCTGTGTCATCCATTTTTTGTTGAGCGGCTTCAGGGCCGCAAACAGCTCCCTGGCGCCTTTAAGGTCACCGGTAAGGTTGTCGTCGACCAGGAAGACATACTCGTTTCCAACCTCTCGAACCTCGGTGACTATATCCTGTGTAGGCCTTCGTCGGTATGTTGAGGAATAGAATGAGCTGATGGAGCAGAAATTACAGCTAAAGGGGCACCCTCGCCCCGTTTCGACTAAGGAAAGCTCAAGATATGGTTTACCTTCAAATATTGATCGATCTACCTTTATCCCTTCCAACGAGGGAGGACTTTGGGCTTGATATCTTGGTCTTAGCTTTCCCACAAGGGCATCTTCAAGCACATCGTGCCAAACCGGTTCTGCTTCGCCGACGCAAATGCTGTCTCCATGGGTCAAACATTCATCCGGACAGAGGGTCGCGTGATATCCGCCGAAGATGACCGGGATGCCTCTGTTCCTGAATTTTTCGGCGATCTGGTAGCCCCGCCTCGCACTATAGGTTTCTATCCCGATAGCTACTAGGTCAGCGTCAACTCCGTATTCAATCGGCTCGACTCGGTCATCGTAGAAGGTGACATCCCAAGAGTCCGGGGTGAGCGCGCTCAGTACCCCCATCGCAAGCGGCTCTTGCTTCCAACTCTCAACGAACTCTCTGCCGGGCGCTCTGCCCATGCTGGCGTAGATCAGAACTAACCTTGGCATACAAGTCGACCCTCTTTTTCGCTTACATTGAAATCTAGCTGACACGGTTCGCTGCGAGTGTCACCAACCGAATATGGGTGTCTGAATCTTGCGTCCGAATATAAGCGCTTGACGAATATCTTATATGCGAGGTTGCCGATAAAATTAACCGTCGACCGAGTTGAGACCCCCTGCATCCGTTGCAGGATTCGCCGTGTTCTAAATGTCTCTTTATAGGCCCATTTGAAGCCTTCATATAATTCCTCCGGCGACATTTGTGCCGGCTGAGTGACCACGTGCATGGTATCGTAATCATCCCAGTTGTAGCTTAGAATCCGTCCATCATTGGAGAGTTTTTTAAAAAGTGGCGTTCCCGGATAAGGCGTATGAATGGAATATCTGGGAATATCGATTTTCAACTCGTGGACTCTCTCGACCGTTCGTTGGAACACATTCTTGTCGTCATGGTCGAAACCGAAAACGAAGCAACCCTGAACACTGATATCAAGGTCGTGCATCCGGTACATCAACTCCTCGTACTGCCCGGGTAAATTGAATCCTTTCCCCATATCGCGTAGCGTCGCCTGATCGACCGACTCAAAGCCAAACAGAAGGTAGATGCATCCGCTCCGCCGCAAAAGCGTCAACAGTTCAGGGTCCTTGGCTATCTCGACAGTTGCTAATCCACCCCATTTCTTGCGCAAAGGAACCATTGCCTGAAACAGCTCTTTAGCATACTCGGGGTCTTCAGCGATGCTCACATCGTTGAATGCTATATAACGACTTTTCGTCCGACGGATATCAGAAATCACATCGGCGATCGGTCTTTTGACAAATTTCTGGAAAACGGCAGGCACGGTGCAGAAATCACAGACCCGGCGACACCCTCGGGTGGCTTGTACTGTATCGGGAATCATGTATCTACGCCTATTGTGCAGATGACTGAGAGGAGTAGGGACACCTTCAAGAAAATCTCCTTCCTGTTTCTCCTCCCAATAACTCTTTTGAAGTGTTCCGGCCTTGAAGTCGCGAATAAGACTCGGCCACAGATTCTCGGCTTGCCCCACCACGATGACGTCCGCATGGCGCGCCGCCTCACCCGGCAAGATGGTCACATGAACACCGCCGAGGACTACTTTAACGCCCTTCTTCCGGAAATGGTCAGCGATCTCATACGCCTGATTTGCGCATCCCGTAAGAACACTAATGCCAACAAGGTCGGGGTTGGCGTCCCAGGGAATTTGATCGACGCTGCCATCAACAAGCTCGATACTGATATCGGGATCACTGGGGGTCAACGCGGCCAAAGTACAGATGGAAAGTGGCATCTCCCGCATCGAACGGACCCAGGGACCAATCCTCAGCTTATGCATGTGCGCATCCGGCATAATCAGTAATATTTTCATCTTAACACCTGACCTGATCGCTGATGCACACTGGCACCAAACGACCATTTTTCAGAACCGCGTCAGGGCAGTGGCGACAAAAAACGACTATACCGTCGTCGCCCACCTCGGCGGGGACTTGGAAAAGGATTCTTTTCGCCGAAAGAACCGTCCCCTGACCGAAGGTTTTCTTGATAAAGTTGAGGTTTTCCATTAGCTTCCCGCCGAGAAAGGTGTTTAATCCGAGCTGGAATTTTAAGCGCCGCTGATCGGGATCGTTAAAGAAGGGGTATCTGCCTTTCAGTCTACGGCTGGCGGCCATAAAGCCCTTCTCTGCCCAGCTTGGTCGCAGCGAGGTCATAGCACATAATGCCTCTTTCCTGTATCCGCACACCACGCAGAAGGATAGCCAACGCGGCTCGTATCGATCGCGGTTCGAGCCGAGATAGCAGAATGGGACAAGCCCCTTTCCCTCGGTCAACAGTTGCGCCCAACGAGCCAACGACAGTCCGGACCTGGTTGTCCCGAAACGGTCTTGATCCAGGCAGGTCATTCCCTCGACAATATTCCCTGCGACCCACCCCATGTTGTTTACATCTGTGTCCAGTGTAACCAGCAGGCAGTTGAATAAAGGGTTTTCCAGACAGAGGTCGATCAGGTGCAGAATTTCATCAGTTCTGTCCGGATGCGCCGTTACCGTCAGACCCGCCTGAATACCATGCCGATGCAGCAACAGGGTTTTGTCGGCAATCAATTGGTCCAAGTCAGGTTCGCCATTCACCAGAGGCCAGTCCTGCCGCTGTTGATCTTTCTGAATATGCAAAAACGCCATTCCCAATCCGGCTTCGGCCAGGGCTTCAGCCAAGGGCTCATCAAGCAGGACACCATTGGTGAAGAGCTCCGAGTGGAGACCTCGTCTGGTGATCAATTCGACAATCTCGACTAACTGGTTGTGCAGGGTTGGCTCGCCGCCGACAATAGACACTGAATCTAGCCGCCTCAAAGCCAACAGAGAGTCCAACTCCTGCTCGATCACGGCGAGCGGTTTGTTGCCCTGCTCCACCAGATTGTAGCAAGACCGGCAAGTCAAATTGCATTGCCGGTTTACATCGAGAAGCGCGTGGGGCACGTCTCGCCCAGACCAAGGCAATCGCCAAACTTTTCGCAACCAGTTTACGTTCATGCCGTTCGTGCCTTCCGTCGCAATCGAAGCAGACGGCCGCCCCGCTCAAAAACCTCGTCCGATACCCCCAAGGCTTTACAGGCCAACACCGACCGGGTGAGGACGTTCTGCTCCCTTGCCAGTTCCCGCACCTTTGCCGGGCCAAACCGATGCAAGCAGCTCCAAAGACCAGGTGGAGACGGAAAATCGCTACCGTACACTATCTTCCTGCCAAGAAGGCCGTCCTCGGCCAGAGTTGCCAGCAAACCGACTCTGGTGGTGTTCACTAGAGCGCTTATGTCGCCGTAAAAATGTTCGTACTGTCTCGCCATGCTTCGCCAAACCTTAAAGTAGGATTTCTCATGCAGCATCAGTCGTGCACCGCAATGGGCTGCAATAACCGTCACACCCCGTTCTAGGGCAGACGACAATCTTCTGGGGTCGTTTAACGTCTGAGCAAACCCTTTTAAGATGTGCTCTGGCCCAGTGTGAGACAATAGTGGAATTTTCTCTCGCCTGAGAATGTCATAAAATTTTTCGCATTTAGGATGAGCAGGATCGATGTTCTGCGCGGAAGGTAGCCATTTGATTAGACAGGCACCCGAAGCTATCACTCGCTCCAGTTCCTCAATAGAATCCGTCCGGTAGGGGTGCACGCTGGCGCCGAATAAAAGCTTATCCGAAGTCCCGCAGAAACTTTGCAAATAGTTATTGGAACAGAAGAAACCGCCCCCTCCAGGAGGCCGGCTCCCATCCTCTAAATAGGGATGGTCAAGGGCCAGGGCCACGGCGAAATCTACCACGCTTCGATCGAGGGTTTTCACCGTTGATCGGTTATGCGCTTCAAGTAGTTCTTCGCTGAGACCGCCGTACTCCTTATGAAATTTCTTTGTCAATAACCGGAAAAAAAAGGATGGTTTGCCTTTGGCGAGATAATCAAGAAAGGACGACGGCTGCGGAACATGCAAGTGCATGTCCACTATAAGTCTTTCGGAAAGACAGTTATTGTACACCGGCCCCACCTCGGACCCGCTTTCCGTCCCGCCACTCAGAAAAAGGGGGAGACAAGGTGAACGCGCGCAAGGTCTGATCTTCCCGCAACCTGGTTCCGGCCGTCAATAGACTATAACCGCCCACAACCACACGATCGTCGATTTCCACCGAAGCTAAAATTAGCTCTCGCTGGCCTCCATCGACCTGATCTATGACATGAGGATTAATACGTACTCCCGCACCAAAGACCACATCGTCGCCAAGCCGTAGGAAAGGCCTGTCAAGAACCACCGTCCCTGGCGCCCAATAGGTCAGTCTACCGACCTTCGCCCCCCACAATCTGAGCCAGACAGAGTAAAGTCCTGGGACAATACGCAGCAATTCCTCCAGCATCGGCAATCGCAGAAATAATGACTGGAGACTAAACAACGCCCACCAAACCATGAATTGGCGCGAGCCGTATGGGTAACGACCTGCATCAATAGGAAACAGCATGCAAATGATCCTAGCTACCAGCGGCGGGAACAAGTAAAGGAATCCAGCGGCCAAAAGCACCCGATAGGGTAACGGCTTATCTAGGGCGGTCACCATAACGACCAGAACGATGGAAAACACCAAAGTCCAAAAATTGAGCAAGAGCATCAACAGCCGCCCGTAAACACTGAACTGCCCAGTAGCGTGCCCTGTGCCGGCGGCATTCATGCGAGATTGCACCTTCAACCTGCTCCCTTACTTCTCGATTTAATTTTTCTCAACACAAAACCAATCAACAATACGACGACAGCTCCCACCGCAAAACCAGCAGCAGCAGATCGGGTGACGGCTGAACCCAATTTATGCACCAACGGGTTATCGAGAAAATTCACACCGGCGTGTACAGCCGCGATCTTCCACCGCCCATTCTCCTTGACAAGAGATGCAGTCCAGCGGCTTTTCATCTCGACTTTACGACCATCTCTCATCGTATAAGACTCGAGGCTGTCTCCATAGCAATAGCCGCTTGATTCTCCCATAAACTTGGTCAACACATCCGCCTCTGGTGATATTTTCAGGTCAGTCACTAAGGAGTTCGGAGAGTTGAAGGTCTTCTCAAAATAGTCTTCAAGCTGCTTCGCTGACGTAAGAGTTTTCTGATCGACAGTGGTTACCGAGAATTCGCTTGCCAAACTATTAACCAACTTCGGGACATCCCGTTCGTTCATCGCCATGGCCACATCACTCAATAAGTTGCGAAGTGCAGCATGGTCTTCCTCTCTCTGTTCTGCGGCCAAAGAAAGTTGAGTACTAGCTAAGAAAATTAAAATCGAAAACCATATCCGCATGGTCATCCTCCTATTCAGAACCATTTAACAGAACACCCCCGATTGATCGTGGGTGTTCCAAAAAAGTACTTCGGCGGGGTCGTCTATTCTCACTTCATCAATCAACGCCGCCATTGTTTTGCCGCTGAAAGCAGTTTCCAGCCTTATCCCCTGATGCTCCGCAATCTTGACAGCATTATCCGATAAATCTGTTGATGCTCGGTAACCCTTTCCCAGGTAGCCGTCCTCAACACGCGACAAGCCATCCATCGCCTTGGTCATCAAGTCTGCTCTACCTATAAGTTCCAACAGGTTGCGCACCTGTTTTTTTAACGACCTTAAATTTGCAAAGACGGCTTCAACCGATTGCACAGCAACAATCTTTATTGGCAGGTCGAGCAAGGCAAACCCAACGAGCAAGCCGGCAACGGTACCACCGGTTCCAAAGGGAACAAAAACCTTCTTCACTAAAGGGAGTTCTCCTCGATCAATCTGTTCTGAGAGTTCGATGGCAGCAGCCAGATACCCTAGGGCTGAATGAGGAGTACTGCCTCCGAAAGGAATCCAGTACCCATTCTCTCGCCATGCCAACAACCGGGAGGAAGCAATCACCCCAAAAAGACTGCGTCTCACCAGGACCTCCGCTCCCATGCTTCTAAGCATGTCGAGTTCATTCTTCTGCCCGTTAGTTTTTAAATGCGGGTAAACAACGGCAGTTACTGAAAAACCGTTTTTAATTCCATGTAAGCAGCAGGCTAAAATCGTGTGCGAACCGATATCACCTGGCACAACGAGTTTCCTGTAGCCTTTTCCCTTCGCGTAGGCCAGCAGGAACTCAAGCTTGCGGACTTTATTTCCACCGTATTCTGTGGAACAACTCCCGTCATCCTTGACCCAACTTGAGCTGCATTCGGAAAGCGATATTGATTTTATTGGTGAAGGGAATTTGCCTATACACATTCTTGGGATATTACCCAAGAAATGAAATTTTGACTCTTCTGACGACGAAACGGGAACCCCCATCCTGTACCCCTAAGACTGCCTCTTCATAACATGACCTGCAAAACACCTGACACAAACAAAAAGACCGATTCCATAAGTTAGAGTGTGCTTTATTACGATTAAGCCACACCTCAAAATGGTGACAACCCAATTGGCCCAATCACATATGACTTCAGTTCTGATTTACGGAGGCCAATATATCAGAAATCTTGATTCATATGAATTACTTAATATCTAAGATGTTTGTCTGACTCCATGAAGCTCCAAAAGCAGACACATAATAAACAATCCCCCTATGGTTAATAAATCAGAGCCATAACTCTTGCAAAAAACGTGGAGGGGTGTTGTCAGATGTTGCTACTGATTGGCACAAATTTGACACAAAAACACAATTTCAATCATTTAAAAGAGATCAAGGGGCTAGCCGATAATGGCTAACCCCTTGATCTTACTTCAATTTTAGATGGTACCCGGGACGAGAATCGAACTCGTACAGTCTTACGACCGAGGGATTTTAAGTCCCTTGCGTCTACCAGTTCCGCCACCCGGGCATGGGGTCTCTATCTTAGTGATTCAGAGGTTTCTGTCAACCTTATTTGGGTCGAAAAATTCAATTTTGGGAACTGTCTGCAACAATTTATATTTCCGGCAAAGATGAATGAAAAGTTCAAGTCCTTTCAAGTGATTGTCACTTAACGAATAATCAATGGTTTGCCAATAGTTGACGAGTTTCTTTACCGCTTCACCTGTGGCACCAGACTTTTCGGCAAGAAGTGCCAGATCACTGAAAGCCAGGCTTATTGATCGATCTAGCTGTCCCTGCAAGTTATAAATCGCTGCAGACAGCCTGGCAGCGCTGTCACGGCGCAATATCCATAACGCGAAAACAAATGGTAGCCCGGTATGCTCATACCAGAGAGCACCCAAATCAAAACAGTGCATCCCTTCAGGGAGAGTTGCGGCCTGTTTCATGGCCCGATCTCCGATCAGAAGTGCTGGTTGTTTTGCTGCAATCAAGCTCTCGACCGTCTCATCAGGGACATAATCATCCACGCTCGATAAGTTGGAGTATTCAAGCAACAACACACGTAACAAATTGATAGAGGTGGCCGATTCTCCTGTGATGGCGATTCTTTTGCCATCCAATTGGTCAAGCGGACAGGGACTGAAGAGAAGGACGCTTTCAACCGGTCCAGCTGACGAAATGGAGTGGTCTGGCAGCAGCAGGTAGTCCCTGCTGTTCAGCAGATACTCAAAGGAGGATGAGGGGCTGATATCGATCTCACCGCTCTGGAGCATCGCATTGAGTGCGGAGGGGACGCCGGGGACAATAGTCCCTGAAAAGCCAGATTCACCAAGATAGTGAAAGAATGGCACACAATTCAGATAAGGAATGTACCCGACGCGCAGGTTTCGCTCTGACTGCATCTAATTTCGCTCCGACAGGTGCCAATCGAGATGTTGATATTTATCCTGCGCAAGCTTGCAGGCCTTTTCCATTTCACGGTCGGTCGGGCTGGAAATGTTGAACAAAACAGGCCAGAGTAAAACAAAGGAGCTCATCAATTGAGTTTCGACGTCGTCAATACTGTAGGCTGAATCAGCAAAGCGATTAATCCAGCCGATCTTCTCATTCAACCTTGCGATACCCTGTTCTTCAGATGCTTGTTTATCAGTATTCAAGGCGCAGAACAATTGTTTCAGGTCCATGTCAACAGGGATAGAGCCATGTTGCAAGAAGCTGCCATGTTCCCTTTTCTGTGAGCTGCCACAAGTTTTTTTGCCTGCACAGACAATTTCAAATTGAGCAGGAGCCGTAAAACATGCAGTCTGATCAACAAGATCTGAGCTGGTAGATCCGGCGTGCCGGCCAACCAGTTCGCCGTCCAGACCCAGACGCTTCAAACAATGGAGTAACACATCCGCAATTGTGCGATAGCTGTCAAGAATGCTTCCGGAGAAGAGTCCCTGCTGCTGTGAAATCACTGAATAGGTCACCTCTTGCGCATGCAACACCGCCCTGCCACCGGTCAGCCGCCGAACTACATCGATTCCCTCGGCAGCACAGTACTCGGCATTAACCTGTCCAGCCCTGCGTTGACCGTAACCGAGGGTCACCGTTTGTGGTTCCCAGCGATATAAACGCACAACAGGCGGGGATATCCCCGCCTGTACAGACTGCAGCATAACCTCATCCAGAGCCATATTCATCGCACCTGACAGAGGTTCAGTTTTGAGCATGCGCCAGATTGGACGCTCCATCGATTGCCTCAGATCTTAGTCCGCTCAAGAAAATTGGTATCAAAATCAAGATCACAAAACTGTTTATTGTTCATCAATTTCTGATGGAAAGGTATGGTTGTTTTGATCCCTTCAATGATGTACTCATCCAGTGCGACTTTCATCCGGTTGATAGCATCTTGCCGGGTCTCGGCATGGACGATCAGTTTGCCAATCATCGAGTCATAGTGTGGCAGAACTGTGTACTGGTCGTATATTGCACTCTCAACCCGCACACCCATGCCGCCGGGCTGATGATAGCCGGTAATCTTTCCTGGACAGGGGGTAAATTTTTCAGGATCTTCCGCGTTAATCCGACATTCAATAGCATGTCCGGTAATCTTGATGTCGGATTGTTTGTAGCGCAGTTCGATACCAGCGGCTGAGCGGATCTGCTCTTTGATAATATCGACACCGGTCACCATTTCAGTGACGGGATGTTCGACCTGAACCCGAGTGTTCATCTCCATAAAATAGAAGCTGCCATCGGTGTCGAGTAGATATTCGACGGTACCAGCACTCGAATAATTAACGGCTTTGGCGGCAGCAACCGCACATGCGCCCATCTTTTCACGCAATTCTGGGCTCAAGACAGGACAAGGGGCCTCTTCAACCAACTTCTGATGACGACGTTGAATCGAGCAATCCCTCTCTCCCAGGTGGATGACATTACCGTGTTTATCTCCCAGCACCTGAATTTCAACGTGCCGCGGATGCTCACAGAACTTTTCAATATAAACATCAGCTTTACCAAAACCGGCCTGTGCTTCGGTACGTGCTGTCGCCAGAGCGTTCGCTAATGATGCCGGCGAATGGACAATTTTCATTCCTCGACCGCCGCCACCAGCCGACGCCTTAATGATGACCGGGTAGCCGATTTCAGCGGCAATTCTTACTGCTTCTTCAGTTGTTTCAACACTTTCATTGGTCCCCGGCAGGATGGGAACTCCAGCCTCAGTGACCGTCTGTCGCGCGCTGATTTTGTCGCCCATCCGCCGCATATTGTCAGCAGTTGGTCCGATAAAAGTCACTCCGCACTGCTCACATATTTCAGCAAATTCAGCGTTTTCTGAGAGGAATCCATAACCTGGATGGATAGCATCAGCGTCTGCCATTTCAGCTGCGCTGATAATCGCTTTCATGTTGAGGTAGCTGTGAGCACTGGCCGCAGGTCCGATACAAACACTTTCATCAGCCAGGCTGACGTGTAAGGCATCGGCATCGACATCTGAATGCACAGCAACAGTCTTGATCCCAAGTTCTTTACAAGCACGTATAATTCTTACGGCGATTTCGCCGCGATTTGCTATGAGGATTTTATGAAACATTATATATCTCCCGACATCTGCTACAGCCTTTTAGTCAACAAAGGCCTCAACGGTCGAATATTTGCCGCCTAAAGGCGCTCGACCAAAAACAGACTCTCACCATACTCAACGGGAGTCGCGTCATTCTTGAGGATTTCGATAATTCGGCACTTGAATTCAGCTTCAATCTCATTAAAGAGTTTCATCGCTTCAACCAGACAAAGGGTCTGCCCCGGCTCAACAACATCGCCAACTTTTACAAAGACATCGGCATCAGGAGAAGGCTTTTGGTACATGGTTCCAACGATGGGCGATGGAATTTTCTCATAGCGGTCATCGGTCTCTTCAGTCGCCGCAGCAGCAGGTGCTGCTGTCGCTTGGGGTGCCGCTGCCGGTGTAGCCATGGCTACAGGAGCAGCCACCGGCGCTGACATCTGAACATACTCTTTATCAGGCCCACGCTTAATGACGATCTTTTCTGCCTTATTCTCCATACGGAATTCAGAGATATCCGTGTCTGTTACAATTTTTATGAGTGTCTTCAGGTCTTTGATTTCCATTTTATTCTCCTTAAGCAATGCTTATGACTGAATAACAGCCTGACCCGCTATATCAGGTCGCGATATTTTTTGGGGATTTTGGTCAATGCCCGGCAACCGGTTTCGGTTATAACTACCGTATCTTCAATGCGAACACCAGCTCGCTCAGGCAGATAGATCCCTGGCTCAATCGTTATCACCATACCAGTCTGCAGACGATCTTTGCCGCGGCCAGAGACTGTTGGGTATTCGTGAATATCAAGTCCGACACCATGACCTAAGCCATGGCCAAAATATTTTCCGTACCCTGCTGCAGCAATATGTTCACGCGCAACAGCATCCAGATCAGCCAGTACAATCCCCGGTGCCGCCGCGGCCATAGCTAAGCCATGTGCTTCGTAAACAACATCAAAGATTCGGCGAAGATCATCGTCGACGCCCCCCAGTCCCAGAGTCAGGGTTTCGTCGGAATGGTAACCATCGACCTTAGTCCCAAAGTCGAGCGTAACCAGTTCGCCTGATTCTAAAAGTCGCTCAGATGACACACCATGCGGCATCGCGCCCCGTGGCCCTGAAGCAACGATAAAATCAAAAGCGCGATCTTCGCCGCCTAAACGACGTAGCGCGTACTCAAGTTCAAAAGCAATTGTCTTTTCGCTGACGCCTGGCCTTATCAACCCCTCAATTTCAGCGAAAGCTGCGGCATTCAAATCTGCAGCTTGCTGCAACTTAAGCAACTCAGCTTCGGTTTTGCGTGCGCGCAAGGATCTGATGTGATCAGTAACCGGAACCCACTCCAGATGATCTTGGGAGCGTTTTGTCAATTCCTCCAATTGTGCAACACAGAGGCTCTCAGCCTCAAAACCGACACGTTTGCAGCCAACATCTTTTAGTGTTGAAGCTATAGAATCATACTTCTGTTGATAGCAAATATTGTGGGAAGTGACAACCTGCTGTCGTGACTGCTCTTGATAGCGTGAATCACTGAGAAAATAATCAGCGTCAGGAGAAAAAATATAAGCGCCGTCAGAACCGGTAAATTCACAACAATAACGTATATTTTTCAAATCAAGAAAGAGGAGAGCATCCAGTGAAAGATCTGTCAGTACCTTTTGACAATAAACAGCTACAGATTCTTTCATTAGATACTCAAATGACTCTTCAGCGCATCGATAGCCAGTTCGTAACCCTTTGCGCCAAACCCGCAGATCTGACCAAGGGCGACCCCGGAGACGTAAGACGTATGGCGGAAAGATTCACGAGCGTGGATGTTGGACAAATGAACTTCAACCGTTGGCAATGCAACTCCACTGATCGCATCACGCAAGGAGACACTGGTATGGGTCAACCCACCCGGGTTGATAATAATGCCCTGAAATCCAGTTTTCACACTCTGATGAATGGCGTCTATCAATGCCCCTTCATGATTCGATTGGAGATGGCTCAACTCAACCTGACTGGCTGCAGCATAGGATTCTAGCGCGGCGACGATATCATCCAACGATTTTGCACCATAAATTTCTGGTTCACGCGTGCCGAGCAGATTAAGATTCGGACCGTTCAGGAGTAAAATCTTCATTTTCAAAGCAGCGCCATGCGCAGATTAGCGGCTTCACGTAAGATCAGATAACGACCTTTGCCGAGGTTCCCGTCACGCTTGATAGTCAAGGCGACAAAATAATCATCGGTCAATGCATGGATAACGACGTAGTAACGTCCACTTTTGATCGTAACTTCCTGTAACTCACCCGTGCCAAGCACCTCTGCAGTATGACGAATCTCTTTTATTATATTTGAATACTCTAGAGCAACAAGTTGCAGATCGATGTCATCAGAGTCGAGGAAAAACTGCTCTATAGCGATCCCATCATAGCCCATCAGCACAGCGCCAACAGCGGCAGGTGTTTCATTGACTATTTTTTCAAGCGTAGCCTTAAACATCCCCTCTCCTTTTCTCGATTGAGGTCAGTAGACTGTTCAACTGATCGAGTACAGACTTATCAGCCACTGGAGCAATTAATTCTACAATCTCAGAGGTCTCTGCGACCTCAGGCTCAGCAGAGGCAACCGTTTCTTTGTTTTCAATCGGCTCGGCTATTTCACCTGTGCCGGCAGTTGGATCAATTGACAATTCGATATCACGAATCCGACGTCTAAAATCCAGATTATCGGGATCACGTGCCAGTAAATTCCGATAAATACCAAGGGCCTGTTCTACCATCCCTTGCTTGAGGTAAAGTTCTGCCAGAGTAGCAGTTTCGAGAGGTTCGATGTGAGATACAGGCTGATACTCGGGCTCTGGTTCCGTTTCTGTGACCGAATCTGAGACGCTGGCATCAGCTTCTACATCTTCCTGAATTTCAGGTTCAGGCAGAGTTAATAACAGCTTATTGATGACGGAATCGGCTGGAGAGAGTTCACGCGCTGTAAGCAGCAGACTGCGAGCTGATTCAACATTATCTAAAAGTAAGTGGAGCCGAGAAAAGCCGACAAGAGCTGCGAGGCTGTCAGGATCAAGCTCAAGGGCTTTTTTGAAGGAGGCTTCAGAGCCAGCTAAATCCCCTTGCTGACATTTGATCCGTGCCATGACGACATAGCCTGGGGCATATTCGGGTAAGTTGACCAGACCTTTTTGAGCGACCGAAAATGCGTCGTCAAGTAAGCCCAGCTTGCGGTATGATTCACTTAAAGAGACAAAGATGGTTGACTGGCAATCTGCAGCAAGGATTTCAGTATAGGCTGCGATCTTACTTAGTAATGACGCTTGTTTACTATCAGCCATACTCATGCCTCCAGATCGGGAAGAACCGCTTGAAAAGTACTCTCAATATCTTTGACAGGGTAAAGGCCTGCAGCACCTATACCTTGATTTAACACCAGGGTCAAACTTCCTTCTCGAACTTTTTTATCTCGGCGCATTGCAGTAATAAACGTTGTTAGCGAAAACTCTGGAGCCTCAACTGGCAATTGAAAATCTCGCAAAACAGCGATGATACGATCCGTTGCCGCCTGGTCTGATAACCCTGCATTCTGCGCAATCCGACTTGCAACGACCATCCCGCAAGCGACGGCCTCTCCATGTCTCCATTCGCCATAACCACAGAGACTTTCGATAGCATGACCGAAGGTATGCCCGAAATTCAGCAGGGCCCGCACAGACCCTTCTCGCTCGTCAATTTCTACAATATCCGCCTTGATTTGGCAAGACCTCTTTACCGCATGGAGCAGTGCATCTGGATCAAGGTTGAGAAGGTTGGTCACATTGGCTTCAAGCCAACAAAAGAAAGTTTCATCACGGATAATGCCATACTTGATAATTTCAGCAATACCTGCACGAACCTCACGCGAATTTAGAGTTTTAAGCGTGTCGATATCGATTAAAACAAGCTTTGGTTGGTAAAAGGCACCGATGAGGTTTTTACCTAACCGATGATTAACTGCCGTCTTTCCACCTACGGAGCTATCAACCTGTGAAAGGATTGTCGTCGGAATTTGAACAAAAGGGATGCCTCTTAAAAAGCTGGCTGCCGCATATCC
>RRYU01000108.1_pt1 | contig 15460 bp, 11 predicted proteins | sample 2162651 | NCBI WGS metagenome assembly RRYU01 (sample SAMN10267283, study PRJNA491782) | microbial mat metagenome | isolation source: biomat in the production well | place: Japan: Minami-Kanto gas field, natural gas well KTG3 | collected 2017-06 | reverse complement strand
CAATGCCCACCTGGCCTCGGTGCTGGGCGATCTGCTCAGTTCAGGGTTGGGGCAACTGGGTCTCAACTGGGCCTCTAGCCCTGCGCTTACCGAGCTTGAGGAGTTGATGACCGACTGGATGCGCCAGATGCTCGGTCTCTCTGAGGTGTGGCGCGGCGTGATTCAGGATACCGCCAGCACCAGTACGCTGGTGGCGCTGCTGTGTGCCCGTGAACGGGCTAGTGGGCATAGCCAGGTGCGCGGTGGGTTGCAGGCCGAACCCGCCCCACTCATCGTCTACACCTCTTCCCAGAGCCATAGTTCGGTAGAGAAGGCGGCGCTGCTGGCCGGGTTTGGGCGCGAGAATGTGCGCCAGGTGGATCTGGATGCCAACTATGCGATGCGCCCCGATCACCTGGCTCAACTGATCGCCGCCGATCTGGAGGCCGGACGCCGCCCATGTGCGGTCGTGGCCACGGTGGGGACGACCGCGACCACCGCGATTGACCCGATCAGTGATATTGCCGCGATCTGTGCCGAGTATGGACTCTGGCTGCACGTGGATAGCGCGTTGGGCGGTTCAGCGATGATTCTCCCCGAATGCCGCTGGATGTGGCAGGGGGTTGAGGGTGCGGATAGCATCGTGCTCAATCCCCACAAGTGGCTCGGTGCGGTCTTCGACTGCTCGCTCTTCTATGTGCGTGACCCCGACCATCTGGTGCGGGTGATGTCTACCAACCCCAGCTACCTGCGTACCGCCGCTGATGGACAAGTGACCAACTACCGCGACTGGGGCTTACCATTGGGGCGGCGTTTCCGGGCGCTCAAGCTCTGGTTCCTGATTCGGTTGGAGGGGGTAGCGGGGTTGCAGGCACGTCTGCGGCGTGATCTAGAGAATGCACAGTGGCTCGCGGGTCAGATAGAGGCTGCGACCGACTGGCAGATCCTGGCGCCGGTGCATCTCCAGACGATCTGTGTGCGCCACGTACCACCCGGCATGCATGATGCTGAGGTGGATCAGCACACTCTCCGCTGGGTGGAGCAGATCAACACCTCCGGAGAGGCGTTTCTCACCCCGGCGATGCTCGATGGCCACTGGATGGTGCGCATCAGTATTGGGGCACTCACCACCGAGCGCGAGGATGTGGCGGCCCTGTGGGCGTTGATGCGCGAGGCGGTGGCATGATCTAGGGAGGTGTATGGGGGGGGCGACAAAATCGCCCCCCATACACCTCTTAACAAGAATTTTAGATATGAATCGGATTCCCATGCTCCAACGCATGCGCGGCCTCACCAATCGCCTCGTGTAAGGTGGGGTGGGCGTGGATGGTGTTGAGCAGGCTGGTGCTGGTGGCCTCGTGGCTCAGCGCCACCGAGGCTTCGCTGATCATCTCGGTCGCATTGGGGCCGATCAGGTGGATACCGAGGATCTCGTCATACTGACGTTCTGCCACGATCTTCACAAAGCCAAAGCGGTTCTGCGCGAGGGCACGTGCCTTGCCGTTGGCCGAGAAGGGGAACTTGCCCACCTTCACATCGTAGCCCTTCTCCCGCGCTTTAGCCTCGGTCAACCCCACGCTGGCGATCTCTGGTGTGCAGTAGGTACAGCCCGCGATCTTGCCATAGTTGATCGGGTTGACATTGTGACCCGCGAGGTGCTCAACGGCCAGGATGCCCTCGGCACTCGCCTTGTGGGCCAGCCAGGGCGTGTTGGCGGTGCAGTCACCCACTGCGTAGATGCCCTCGGCACTGGTGCGCATATACCCGTCGGTGACGATGTAGCCCCGCCCATCCAGGTTCACCCCGGCATCCTCTAGGCCAATGCCAGCCGTATTGGGCAGAATGCCAATCGAGACCAGCACCTTCTCAACCCCAATCTGCTGGGTTTTACCGGCGCTATCCTGCACCGTCACCACCACCTGCTCGCCACTGGTATCAATCTGCTCCACCTTGGCTCCGGCCAACGTCTTGATACCCCGGCGCTGGAACGCCTTCACCAGCTCTGCGCTCACCTCCTCGTCCTCATTCGGGACAATGCGCGGCAACGCTTCCACCACCGTCACCTCGGCACCGAAGGTGCGGAACATCGAGGCAAACTCGATTCCTATCGCTCCGGCCCCAATCGCCAAGAGGCTCTTGGGAACTTCAGTCTGCTTGAGCATGTCGGTGGAAGAGAGGATACGCTGGCGGTCGAAGGGTGTCCCCGGCAACGGGCGCGGGCGTCCGCCGGTCGAGACGAGGATGTGTTTGGCCTTGAGGGTCTGTTCACCACCGGCGTTCAGTTCGACGCGCACCGTACCTTGGCCAGCAATCATGCCCCGTCCGGCGATGACATCCACCTTATTCTTCTTCATCAGAAAGGCGACGCCCTCGGTACTTGCCTTAACAACCGCATCCTTATGCTTCATCGCCCCGGCCAACTCGAAGTTGACATCACCGACCTTGATGCCGAAGCGTTTGGCTTCGCGGATCTCGTCAAGGACATCGGCAGCATGCAGAAGCGCCTTGGTCGGGATACAGCCCACATTGAGGCACACCCCGCCCAGCGCGGCGAACTCGACAATCGCCACCTTCATGCCGAGTTGGCTGGCCCGAATAGCGGCTACATACCCCCCCGGCCCTGACCCGATGATGACCAGATCGTACAGCGCATCGCTCACTGATTGCCACCTTTCGTCATAGCACTCAATCCGTGGCTATTGTAGCATGCTTGCCGAGCCAATCCCAATCGTTTGGTATACCCCTTGACATTCCCCCAAACCGTTGTACAATAATAAACCGACGGTCGGTTTATTATTGACGAGCATCCCTATGGCGCGCACGATCAACGAACAGGAATACGCCCTCAAGCGCAGCGAGATCCTGGCTGCCACCCGCAAGTTGCTCTATCGCAAGGGCTATGATCAGATCACGATCAAGGACGTGATTGATGAGGTGCAGATCTCGAAGGGGGCTTTCTACCACTACTTTGAATCGAAGCAGGCGCTGCTCGAATCGCTGCTAGGGCAGATGCGCGCTGAGAGTGAAGCGATGTTGCAGGAGATTATTCAGGATACCGCGCTACCTCCCGTAGCGCGCCTACAACACTTCTTCGATACGGTTGGGCGCTGGAAGGTGGCGCAGAAGGAGTATGTGCTCTCGCTGCTGCGCAGTTGGTATGCCGATGAGAATGTTCTGGTGCGCCTGCGTGTGCAGGAGGGGATGGTGGTGCATATCGCTCCGCTGCTCAACCAACTGATCGCCGAGGGGGTCGCGGAGGGTACCTTCCACACCGAATTTCCCGATGTGGCCGGGCAGATGATCCTGACCCTGCTGGTAGGTATGGGCGATACGTTCGCCAAGGCGCTCTTTGCGGCGGATCGCTCCGCAGCGACTATTGCGCAGATCGAGCGTATGATCGCCGCCTATAACGATGCGATTGACCGGGTGCTGGGTGTGCCAGCGGGGACACTCCACCTGATTGATGAAACGACCACCCGCGAGTGGTTTGTTCTGGGAGGTGCATCATGATTCAGATGCTCCGGCTGGCATGGCGCAATATGTGGCGCAATTGGCGGCGTACCGTCATCGCACTGGTGGCGATCATCCTGGGGGTGATCCTGCTGCTGCTCTTTGATGGGCTCATTAAGGGTTCTGATCAGGCCATCTTCGGTAATGCGATCCGTATCTATGGCGGAAATTTGCAGATCCACGCTCCCGGCTTCCGCGCTAAGGCCAACCGCCTGCCTCTGCTGCCGCTCGATAACCCGGACGCAGTGGTTAGTACGGTGCAGTCCCGCCCAGAGGTGCTGGCCGTGGCCCAGCGCATCAGTACCGCCGGTATCGTGAGTAACCGGGGCAATACACTGCGCGTTGGTATCACTGCTATTCAACCCGATATTGAAGCTCCGCTCAGTATTCAGGCTGAATATATGCTCCACGGGCGATTCCTGCTGCCCGAAGACCGCGATGCGATTGTGATTGGCCAGGGCATGGCCGAGGCGCTCCAAGTCCATGTGGGTGATACGGTCAATCTCGTTGGGCGGCGCAAAAACGAGGCGATGCGCCAACATTCAATGCAGATTGTGGGCATCTATGATCTGGGCATGCCAGAGATCGAGAAGGCCAATGTCTATATCGCGCTCAGTGATGCCCAGACGCTATATAACCTGCGCGATCAGACCACCGAGGCAGTAATCTTTCTCAAGCAGGCTGGTGAGGAAGCGGCGCTGATGCAGTCGCTCCAGGCGGCATTGCCCGCCTACGAGGTGGATACCTGGCAGACGCTGCGCCCGGAGATTACCGAGACGATGCAGACCAAACTCGCCGTCACGACCTTCTTCGGGATTGTGATTCTGCTCATCGCCGCGATTGGTATCCTCAACCTGATGTTGATGGCCTCGTTTGAGCGCACTCGCGAGATGGGCGTATTGGCCGCACTCGGTATGAAGGGCCACCAGATCATGCTGCTCTTCCTGCTTGAAGGTGCACTGATTGGTGTGGTCGGGGCGGTAGTGGGCTGTGGCCTGGGGGCACTGCTCGTCGCTTGGATAGGCAATGTCGGCATCTCCTTCGAGGGCGTGTCGGGCATGGGTGAAGTGGGCGCACTGATGGGCAATACGCTCTACCCCGCGATTACCCTAACCGACGTGCTGAGTCGGGCGGTGTTGGTGGTGGTGATCACCGCGTTGGCTGCGCTCTACCCGGCGTGGCAGGCTGCCCGCCGCGAACCGGCGGTGGCGCTGCATCACGTCTAAGGTAGCACCGGCATCTTGCCGGTTACGATGCACCATAAACCGGCAAGATGCCGGTGCTACCATGTCTAGGAAGAAGACGATCATGTTGAGCAAACTCTGGATTCTCGCCTACCGCGATCTGGGGCGCAACCGCCGCCGCACCATCCTCTCGATGGTCGCCGTCGCGCTCGGCTTGGGGCTGCTCATCCTCATGAATGGCTATATCGCCGGGATCATGGATGAGTCGATCCAAAATAACATCCGCCTCAATACCGGCCACCTCCAGATCCGTGCTGACTCGTACACCGAGGGTGAGATGAGTCTGGCCTGGCCCGATCTGCTGCGTGACCCCGAAGTGCTCGCAGCCCACGCGGCGACTCTGCCCGGTGTGAGTGGTGCGGCTCCGGTGCTGTGGGCGGGCGGGGTGATCGCCACCCCCAACGACTCGCTCGGTATCCAGGTTACGGGGATTGACACCACCTCCTCGATCTATGATCCCATCCGCGCAGCCCTGGTGGGCGGGGTGTTCCTCAACGCCGATGACCGTACTGGGATCATGATCGGGCGGGGCTTGGCCGAAGAGTTGGGCCTTGCCGTGGGGAGTGACGTGAGCCTCACCGTGGTCGACTCGGACGGTAATGCTGATGAGGGTGTCTTTACGGTGCGCGGCCTCTTTCATACTGGTATTCCTACCTATGATCGGGGTAGCGTACTTATGCCGCTCTCTAAGGCGCAAGCCTTTGCCCGCACCGAGCGCCGCGCTAGTGCGATCATCATCATGCTCAATGAGAACCAGGCGCTCGAATCTGTGCGCAGCGCCCTGCGTAGCCCCGATCTGCAACTGCTCAGTTGGGAAGATATGAACCGGCTCTTCCTCGAAACCATGCAGACCGGCTTGGCTTTCTACTATATCCTCGATGGCATTGTGATGCTGATCGTCGCGGTCATTATTGCCAATACCCTGCTCATGTCGGTCTTTGAGCGCATCCGCGAGATGGGTATCCTCAGCGCCCTGGGCATGAAGGGCCGCCACTTGACCCAGATGTTGCTGCTAGAGGCGGCATGTATGGGGTTGGTGGGGATTGCGTTGGGCCTGGTGCTGGGGCTTGGTGGCGTCGCCTACCTCACCTATGTGGGCATTTCTATCGGCGACATTGCGAGTGTCGCGGGGGATTCTATCGCCTTGGGTAGCACCATCCATGCCCGCTTTGTGCCCGAAACGTTCGCTGGTCTGTCTATCGCCACCTTCATTTTTGTGCTGTTGGCTGCGCTCTACCCGGCCTGGTATGCTGCACGGCTGGAGCCGGTTGTGGCGTTGCGGGGGTAAGAGAGAGGAACCCATCATGGATGCCATCCAGATCAATCAAGTCACCAAGACCTACCGGGTAGGGGCAACCGAGACCCACGCCCTCGATCATATCAACCTGACTATCGGCGAGGGTGAGTTTACCGCCCTGGTTGGCCCGTCTGGGTCGGGCAAGACCACCCTGCTCCAGATTATCGGCTGTCTCGACAAGCCCGATCAGGGCACGGTGCTGATCAAGGGCCAAGAGGTGACTCGTCTAAACTCCAATCAGCGCGCCGATCTGCGCCGTACCAGTATTGGGTTTGTCTTCCAGTTCTTTGCGCTGGTGCCGGTACTGACCGCCTACGAGAATGTGGAATTGCCGCTCTTGTTGAGCGGCATAAAGCCCAGCGAGCGCCGCAAACGGGTGATGGAACTCCTCGACGCGGTGGGGCTGGCAGATCGCGCCCACCATCGCCCCGACCAACTCAGCGGCGGTCAGCAGCAACGGGTCGCCATCGCCCGTGCGCTCGGCCCACGCCCGGTACTCGTACTGGCCGATGAGCCAACCGCCAACCTCGATACGGCCAACGGGCATCAGGCCATGGAGATTATGCAGCGCCTCAACCAAGAGACCGGTACCGCCTTCGTCTATGCCACCCACGACCCGCGTGTGATCGCCTTTGCGCACCGTGTGGTGAAGATGGAAGATGGCAAAATTATTGATGATGGGGTAGCCCAGGTATAACCATGAAAAAGCTCCTTCTCCTCCTCACGCTGGTGTTACTCACCAGCGGCTGTACGAACACGCCCAACATCCCGCCCACCCCGGCGGCCCAGATCGAGGCCACGAGCGTCCCGATTGTGGGCGGAACGCTGCGGGCGGAAGCCAGGGTCGTCCCGTTGCACTCGGCCAGCCTGAGCATGCCGGTAAGCGGCGTGGTGGCGGAGGTGCTGGTGAGCGAGGGCGATACGGTACAGGCCGATCAGCCGCTCATACGGATTGAGCGTGGCCGCTTAGAAGCCGCGTTAGCCCAGGCGCAGGCCGAAGTGCAGGTGGCCCAGGCCAGCTATGATCGCCTGCTGATCGGAGCCACCCCCGAACAGATCGCCGCCGCCGAGGCCCAATTGGCTCAGGCGCAGGCCGGATTACGTCAAGTCAGTGGTGGCGTGACTACCAGTGACATTGCGGCTGCGCAGGCGCAACTCGCCCAAGCCCAAGCGGCGCTGGCGCAACTCCAGCAAGGCCCAGAGGATGCCGATCTACGGCAAGCCCAAGCCCAGTTGGCCCAAGCCCAGGCCAATGCCCAGAACCAGCGCGATAGCCTCGCAGCGGCCAAGTTACGCGCCGAATCGCAACGCGAACAGGCCGCTAACGCGCTGCGCACCGCCCAGGACACCTACAGCCGCATCTACTGGGAGAACCAGGAGATTGGCGCAGACGACCTGACCCAAGCGCAGAAGGATGCCGAGACCGCCGCGTGGCGAGCAGTAGAAGATGCCGAGCAGGCGTTGACGCAAGCCCAGATCGCGCTTCAGCAAGCCCAAGACACCGAACGCTCAGGCACTGAAGTTGCCGAGGCCCAAGTGCGCGACGCCCAGGCGCGCCTAGACAAGCTACTCACCCCCGCCGCCGGCGACCGGCTGGCCGCTGCGCGTGCCCAAGTCAGCCAGGCCGAGGCCAACCTGAACCGGCTACGCGGCGAACAACGCGCCGGGAGCCTCGCGGCAGCGCACGCCCAGATTGATCAAGCCGAGGCCAATTTGGCAGGGCTGCGTGCCGGTGCAAGTGAAGGCGACCTGAGCGTCGCCGCCGCCCAGATCCAGCGCGCCGAAGCGGCGCTCAAGCTCGCCCAAGTCACCCTCGCTGAGACGGAGCTACGTGCCCCATTTGCGGGCACCATCGCCAGCATCACCCCCGCCCCTGGCGAGTATGTCAGTATGGGCACCCCGCTGATCACGCTTGCCGATCTCTCCGCATGGCAGATCGAGACCACCGATCTGACCGAGCAGGACATTGCGCGAGTAGGTGAAGGGGATCGGGTCAGCATCAACTTCGACGCACTCCCCGATCTGGAACTTAGCGGCGTAGTGCGCCACATCCAACTGGTCGGCACGAGCCAGCAGGGCGACATCACCTACACCGTGACGATCACCCCGGAGACCCAGGAGAGCCGCTTACGCTGGAACATGACCGCCTCGGTGCGGTTTGTGGAGTAGGGGCTTCATTGGGGATGTGGCTCGTTTTTGAGCTACAGTGTAACCAGATACGTGCTTCAGGGCATGGGCAAAGTTACCTCCGGTGGGGGTGCGGGGTGGCTTCGCCACCCCCGAAGATCTTTTTTGTTGTTGTTTTGCGGCTTCGCCGCAAAACAACAACAAAAAGTGGGGATTGGGGCGCAGCCCCAACGACTTTGCCCATGCCCTGGATACGTGCTTAGCGCCGCTTGACTCTCCCTACACCATCTTGCTATCATACCTATGCCCCCATGGTATGGAGAAGCAAAAAGACCCGCATTGCTGCGGGAGTGGAGTAGTTCATGCGTTCAACGATGATGGGCTTTCCCCTGACCCTGAACCACCTGCTGGAACGAGCCGGTACGCTCTTCCCCAAGAGCGAGATTGTCACCCGTATGCCCGACAAGTCGCTGCACCGTTACACCTATGCCGATTTCTACCGTCGTTCGCGGGCGCTTGCCGAGGCGCTGCAACAGGCAGGTTTACAGCCAGGTGATCGTGTCGCAACACTCAGTTGGAACACCTATGCCCATATGGAAGCCTATTTTGGGGTGCCTGTGGCTGGTGGTGTGCTGCATACGCTCAATCTGCGCCTGCATCCAAGCGATATTATCTATATCATCAACCACGCCGAAGATCGTTTCTTGATTGTTGATGATGTGCTGCTCAAGCTCTATGAGGCGATCAAGGATCATATCAAGGTCGAGAAGGTACTGGTAGTGCCGCTGAGTGGCCAGCCTGTCCCAGAGGGGCTGACGAGCTATGAGGATTTTCTGGCCAATGCCGAGGGGAAGTTCCAGTACCTCGATCTTGATGAAAACGCCCCCATGGGGATGTGCTACACCTCCGGTACGACCGGCAAGCCCAAGGGGGTGGTCTATTCGCACCGCTCCACCGTCCTCCACTCACTCTGCTCGGCGCTCCCCGATGCGCTCAACCTCAACCAGCACGATTCGCTGACCCCGGTTGTACCCATGTTCCACGTTAATGCGTGGGGTCTGCCCTTCACCGGGGTGATGGTCGGCTGTAAGATCGCGATGCCCGGCCCCTTCCTCGATCCCGCCAGTCTGCTCGATCTCTATGAATCGGAGCAAGTGACCAAGACCGCCGGGGTGCCGACGATCTGGATGGGAGTGCTTCAGGCGTTGCAAAAGGAGCCGCAACGCTGGAACCTGCAACCCATGGAGATGGTGGTGGGTGGTGCTGCTGCACCCGAAGCGATGATCCGCGCCTTCGATCTCTTCAACCTGAAGGTGGTACACGCATGGGGTATGACCGAACTCAGTCCGTTGGGTACGGTTGCTCGCCCCAAGCTGCAAGAGGCCAGTAGCGCCGACGCGGACACCCTCTATGCGCTACGTGCTACCCAGGGGGTTTCGGTACCCTTTGTTGAAGTACGCGCAGCCCATGAGGGCGGCGCAGCCCCTTGGGATGGCAAGACGATGGGTGAGCTTGAGGTGCGCGGGCCGTGGGTGGCCGAGAGCTACTTTAAGCTGGAGAGTGAGAAGGATCGCTGGAGTCGCGACGGTTGGTTCCGTACCGGCGATGTGGTGACGATAGACCCGGATGGGTATGTGAAGATCACAGACCGTACCAAGGATCTGATCAAGTCGGGGGGGGGGAATGGATCAGTTCGCTCGATCTTGAGAACATCCTCATGGGCCACCCGGCGGTACGCGAGGCCGCAGTCATCGCTGTGGCTCACCCGCGCTGGGACGAGCGCCCCCTTGCGGCTATCGTGCTCAACGAGGGAGCCAGCGTCACCCCCGATGAGTTGCGCGCCTTCTTGGAGCCGAAGGTCGCTAAGTTCTGGCTCCCCGATGCCTATGTCTTTGTTGAGGAGATCCCGCGTACCTCTACCGGTAAGTTCCTCAAGACCCAACTGCGTGACAAGTTTAAGGATTGGAGTTGGGAAGATACCACCGAATAGTTAGTCAGCTTCCGGGAAGCTTGGAGCTTCCCGGAAGCTAGGCATCCATATTCCAGGGATTGATAATTGGAATACCTGTATAGCGAAAATTGCGTTCATTGCGAGTCACTAAGGTATAGCCTCCCTGAAGAGCAATCGCCGCAATCAATGAGTCAATCGCGGCTATCGGTGTCCCCTGACGTTCTAGGCGTCCCGTAAGCCCCCCCCATACCAACATCACCTCGGTCGTAAGTGCAAGAATACGACCCTCAAATCGGAGCAATAAATCGGTTGCAAGCCAATCTGAGAGAGTTGCCTTACGGGTTGAGGGCGGTAACTTTTCAATCCCTTTGCGTAGCTCTCCAATGGTGATAACGGTCAAGTATACAGCTTGTGGATCGCACTGATCAATCCAATCAATAACATGTGGATTAGGTTGTTTCGTGATCAGTTCTGAAATGATATTCGTGTCAAGAATATAGTTCATAGCGGAATATCAGCACGCAACGAGCTAGTATCACGGCTAAGATCGAGATCATACATCGCAAGTGGTGATTCGCGAAAAAAGGTCGAGAGTGGCTTTTGGCGAAGCAGCATTGAACGGTATTCGATATAGGAGAGTACGATTACCGTTTCAACACCACGCTTCGTAATAATTTGGGGGCCTTGAATCAGCGCAGCATCCACAACTTCACTGAACTTGTTTTTGGCCTCTTGGAGTTGCCATATACGTGTCATCACACCCTCCTGTCTAGTCTGTCTGGATTATAGCGTACAAAACTCTGAAGATCAACCTTCAGCCTGCTGTACCACCACATGATCCTGGGCAATGATCGCATGAAAGGGTTCCACATTACTGCGTAAGCAGATGCTTCTGCACCTTCCCCAGCGCATTACGCGGTAGCGCGGCTACAAAGAAGATCTGGCGCGGGCGTTTGTAGGCGGCCAATCCTGCCCGACAGAAGGCGATCAGTTCGTTACTGAGAACGTCACGCGCCGTAATATCGAGCGGGAAGGTGTTGGGCACGATCCACGCCGCCACCTGCTCGCCATAATCGGGGTCGGGCAGGCCACGCACCGCACACTCCAGCACCGCCGGGTGGCTGAGGAGGCGCTCTTCTACCTCACGTGGGTAGATGTTGTAGCCGCCACTGATGATCAACTCCCTAGCCCTCCCGGTAATCACGTAGTAGCCGTCAGCCTCGCGCCGCCCGAGATCGCCAGTACTGAACCAGCCATCCGCGCCGAAGACCTCGGCAGTGGCTTGGGGGTTGCGCCAGTAGCCCGCGCAGACGTGTGGCCCACGCACCTGGATCTCGCCCACTTCGCCATCAGGAAGAACCTCACGGCTGCGCACATCCACAATGCGCGCCTCCTGGCCAGGGAAGGGCATGCCCACCGTGCCGGCGCGTCGTTCGCCATGGTAGGGATTGGTCAGATTCATGATCGTCTCGGTCATGCCGTAGCGTTCGAGGATGGTATGGCCGAAGAGATCGCGAAACTGGGTGAAGATCTGGGGCGGCAACGCCGCAGAACCGGAGACAAAGAGGCGTATGTGCTGCATAATCGCGCTGCGGATTGCGGCATATTCGGCACTGCTCGCGACTTGTACCAGGCGCCCATACATGGTCGGGACACCAAAGAACATGCTCACCGTGCCACTCGCCAAGGTCAGCAGAACCGTGTCCGGCTCAAACTGAGACCGCAGATCAATACTGGCTCCGGCTAGCAAACTCCCATGCACACCCACCCCTAAGCCGTGGATGTGGAAGAGCGGCAGCGTAAGCAACAGCCGATCATGCTCTGTCCAGTGCCATGCTTCCAGCACGGCCCGACTATTGGCCAGCAGATTGGCATGGGTGAGCATTGCGCCTTTGGAGCGCCCAGTAGTGCCGGATGTATAGGCCAGAATGGCGAGATCGTCGGGTTGGGGCAGGGGAAGATCGAGGGAGGTGCCTTCCTGTATCGGTAACCCACACCATGAGCCGTCGCTGGTAATCTGGGTGATCGCCTGTCCGGCTTGGCGCAACTTCCCCAAGGTGATGCGCAGTTCGGGTGCGGTCGCTGTGTCACTTACCGCAATATGCGGCTCGCTATCGCGGAGGATGTGTTCGAGTTCGATCTGACGATACTGGGTATTGATCAAGACCGCTGCGCCCCCGGCCATGTGCGTACCGAAGTAGGCGGCCAGAAAGGCGGGTGTATTGCCGAGGTAGAGCGCCACGCGATCCCCTGGCAGCAGACCCAGAGCGCGGTAGAAGGAGGCCCAGGTGCGGGCAGACGCCACCAACGTGGCATAGCTCAGTGGCTGACCCTGCCAGATCAGACATGTGCGCTGTGGGGTGTGGATGGCGTGATCGAGGGTAGCAGCAAGGATGGAGTGCATAGCAGGGGTGTGGGGGCCTGCGGCTCCCACGAAAAATACCATGTTGATGGTGTGAGCCTGTGGCTCACACCATCAACATGGTATGTCTATTTACTTATCCCGCTTGCCATCCCCCAGAGCTGCCTGAGCAGCCGCGAGGCGCGCAATTGGGACGCGGTAGGGCGAACAACTGACGTAGTTTAGGCCAGCACGGTAGAAGAACTCGACACTCGCCGGGTCGCCACCATGCTCACCACAGATCCCGACCTTGAGGTTGGGGCGGGTGCTGCGGCCACGCTCAGTGCCGATCTGCACCAACTGGCCTACGCCGCGCTGATCGATGGACTGGAAGGGATCGTCGGGCATCAGCTTCTTCTCGACGTATGCGGGCAAGAAACGCCCCGCATCGTCGCGGCTCAGCCCCAGGGTGGTCTGGGTCAGGTCGTTCGTCCCAAAGCTGAAGAACTCAGCCGTCTGGGCGATCTCATCGGCAGTGAGCGCCGCACGCGGCAACTCGATCATCGTACCGACCATGTAGGAGATCTCCACTCCTGCCGCCGCGAAGACCTCGCTGGCCACCTTGCGTACCAGTTCTTCCTGGATCTTCAGCTCGGTGATGTTGCCGACCAGCGGGATCATGACCTCAGGATGCACCTCAATCCCCTCGGCCTTAACCGCCACCGCCGCCTTGAAGATGGCGTTGGCCTGCATCTCGGTGATCTCTGGGTACATAATACCGAGGCGGCAGCCACGGAAACCGAGCATCGGGTTGGCCTCGTGCAGGCTCTCAACCCGCGACTTGACCTTAGCAAACTCCAGACCCAACTTCTCGGCCAGTGCCGCAATCTCCTGATCCTCGTGGGGCAGGAACTCGTGCAGCGGTGGGTCGAGGGTACGGATGGTGACGGGGAGACCGGCCATCTCGCGGAAGAGCCCCTCGAAGTCACCCTGCTGGAGCGGCTCGATCTTGGCTAGTGCAGCGCGGCGGGCTTCGAGTGAATCGGCGAGGATCATCTCGCGCACAGCATCAATGCGATCACCCTCGAAGAACATGTGCTCGGTGCGACAGAGGCCAATGCCCTCGGCACCAAAGGCACGTGCCACCTTGGCATCACGCGGGATGTCGGCATTGGCGCGAACCCCAATGGTGCGGAACTCATCAGCCCACGCCATGAACTCGGCAAAATCGCCCGAAAGCTCCGGCTCCACCGTCGGCATCTTGCCGACGAAGACCTCGCCGGTGCTGCCATCGAGGGTAATCCAGTCGCCCTTGGCGATCTTCTGCTCACCCACCGAGACCGACTGATCGGCATAGCTGACGCGCAGTTCACCGGCACCAGCCACACAGGGCTTACCCATACCGCGTGCCACCACCGCCGCGTGGCTAGTCATACCGCCACGAGCCGTCAGGATGGCCTGGGCCGCCACCATACCGTGGAAGTCCTCTGGGGCAGTCTCGACACGAACCAGAATGACCTTATGGCCCTCAGCGGCCATATGCTCGGCCTCGTCAGGATTGAAGACGGCGGTACCGCTCGCGGCACCAGGCGACGCGGGCAGACCCGTAGTGAGGACGGTGGCCGTCTGGCGGGCTGCGGGGTCAATCATGGGGTGGAGCAACTGATCGAGGGTATGCGGCTCAATGCGCTGCACCGCCGTCGCCTTATCAATCACCCCTTCGTGTACCAGATCGACCGCAATCTTCAGTGCGGCGGCGGCGGTACGCTTGCCGTTACGGGTCTGCAACATCCAGAGTTTGCCGCGCTCGATGGTGAACTCAACGTCCTGCACATCCTTGTAGTGCGCCTCAAGCTGCTTAGCAATCGTATGGAACTGGTCATAGACCTCCGGCATCGTCTCCTTGAGCTGTGCGATGGGCTGGGGCGTGCGAACACCCGCGACCACATCCTCACCCTGGGCATTCACCAGGTACTCACCGAAGATCTCGGCCTCACCGTTGCTGGGGCTACGGGTGAAGGCCACACCAGTGGCGCTATCATCGCCCATATTACCGAAGACCATAGACTGGACATTGACAGCCGTCCCCAGATTATCGGCGATCTTATTGTGGCGGCGATAATCCACAGCGCGGCGACCATTCCAGGAGCTAAAGACCGCCCCAATCGCGGCGCGCAGTTGTTCGAGCGGATCTTCGGGGAACTCAACCCCCACATCCTGCTTGATCACCTGCTTGAACTGCTCGGCAATCGCCAGCAACTCATCGGCGCTGAGATCGGTATCCACGCGCTGGCCATGGCCCTTAGCCTCGTCCATCAGGTGCTCAAAACGCTCACCCTCAACACCCAGCACAATCTTGCCAAAGAGCTGGATGAAGCGGCGGTAGGCATCAGCCGCAAAACGCGGATTATCCGTGAGTTTGGCCAAACCCTCGCGGGTAGCCTGGTTCAAACCCAGGTTGAGAACCGTATCCATCATACCGGGCATCGAGAACTTAGCGCCCGAACGCACCGACACCAACAGCGGATTATTAGGGTCACCAAACGTCTTACCCGTCTGCTGCTCAACCTCTTTGAGCGCCACAAGCACCTGATCCCACATCCCTTCGGGGAACTGCTTATCGCTCTCGTAATAGGCGTTACATGCCTCAGTAGTAATCGTAAAACCGGGAGGAACCGGCACACCAGTCCGCGTCATTTCGGCCACGCCTGCGCCCTTTCCGCCGAGCAGATCGCGCATAGACGAATCACCCTCACGGAAAAGGTAGACCCACTTCTTCGCCATCGAAAAGCCTCCTGTAGTTCGTGGCAGGTTGCAACGACTTCTGGAACTATACTGCGCTGAGAACGAAATGTCAAAGAATCTATGCTATCATGGCCGCATGCTCGACGACGCAACCCGCATCATCTTCCCTGCCAGTGGCGAGGTGAGTCTGCCCCTCCTGCTGACACCCCTGGTTCTGCGCTGCATGGCCGCAGGGCCGGGTGGGCATCCCTTAACTGTGCTACTCG
>RRYU01004681.1_pt1 | contig 15464 bp, 11 predicted proteins | sample 2162651 | NCBI WGS metagenome assembly RRYU01 (sample SAMN10267283, study PRJNA491782) | microbial mat metagenome | isolation source: biomat in the production well | place: Japan: Minami-Kanto gas field, natural gas well KTG3 | collected 2017-06 | reverse complement strand
AGAACGTTGTAAGACATGATCTGCTGAATATCCTCGACTTTTTCAACAGTCGCATCGATTCCCGACTCAGCAACAACCTCACGAACAATAGATTCAAGCTGTTTGCAGGTAGCACAGCCAGAACCAAGCACTTTGATATGTTTTTTCATTGACTTTTCATTTTCATTTTAGGGCACCTCTATGTATTTATTCCGGCAAGACCATTCTTATGGTGAAACGTCAGCCTTTTCAGCAAAAAAATTTGCGAATCGCTCTTTTGCCTTTTCCCAGTTTTCCCTGTTGACGCAATACTTCACCCTTGGCGGATTGATTTCTCCCTGTATGAGTCCGGCTTCATGGAGCGCCTTGAGATGCTGTGAAATAGTAGACTGGGCCATGGGAATCATGGCTGTCATCTCGCCGGTGAAGCAGCAGGATTGGCTCTCCAGCAGCTTCAATATCTTTATTCTGACCGGATGACCGAGTGCCTTGGCAAATAGTGCCATCTCCAGCTCATCATCGCGGTAGTCTATCGGCTTTCCCGTTCTTTGCATCGCTTATAGTTTATCGTAAATTAACGATAATATCGTCATAAAAAAATTCAGTCCTGTTTCAGTATATGTGTCCTGCATGCCATGTTAAACCTTTGTAAAACCGGCAATCCCTGAACCGGGAAAACAGCTATTTTTATCAGTTACGCCAAAACACCAATAATCCGGCGCGGCGCATCAACAACGATAACGATGCCTGCCCGGGCAAAAGAACGATCATGGACAAAAAACAAAAAGTACTTTTCCTCTGCACAGGCAATTCCGCCCGCAGCCAGATTGCCGAGGGATTTTTACGCGAACTGGCGGGAGACCGTTTCGAATCGCTCAGTGCCGGTATGGAAGCAAAGGACAGGGTCCACCCCATGGCTGTTCAAGTCATGCAGGAAGCCGGAATCGACATCAGCGATCAGCACCCCAAAGGGCTGGAAGAATATCTCGGTAAAGAGTTCATTCATTATCTGATCGTGGTTTGCAACAAGGCAAATGAAACCTGCCCGAGAATTTGGCCCGGTCTTATGAGCCGGGAAAACCGTTTCTATTGGCCGTTTGAAGACCCTGCAAGCGCAAGTGGAACCGAGGAAGAACAACTCGATTATTTCAGGCGTGTACGCGACGAGATCAGGGAAAAACTTGCCGAATGGATCAAGGAGCATTGATCACAGAAGCATCTCAAAAGAGATGAATTGTTTTTAACAGAAAAATGGAAATAGTAGATTGCCGGAAATAATAGCCGTTCATGAATAGTTTTGGTCCGTGAAGCAGAAGCATTCAGTAAAAAACTACCGATACAGCCGCCAGAGAGAAAGGCTTCTGGCAATTCTGCGCTCGACCGAAAGCCATCCGACGGCGACATGGCTCTACGAGCGGCTAAAACCGGAATTCCCAAGCCTCAGCCTGGGAACCGTCTACAGAAACCTGGCAATCCTCGTTGACCAGGATCTGGTACAGAAAATCGATGCGGGCAGCACATTCGACCGGTTCGAGGCGAAAACAACACCTCATTACCACCTGATCTGCAGACAATGCGGCAAGATCGTCGATTTCGAGGAGCGCTTCTTTCCGGAAATCGACGAGAAAATCCGCCGCACGACCGATTTCGATATAGAAGGTCACCGTATAGACTTTTTCGGCACCTGCTCAGCATGCAGAAGAAAAAGCTGAATCCCTCTGGCAAATGGCAGAATATTTTTTTATTCTATTATTAGTAATCGTTCCGATTATTATGCGACATCAATCCATTGTAATATCGGGAGTGACACGTGAAACACTTTATATTTAGATAGAAGTACCTTGTAAACGTTCAGACAACGATAAAGGAAACATTATGAGTGAACAGAGCAAGTGCCCCGTAACGGGCAGAACGGCAAACAACCCCTCCTCCGGGGGAGGGATGTCGAACCGTGACTGGTGGCCGAACCAGTTGCATCTCGATATGCTTCATCAACACTCTTCCCTGAGCAATCCGGTGGGAGAAGAGTTCAGGTACTCAGAGGAATTCAAAAAACTCGACCTGGAGGCCGTTAAAAAAGACCTCTATGCGTTGATGACCGATTCACAGGAGTGGTGGCCGGCCGACTACGGTCACTACGGAGGGCTCTTTATCCGTATGGCATGGCACAGCGCGGGCACCTATCGTACCAGCGACGGCCGCGGTGGGGGAGGCACAGGCAATCAGCGCTTCGCGCCGCTCAACAGCTGGCCCGACAATGCAAACCTCGACAAGGCGCGACGGCTGCTCTGGCCGATCAAGCAAAAGTATGGAAAGAAACTTTCCTGGGCCGACCTCATGATCCTTGCCGGCAACTGCGCACTGGAGTCGATGGGGTTCAAGACCTTCGGGTTCGGCGGAGGACGCGTGGACATCTGGGAGCCGGAAGAGGATATTTACTGGGGCAAAGAGGTCGAGTGGCTCGACAACAAGCGCTATACCGGGGAACGCGATCTCGAAAACCCGCTTGCCGCCGTGCAGATGGGCCTGATCTACGTCAATCCCGAAGGACCGGACGGCAAACCGGACCCCGTTGCCGCGGGCAGGGACATCCGTGAAACCTTCGCACGCATGGCCATGAACGACGAGGAGACCGTGGCACTCGTGGCCGGAGGTCACACCTTCGGCAAATGTCACGGAGCAGGCGATCCTAAGCTGGTAGGTCCCGAACCCGAAGCTGCCGGGATCGAGGAGCAGGGGCTCGGCTGGAAAAGCAGCTACGGCAGTGGCAAGGGTGACGAGACCATGACCAGCGGACTTGAAGGGGCATGGACGCCCGACCCGATTCATTGGGATATGGGTTATCTTGGCATGCTCTTCAAATACGAGTGGGAACTGACGAAAAGCCCTGCAGGAGCATGGCAGTGGAAGCCGAAAGCTGTAGCCGAGGAAGATCTCGCACCGGCTGCCCACGATCCATCGAAACGTGTTCCGACCATGATGACCACCGCAGACCTGGCGATGCGCATGGATCCGATCTACGGACCGATTTCACGTCGATTCTACGAGCATCCCGACCAGTTCGCGGACGCTTTCGCCCGGGCGTGGTTCAAACTGACCCACCGCGACATGGGCCCGAAATCGCGCTACCTCGGCGCGGAGGTGCCGGAAGAAGATCTGATCTGGCAGGATCCTGTACCCGCAGTCGATCATGAGCTGATCAACGACGGAGAGATCGCAGAGCTCAAGAAGAGGCTCATCGCTTCCGGCCTCTCGATCCCGGAACTTGTCTCGACGGCCTGGGCGTCGGCTTCGACATTCCGCGGTTCGGACAAGCGCGGAGGGGCAAACGGCGCGCGCATACGACTCGCTCCGCAGAAAGACTGGAAGGTCAATCAGCCGGAACAACTGCAACGGGTGCTGCAAAAACTCGAGGAAATCCGTGACGCCTTCAACGGAGAAAAGTCGGGTGGTAAAAGGATTTCTCTTGCCGACCTGATCGTGCTGGGAGGATGCGCAGGTATCGAAGAAGCCGCCAGACGCGCCGGCAACGATGTGACCGTCCCCTTCACACCGGGCCGCACGGATGCTTCAGAGGAGCAGACCGACGCTAACTCATTCTCGGTTCTCGAGCCATTAGCTGACGGCTTCCGCAACTATCAAAAAAAGAAATACAGCGTATCCGCGGAAGAAATGCTCGTCGACCGCTCTCAGCTGCTGACGCTTACCGCACCAGAGATGACAGTCCTCGTCGGCGGCCTGCGAGTGCTGAACGTCAATTTCGAACAATCACAGCATGGTGTCTTCACCAAACGGCCGGAAACGCTCACCAATGATTTCTTCGTCAACCTGCTCGACATGGGCACGGAGTGGAAACCGATCTCCAAAGAGCATGACGTGTTCGAAGGCTGCGATCGCAAAACCGGTGACCCCAGGTGGACCGCCACCCGCGTCGATCTCGTCTTCGGCTCGAACTCCCGGCTCCGGGCCATTGCGGAAGTCTACGGAAGCGACGACGCACAGGAAAAGTTCGTGCATGACTTCGTCACGGCATGGACCAAGGTCATGAACCTCGACCGCTTCGACCTCGGATGAGGTAAGTATAGTAAATGCTTCAATCAAAAAAGCCGCCCCATGAGTACTGGGGCGGCTTTTTTTCATCGACTCTTAAGACCATGTGTTGTCAATGATTTCAGTATTTTTGTATAAAGCATTTATTTCTTATAAAATACTTTATCGCCGATTAACAGGAAAGAGAACAAAGGACTGAGCGTTGATGTCAAATAATAACGGTAACGAGAAGTCCCTGGAATCATGGATCTGGGACGCTGCCTGTTCTATTCGTGGCGCCAAGGATGCGCCAAAATACAAGGATTACATCCTTCCGCTCATCTTCACCAAGCGCCTCTGTGACGTTTTCGATGACGAACTGAACCGCATTGCCGCGGAGGTCGGCTCACGCAGGAAGGCTTTCCTGCTCGTCAAGGCAGACCACAAGCTGGTTCGTTTTTATCTGCCCCTCCAGCCGAACGATCCCGAGCAGCCTGTCTGGTCGGTCATCCGCAAGCTCTCCGACAGGATCGGCGAAAGTGTTACCACGAAGATGCGGGCCATCGCCAAGGAAAATCCGCTCCTCCAGGGCATCATCGATCGCGTTGATTTCAACGCAACAACGCACGGCCAGCGCGATCTCGACGACGACCGCCTTTCCAATCTGATCGAGGCAATAAGCACCAAGCGCCTCGGGCTCGACGACGTCGAAGCCGACATCATCGGCAAAAGCTACGAATACCTGATCCGCAAGTTCGCCGAAGGCGGCGGCCAGAGTGCCGGGGAGTTTTACACCCCGCCCGAAGTCGGCACCATCATGTCGCGCGTGCTCGAACCAGAACCCGGTATGGATATATACGATCCCACCTGCGGTTCAGGCGGCCTTCTCGTCAAATGCGAGATCGCCATGGAAGAGCAACGGAGGGCGATAAAGGAGGGCGGACATTCCTGTCCGCCATTACATTCTGAACGCAATGGTTATCCATTATGCAATGGCGGGTTGGAAAACCCGCCCCCCGTTCCGCTGAAACTGTTCGGCCAGGAGTACGTTCCGGAAACATGGGCTATGGCCAACATGAACATGATCATCCATGACATGGAGGGACAGATCGAGATCGGCGACACCTTCAAGAACCCGAAGTTCCGCAACAATCATGGCAGACTCCGCACGTTCGACTGCGTTGTCGCTAATCCCATGTGGAACCAGGACTGGTTCATCGAAGCCGATTATGACAACGACGAGTTCGACCGCTTTCCCACCGGAGCAGGATTTCCCGGCAAATCCTCAGCCGACTGGGGGTGGGTGCAGCACATACACGCCAGCCTCAACGACACGGGCCGAGCCGCAATCGTTCTCGATACCGGTGCCGCTTCACGCGGTTCGGGCAATGCCGGAAAAAACAAAGAAAAAAGCGTTCGCAAATGGTTTGTCGATAACGACATCATCGAAAGCGTGCTCTACCTTCCCGAAAACCTGTTCTACAACACGACCGCTCCGGGTATTGTCTTGTTCCTGAACAGGGATAAAGAAATTGAACGAGAGGACCGAGTGCTGCTCGTCAACGCCAGCCGGATCTTCGAAAAAGGCGACCCCAAGAACTTCATTCCGGAAAAAGGCATCAAACAGATTGTCGATACCCTTATCAACTGGAAAGAGGAAGAAAAGCTCAGCCGCATCGTCGGGCACGCCGAGCTGAAGAAAAACGACTACAATATCTCTCCCAGCCGTTACATCCACACCGGTGAATCTGAAACCTACCGGCCGATTCCGGAGATCGTCAAGGAACTGAACGCCATCGAACTGGAGGCAAGGGAAACCGACGAAGCCCTCAGGAACATCCTCAAGCAACTGGGAGTGGATGTATGAAGATTTTCATCAGCAGCGTACAGAAGGAGTTCGCAAAGGAGCGAAAAGCCCTTGGAGAATATCTCAGAGGAGATCCTCTCATGCGCCGCTTTTTTGAATGCTTCTTGTTCGAAGAGCAACCTGCAGCCGATCAGCGAGCCGACCAGTGCTACCTCGACGAGGTGGATCGTTGCGATATCTATCTTGGCTTATTGGGCAACGAGTATGGCTGGGAAGATGCCGAAGGGTTTTCGCCGACACACCGCGAATTCAATCAGGCAACAGAAAAGGGTAAAAGCCGACTGATCTATGTCAAGGGGGCCGATGACAATACTCGACATCCGAAAATGAGAAATCTTATCCGTGGTGCCAGTAATAGCCTTATCCGTCGTAGGTTCAGCTCTTCCGAAGAGCTTATCTCTGCAGTCTATGCGAGCCTTGTGAAGATTCTCGAAGAACACGAATTGATTCGTTTCGGTCCGTTCGATGCCACCTTCTGCCGTAATGCGTCACTCGACGACCTCGATGAGGAGAAAATCAGTCGTTTTCTCATACTTGCACGACGAGGCCGCAACCTCCCATTGCCCGAAGACACCTCACCCCATGAAGTGCTCACCCATCTCAACCTGCTCGATAAAGAACGGCCGACCAATGCCGCAATATTGTTATTCGGTAACCAGCCTCAACGTTATCTGATTAACTCAGAAGTCAAATGCGCTCATTTCCATGGCCATGAAGTCGCAAAACCCATACCATCCTATCAGGTCTACAAAGGAACAGTGTTCGATCTCGTGGATCAAGCCAAAGATTTCGTGCTCTCCAAGATAAACCTCTGGGTAGGAACAAGAGCGGAAAGTACCCAAGCCCCCACGAAATATGAAATACCGCCGGAAGTTGTTGCTGAAGCCATCGTCAATGCCATCGTACATCGTGACTACACCAGTAACGCCAGCGTACAGGTTATGCTCTTCCAGGACCGGCTCGAGGTCTGGAACCCCGGTACTTTGCCCCCTACCCTGACGCTCGAACAACTGCGAGGCCCGCACGCCTCCGTCCCTCACAATCCGCTGCTTGCTGAACCCATGTACCTGACCAAGTACATTGAACGCATGGGAACCGGCATTCGCGACATGATCCGGCGATGCAGGAATGCCAAGCTCCCTGAACCTGACATCAGAATTGATGGAGGTTTTTTTGTATTGACTATCTGGAGGAAAAACGTTGATGCAGGGGCCCAGTCAGGGGCCCAGTCAGGGGCCCAGTCAGGGGCCCAGTCAGGGGCCCAGTCAGGGGCCCAGTCAGGGGCCCAGTCAGGGGCCCAGTCAGGGGCCCAGTCAGGGGCCCAGTCAGGGGCCCAGTCCAAAGCGATACTGAAGAACCTTGAGAAAGAGCCTTTATCGGCTGTCGAACTTACAACCGTTTTAGGGCTTCAGTCAAAAACCGGTGCTTTCAAACGAACGCTGCAGGAACTGGTTGATAGCGGACAGGTCGAATATACGATTCCCAAAAAACCCACCAGTCGTTTGCAGAAGTACCGGCTCACGGAAAAAGGCCGCAGATTGCTTGAGCAGTTGGACAAGGAAGGAGGCCGGTCATGAGCGATCTTGAAAGGAGGGCGGACATTCCTGTCCGCCAGTTGGAACGTAATAGCAATACAGAGTGTAATGGCGATCCAAAGTGCAATGGCGGGTTAGAAAACCCGCCCTCCGTTGAAAGAGATTCTGATAATAGAAATGGTATGAGCTGGAACGTTTTAACAATTCCTCTAGAAAACTCACAATATTTTGAGACACTTAACGGCCTTTGGAATGGGAAGAAAGAACCATTCGTCGGAGCCGGGGTAATCCGGAATACTAATTTTACTCCATCAGGCGTGATAGATTACTCAAATGTAGCCTACCTCAAAGTCGAGGAAAAACAGCTTTTAAAACGTCGTTTAGAAGCTGGGGATATTATTATTGAACGATCTGGTGGTGGACCAAAACAACCTGTCGGTCGGGTAGTTTTCTTTGATCGGGAAGACGGTGATTTCAGTTTCTCAAACTTCACCTCAGCGGTTCGAGTCAAAGACAAGAGCACATTTGACCCTCGGTTCGTTTTCTACAATTTAATGGAGCTTTATCAGAGTGGACGGACAGAAGATATCCAGCGAAGAACAACCGGGATACGGAACTTAGATTTTACGGCCTTCAAGGAGCGTGCATGCATACCAAAGCTACCGCTTGATGAGCAGAAGAAAATCGCGCACATCCTTTTGACGGTGCAGCAGGCGATCGAAGCTCAGGAGCGGATCATTCAAACCACCACCGAGCTGAAAAAAGCCCTCATGCACAAGCTCTTCACCGAAGGCCTCCACAACGAACCGCAGAAAAAGACCGAGATTGGGTTGGTGCCTGAGAGTTGGGTGCCGATTGCTTTGGGTAAGTTATGTGAAAAGCCAAATGGCGCATTGCAAACCGGGCCGTTTGGTAGTCAGCTTCACAAAGACGAATATCAGGAAGACGGAATTGCTGTGGTGAATCCCACCCATCTTGCGGGTAACCGAATCAATCATGAGAATGTTCCTCGCGTCAGTGAGAAAGTTGCGCGGCGTCTTGGGAAACACCGCCTAAGAAAGTTCGACATCCTCTTCGCACGACGGGGCGAAATCGGACGACAAGGACTGGTTAACGACGTGGAGGAATCTTGGCTTTGTGGAACAGGATGTTTTCTCGTTCGAGCCAGCAAACCATTCATCGATAATCGATTCTTGGCTCTCTATTTCGCTACAGATCAGCTTGTAAAGTGGCTCTATTCTCACGCTGCGGGCGCAATCATGCCCAACCTCAACAATAGCGTCATGCAGCGCCTACCTGTGTTCTATCCAGATCTGGAGACACAAACCGAGATCATCGAAACGTTCGCCACAATTGACCAGAAGTTGAGTGCTGCCATTCGGAGAGAATCCGAGTTCAAAGACCTTTTCCGCACTTTGCTTCACGAATTGATGACAGCAAAGACTTGTATTAATGCACTTCCATTGTCGCTATAAGCATGTAACCCATAGCAAAACCAGTCTGATGCGTTTACTTAAGCTTCATATACGAAACTTCCGCAAGATTGAAGATCTTTCCGTGACCTTTCCGAAAGGTTTGACCGTGATTGTCGGCGAGAACAACGCCGGGAAAACGGCCATTATCGATGCATTACGTCTGATGCTGTTTTCAAGCCGTGACTTTGAAGCCCTTCGATTGAATGAGGATGATTTTCGTAGAGGGACGCAGAATGCACCAATAGAGATTTCGTGCATATTTTGTGATCTCAGCGATACGGACGAAGTTCACTTCATGGAGTGCCTTGTAGACATTGGAGATGGGATGTTTCACGCACGCCTGAATGCACGGGTTGAATTCAATGAAACGACGCGTAGAACCAATGTGAAAATGTGGGGCGGTGAAACCGAAGGAGGCACACTTCCATCAAACCTTTACGACCACTTGAGCTCAATCTATCTACAACCTCTCCGTGATCCAGAAAGCGGTTTGCGCCCAGGCAGACATTCCCAAGTGTCTCGTCTTATCGATTGCCTCACTCCTGGTGATAAACATTGCGATTTTGAGACCATAGCAAAGACAGCAAACGATCAGATTCGTAAACTCGATCAGATTAAAAGTGCAAAAGCTGATATTGATGCCCAGTTGGCTTCAATAGCTGGGGCAGAACTGGCACAAGAAACAGAGTTGATTTTTAGCGATCCTAGCTTTCATCGGATAATCGCGGGTCTTCAACCCAAGATCGATGGATTACCTTTCGCGCTAAACGGTCTGGGCTACAACAACCTCGTGTTTACGGCCGCGACGCTGGGCACCCTTCGGCGGAGTGAGAACTATTCGTTTCGTTCCATCATGGTTGAAGAACCCGAAGCCCATCTTCACCCACATCTGCAAGTACTTCTTCTTCGCCATCTAGTAAATGCGGCAGAGGACACAGAAGGAAATCCAATTCAGGTATTGGTAAGTACTCATTCCCCAATCTTGGCGAGCCAGGCCCCAGTTGATTCAGTGATTTCCGTGCATGAGTTGTGTGGGCAAGTTACGGGCGTATCACTATGCTCAATAGACTATGATAATACGCTCAAGAAGAAGCTTCAGCGCTTTCTTGATGCAACACGAGCAGAGTTGTTCTTTGCTCGTCGAATTCTCATGGTCGAGGGAATTGCTGAAGCGCTTTTGCTGCCGGTACTCACCAGAATCGCTGGAGGAAATTTGAAAGACTCATCCGTTACCGTTTTAAATGCTGATGGGATAAACTTTAATGCTTTCATACCCCTTTTCGGAAGAGATCGCCTTGGCTTATTAGTTGCGATTTTGACCGATGGTGATGATGCCGACCGCACCGGAACGCCCTCAGCAACTACAACGGGTTTAAAGGCAAAGGAAGCCGAAATACCAAATCTCCGTGTCGAATTCGGAGAAATCACTTTCGAGCATGAGTTGGCAAGGTCAGCCGTTTTGCTTCCATTCATGCTCCAGGCATTTCGAATACTGCACCCAACACTTGGTGCGGCCTTGGATACTCGGATTAGCGGGCTTGGCACCAATGAGGCGAAAGCTGATGCATTTCTCGATGAGTTTTTGCGGAGTAAAACTTCCAAAGGTGAGTTTGCGCAGGAATTGGCTGGTATACTTGATGATTCACTTCAAATACAGCAACACGCGACTGGGCGATTCAGTTGGATTTTCTCGAAAACCGAAGCGGAAAAACTCTCAGTAGATGGAGTCCCGCAATATATTCGCGATGCATTGGAGTTTCTTGGTGTCATAAAATAAAGTAGCCCCGATGAACCAGAGTCAACAGCTAAAGGATAGTATCTTATCCCAGAACCCAACTCCACAGCAAATAGAGGCAATCTTTGCGGACGAATTGGAGTTTCTGCTCCGAGCATCTCCTGGGAGCGGCAAGACATGGACGTCATGTCGCCGTTTCATATGGCGCGGGGCAAATTGGCATCACAACGTCGGAGGTCTCGCACTTTTGTCGTTTACGAACACCGCTATTCGGGAATTTCACGAAGCAACCATAAAAGTAGGTAGGAGAGAACTTCTTTCTAACCCGAATTACGTTGGCACATTTGATTCGTTCATCGAACATTTCGTCATTTCTCCGTTTGGTCATCTGCTCAATGGCGTCGCAAAAAGACCCAAGCTGTTTCAGGCTCCACGGCCGGGAGACTGGAACAACAAGAAACTGCAAGGCTGGATGGAAGTGACTGGCGGGAAAAAACGTCCAGTTCCCGCATGGGAAATCATTCCTTTCCCAAACAACGGGAAGATAGACTTCCGAGCATCGTTCCGATTTGGTGGTAAGTCTCTTTCTTTCCAAAGGGGCGGCAATCCTGTCGCCGAGTTCTTTAGGCTTGGCTATTACACACACGCTCAGCGCGTTTATTTGGCATGCCGCATTCTTTTCAAGCGACCTTATATTGCTGATTGTCTGGCACGGCGTTTTCCAGAAATCATCGTAGATGAAGCGCAAGATACAAACATTTGGCTCCTCATTTTCTTAAACTGCCTTCGAGAAAAGGGCACTAAGGTGACGTTAGTAGGTGATCCTGATCAGTGCATTTATGAGTTCAGCATGGCGGATGCAACGTCACTTCCAGCACTGCAGGAGCAATGGAGAATTCCCGAGAGGCCTCTCAGTCGTTCCTTCCGCTGTAATAATTCCATCGCGGAATCTGTTCGACACATAAGCGGAAATCACAGTTTCGAAGGCTGCGGTGAGTCGATCAATGAGCACTGTAGGGCGTTTATTGTCCGAGGTGACGACAATGCGTTTAGCGGATGCATTTATTCGTTTGAGGCTCATTTAGCAAAATCCGGAATCTCGCAAGGCGGTGCTGCAATTCTCTGTCGTGCCCATCAACAACTGGAAGAGATTAGAGGTATTGTGAATTACACCGCATTGCAAGGTATCACAAAGGAAATGGCTCTTGCGGCATTTCATCGGGATGTGCGAAACGACTACAAGAAGGCTTTTCAGATTATCGAGCACGCTATCCGTGAAATGATAGATGAACCGGATTTCTGGGATGCACTCGATGACGATCCCGAAGGTGACGCTTCTGCTGAATACAGGCTAACACTTTGGCGGTTCGCAAAGACCCGAGAGGGTTTACCATCGGTTGGAGAAAATGGAACTGACTGGATTGGCCAATTGAAGAAAAACCTTGATCCTCTTTTTCAAAAACTTGGGATTACAAACATCCCGAAGATAGGTCAAAAGATCAGAAAAACGGGACTCGATCAGCAGCAACTGGAGCTTCCATTGTTTCAGCCGCAAACACTATTTCCTCCCATCCGACAGGAGACAATTCATCAGGTGAAAGGGGAGAGTATCGATGCAGTCTTGTTATTGGGATCTGCCAAATTTTTCAATTCCGTCGTCACGGCTATCCAGAGAGGCGAAAACACGGAAGAACGTCGATTGGCATTTGTCGCAATGACCCGTGCGCGACATGCTCTATTTGTGGGGTTGCCTGCTTCGCATTTCGACAATCATGCAGAAAAGTGGAATAGCTGGGGATTCAAAACTGTATAGCAAATATGCCCACACCCGGAGAACACAAAATCGTCCAAGGCCGGATCCAAGATTAATGATGAATTAGGAATTACGAATGATCAGAAAAACTACAATCCAAGAACCGGATATAAAGGAGTTCAATTCCTCATTTCAAATTGAATATTCCACATTGAATCAAATCGAACTGATGACAGCGAAGACGTGCGTTCACGAATACGGCTTTCCAATCACAGATTTCAAATCATGAAAAAACTGAAACTCGACCTCGAGCATTGCTACGGTATCAAGAAACTCGAAGCAGAGTTCGATTTCGAAGCGAATGGAGATGTTTTTACGATCTATGCCCCCAACGGCGTGATGAAAACATCTCTGGCCAATACCTTCCAGGACGTCAGCAAAGGAATCGCTTCGTCTGATCGCATTTGGAAATCAAATCAAACAAAGAGGGTTATCCATGATGAGAATGGCTTCGAACTCGCACCGGAAAGTGTGTTCGTCATAGAGCCATACAACGAAGGCTACCGTTCAGATCGTATTTCGATCTTGTTGGTGAACGACGAACTCAGAAAACGCTACGAGGCAATTTACAAGGAGATCGACGAAAAGGCTGAGATTCTAATCGGGGAGCTGAAAACTCCCACTGGACTGAAGAAAGGAATTCGCGAGAATTTTTCGGTTTCGATCACGCATGATCCAGACGACTTTTTCAGGGCCTTAGGACGGGTCAAAGATGAAGTCGAGAATGATGCAGAGACTTCTCTCGGGGACATCGTTTACGCAGATATTTTCAATCCTAAGGTCAAACCCGTCCTCGACGATCCAGACTTCATCGCCAAGATCGAAGAATACATTAAGAAGTATGATGAGTTGGTGAGCAAATCCACTTTTTTCCGTAAAGGTGTATTTAGGGCTTGCTGAATAAGTGTCAAAGTATTTTCTGGTAATGATTTAAGTGATATTTTTTGTATCTTGTATGCAAGGAAATCACTGAAAAAGCGCCAAAACCCTTGCACTTCGAAATCGCAGATTGATGTACCAGCCAAAGTTTCATCAGCTCGCCTTTGAGAATTTCCATCTGCCGTTTGGCGGTAAACTCGACCCGGAAAACCGGTGGGTGAAACTGGCAGATATGGTTCCGTGGCATGTCGCCGAGAAGATGTATGCCAGGAACTTCCCTTCGAAAACAGGAGCTCCGGCGCTGACGGTCCGTATGGCGCTGGGCTCCTTGATCATCAAGGAGAAACTCGGTCTTTCGGATATCGAGACGGTCGAACAGATCAAGGAAGGGCCATATCTTCAGTATTTCATTGGCCTTGAATCATTTCAGTATGAACCGCCCTTCGATGCCTCGATGCTGACTCATTTTCGTAAACGCTTGAAGCATGCTGATCTGGCAAAGTTGCAGGAGGAACTCCTGCAACGCCATTTGGAAGAAGAGCGGCGAAAGTCGAAGGATGATAACGACGATACGGACAGTGGCTCAAGCAACAAGGGCAAACTCATCGTTGATGCAACGTGTGCTCCTGCCGATATCGCCTATCCGACTGATATCGGCCTGCTGAACGATGCCCGTGAGAAGACCGAGAAGATTATCGATGAACTGTGTGCCATGCATCCGGAAGGGTTGAGCAAGCCGAGGACATACCGGAGGAATGCCAGGAAAGATTTTCTTGCTGTCGGCATGAAGAAGAGCCTGTCGAAACGAGCCTTGATGAAAGGCCTGCGTAAGCAGCTGCAGTACATCGACAGAAACCTGAAGCATATCGGCACCTTGTCCGCACAGGTGCCACTGACTGTCTTGGCTGCAGACCGTTATCGGGAGCTGTTGGTGATCAGCGAGCTGTACCGTCAGCAGCTGGAAATGTACCAGAGCGGCAAGAAGAGCATCAGCGACAGGATCGTAAACATCAGCCAGCCCCATGTCAGGCCGATCGTCCGAGGGAAAGCAGCTGCCAGGACGGAGTTCGGCATGAAGCTGAGTATCAGTGTCGTCGATGGGATAAGCATGCCTGAACGGATGAGCTGGAATGCCTACAACGAGGGGTGCGACCTGGTCCGGGATATTAAGCGCTATCGTGAACGGTATGGCTACTATCCTGAATCGGTGCATGCCGACAAGATCTACCGGACGCGGGCCAACAGGAAGTGGTGCAAAAAACGAGGGATCCGGCTAAGCGGTGTGCCACTGGGGCGGCCGCCGAAGGATGCTGAGAAGAACCGGGCCCGCCTTCGGCAGATCAGGGAAGATGAAGGTGTCCGCAATGCAGTCGAAGGCAAGTTCGGTCAGGCGAAGCGTCGGTACGGACTTGGCAGGGTGATGGCGAGGCTGGCTGAAAGCAGCCAAACCGTGGTGTCCATCATCTTTTTGGTCATGAACCTGGACCGGCTGCTCTCGGGTTCTTTTTTGCGCTTTTTTGATGACCTCTTATTGGAACTTGAACTCTGTCAAAGAGTCCCTTTTCTTCTATCAAGACGGACATTGTTTGAATGGTACTTGGCGGTGGGTTGATTTGTTCAGCAATCCCTATTTACTCACAATAACGCTTCTGACATCGCCAAAAACCTGAATTCAAATGGATTCTTCAAAGCGGACCACTCTGTCTATCTCCGGATCAATGGTGAGAAGACTGAGGTGACATCCATGAAGGATTTGGAAGCCGCTATTCAAGCGGAGAAGGATCTAATACTCACCGATGATTCACTGAAATCTGCTTTTGAGGCAATCGACAAGCAACTACAAAAGAACGTGGATTTAAAAAAGTTTCGAGTGTGCTTGGAGCAGAACCAGATTGTCCTTGGTGAACTCGCTAATCCTGCGCGATTGAGACAGAAACTGTGGGTTCAATATTTGATTCGTTCCAAGAAGGCTTATCTGGATCTCCTTTCCTCCTTCAACGACGGGAAAGAGAAAATCGCTGAGATCGTAGCGGAGGCAAGGGCGGAACGGACGAAGTGGGCTGAGGTGATCAGCATTTTCAACGAGAGGTTCTCGGTCCCATTTATCGTTCGGATGGATAACCAAGAGGACGTGATTCTTAAAAGCGATGCC
>RRYU01009965.1_pt1 | contig 15482 bp, 35 predicted proteins | sample 2162651 | NCBI WGS metagenome assembly RRYU01 (sample SAMN10267283, study PRJNA491782) | microbial mat metagenome | isolation source: biomat in the production well | place: Japan: Minami-Kanto gas field, natural gas well KTG3 | collected 2017-06 | reverse complement strand
ATATCAGAGTTTCATGGCAAGCAAGTAGTTGGATTACTTGAAATGCAGGGCTTTAATCTTGAAATTAATTAAATAAAATAAGTTGTTGACAACTTGTTTCCGGTATAGTATATATAGTGTTATTGAAGCTGTAAATTGAATGGGCATAAGTGGTTCCTTAAAACTTTTACTTTATAAAAAAAATACCACTCGCCCAACTTTTATTATCCATATTTGGGGGCGCATCACTACCTAAGTAAGCGAGTTCACTCTGCTGGAGCTTATGGTAACACGTGCTCGGCTGTAAGAAAGGCAGAAGGCTTGATGTGTTAAACTCCGGGTTGTCGACTACGGTATCTGGATGCCCCGCCAAATATGGATAAGTTTTGGGGAAGTGTTATGGAGAGTGTAGCTCAGTTGGTAGAGCACCTTAAATACTTCTCGCTGCTGGCATATGAAGTTCCTTATAATCGCCTTGTAAGCGGGTGGTCGCGGGTTCGAGTCCCGTCACTCTCCCCATTTTAATTATAGGGGGGTAGCCGAATTGGTATAGGCACCAGTCTTTAAGTACCTTTCGCTCATGGCATAAAATGGTTCCTTTAAAATCCGGAACTGGGTTATGTGGGTTCGAGTCCCACCCCCTCGACCATTTTGTAGGCATAAACGATTCCTTAAACATTTTCGATGCAATGGCTATATCGTTCGCCTACTGTTGTTAGTTGTTATTTGTTAGTTGGGCAAAAGTGGTTCCTTAACTCTTTTGCGAGTACCTCAGAGGTAGAGGGGCCACCGAAAGGTGGTTGTCACAGGTTCGAATCCTGTCTCGCAAACCATACAGAACTACCACTCGCCCACTTTTATAAAAGGGCATAAACAGTTCCTTATCAATGGTTCGATTCCGTTGAGGCTTGAGAGAGCCTTCTGGTTAAGTACTGTTCGCCCACCACGTTAGGAGAGTATCATGAATAAAGAAGTAACAAGAGCATCACTGCGCCTGTTCAATGCTATTGCTGTTGACGATGGCTGCATGAAAAAAGGCGAGGCACCTGACGAAAAACTTATGGCACGTACCGTAAAGCATGGGTATATCCTGCCATCCGGTTTAACACTACCTAAAAATATACTGTCAGCGGTCGAAGATGTTGTAGGTATCTCAGGTGAAAAAGCAAATTCAGCCTTCCACAAATCATGGGCTGTTGTGCGTGATTCAAGTGATGAAGATCTGATCATTCAGCAGATTATTCATTACATGACTACCTACGGATTTGAAGCCCTTGGCATTTATGATAAGAGCACCGTGTATGTACCTGACGAGCATCTTGATGTGCCTGTTGGAAATATGCCCCTGACAGTAATTAAAGCTTTCAACTACACAGACATGAATGACGCTGTGGTTAAACTTGGTGCGTCCGGCATTGCCCTGCACGAAGATACCCTTACAGATATCATGACGCTGGTTGAGTTCTTTGATTTTGCGCCTACCATCACTTACGATATGAAAAACCGTGAGTTAAAGGCCAGAATGATGGACTACTACGGCCTTGTGCCCAACGAGCCAGTTGAGTTCTTGCGCCACGTGATCAGCAAACTCACAGATGAGTCACTGATTATCAAGAACCCTTACATGGTTGCCAAAATTAAAGAGGCCAGCGGTAAGCACCTTGACGACCTCATGAAAGATGCACCTGCTGACTTGGCTTCAATCTTCCTGCGCTACAAGCCATTGTTTCTTGCTATGCGTTCTATCTCAAGGCACAAGCATGTATTCAATAGACTGCGTAAGCAGGCGATAACCATGCATAAGCCACTGCCAGTGGACTACCTGAATGATGTTACTTCTCAAATCAAGAATGACACCATAAACAAAAAGACACTCAAGAAGAAACTTGAAGATGCCCCACTGTTCAGGAAAATCAGACTGGCCTATGCACTACAGTACAGACTTGTTGCTGGTGATTCGATTGTATATCAGGTGCGTAGCGGTCGTGGTTGGGCTACCCCATTCAGTTGGGATACATCACTGAATGAGAAAACTGAAAAGGTACTAAAGACTGTACTGAAATCAATAGCAAGAAACATAAAGGCTGCTGTTGCTGGCAAGAAAATATTGCTGCCGGACAACATTAAGTATGCCCTACCTGCTACTGAGAAACAGTTTGTTGGTGGTATCCCTGCTGGTAGTTACGTTTCAGTAGATGCAGACATGATAGTTGGTGTGTACTGGAAAAATGTTAAAAGTAACAGGATTGACCTTGACTTCTCTACTACCAGCATAGCTGGTAAGATAGGGTGGAATGCTGCCTACCGTACTGACAGAAGAAATGTCATGTTCTCTGGTGATGTTACAGACCCGCCACCAAAAGGAGCAACTGAGTTGTTTTACTTCTCTGGTGATGATCCGTACCCACCTGCTATGTTCTCACTGAATTACTATAACTATTGTGAGAGTCTGCCAGTGCCTATGAAGTTGTTTATCGCTTCTGAACGTATCAAGGACATGCACAAAAATTACATGATTGATCAGAACAATATCATTACTTCTGTCAACATGAAGATTACTGAAAAGCAGACCGACATTGGTATGTACATTCATACTGGTGATGAAGCAAGGTTCTTCTTTCAGGGTGTATCAATAGGTAACTCTATCAGTTCACGTGTGGATGAAAACACTACACGAACAAGGAAGTTTCTTGAGGCGAAGCTGATGAATCCAATCCTGCTTAACACCCTGCTGGAGTTGGCTGATGTTGAGATCATTACCGAGCCACCAAAGCCTTTGGAAAGTGGTGAGGTTGAAGAGTATGTTGACCTGTCACCGGAAGCATTAACCAAGTCTACCATAATTGACTTGTTACAAGGAGTATAGTGTGGGCATTTTTGATAAGAAGAGAAACAGGGACAAACAGTTCCAAAAAGCTACGGAAGGTAAAGGTAAAAAGGAAATACGCAAAGCCGAGGAAGGTTTGCTAAAGCCTGAAATCTTAACTGACTATGCAGGGCCGACACCAAAGCACAAGAGTGAGTTGGCTTCAAGGACTGCCTTGATTGTCTTTAGAAACAAAGCTCAGAAAGACCTTATTGGTGAGGTATTCAGTATACGTACTTCTGTGAATGGCGAAACATACATTACAGATATATCACTACTTGAATACCTTGCCACTATGGTAAAGGATGGGGCTGCTTGCATACATGATGGGAAACTGGTGTTCAACACTGAGATACCTGATGGTGAACAGAAAGACCCCAATGCAGTGTACTCAATGAAAGAGTATCAGGAAAAATACTTTCCAAATGATGTTGGTAAAATATGCCCAGAATGTGGTGAGCCATACAAAGAGAAAGAGTCTGTGTGGCCCACAGTGGTAGATAATAGTGGGGTAGTTGAAGATAATACCCCAATGGGACGTAAACGGAGAAAATTATAATGGCTGACAAAACCTGTATGACTGATGGCTCACCAGTTACACCAGATCATCGTGAGCTTAAAGAAAATGGGCAGCAAAAGGGCTATGTAGTACTGTGCCCTGAAGAACGTGCCAAGGGCTTCGTAAGACCCTACAGAGACACCTATTTACATACGGTGTGTGGCTGTACTACCAAAATGAGTGTGGCTATCGCTGAAACGTATGCGAGAAACCCACAGTTTTACAGTGGGACTTTTTGCCAACATTGTGCAAAGCACTTCCCACTTGAGGAATTTGTGTGGCATGGTACTGAAGAAGTAGTTGGTTCATAACGCAACGGCATTTCGCCAATGCATAAATTAGGGGGAGGCATGCATAGAGAAAGAGGGTTTACCTTGATAGAGCTTATGGTAGTAGTTGCCATACTCAGCATCTTTGCAGCATTAGCTATTGGTGCATATCAAGAGCATAAAGGTGGTGGTAGCACAGAAGTCCGTGTAAAAGATGGCACACTATCTATAACCACCAAAACAGCAGGGGACGCAGGGAATGAAAACGTGGCAGTAGGTGAAAGGCGTTCTTCAGGCCGTGGGTCTATAACATGTGATGCACTTGGGGAGTTTACAACCAACTGCACACAATCAATCGTTAGCAATGGAATTCAGTTTAATATTCCGTTAAATTGTGTACGTGGTGCCAATGGGTACGACTGCACTGTTAATTAGCAAGGGAGGAAAACAATGAATCAAAACAGTCTTTTAACACAAATCTCTGGTGGAGCTTTTGCGCTACTGGTATTAGGCGCGATAGCATTTGGTATCGCTGGTTACGTTGACATTGATCCAGGAGAAGTTGGCATTGTCATCGGTAAAATTGGTAAGGATAAAGGCATGAAGGAAGCCACATTGCCAATTGGTACCACATGGATCAACCCCATCACCAACGACGTTGTTGTTTATAACACCAGACAGCAGCAGTATCAAGCACAATTAACTGATATGCCATCTCAAACCAGTGACGGACAGCCTGTGTTGGTTGACCTATCACTTGAAATCGGACTTGATAAACCTGGAGTCCCCACCCTGCATGATAAGGTTGGTGAGGACTGGTATAGTGAAGTTATTTATCCGGCAACCCGTTCCGCTGTACGTGACTTGGTGCCGTCTGCATCTTCTGATGAAGTGTACACCGAAGAAGGAAGGTCTATCATACAGAAGAAAATCCAAGCATTCCTTACATCTAAAGGTAAGCCATACGGTATCCTGATAAATGTAAACCTGAGAGCAATTGACTTTGAAAACAAGGCATTTGTCAAGAAGATTGAGGCAAAAGCTATCGCTCAACAGGAAATTGAAATTGAGAACCGTAACGCCCTGACTGCCGAGAACACAGCCAAGAAAATGGCTAACCTTGCTGAAGGTGAGAAACAAAAACGCATCAAAGCAGCGGAAGCCAAACGTGAAGAAGCCCGCCTTGAAGGTGAAGGTCGCAGGCTCCAGAAAGAAGAGGACGCCATTGGTATCCTTGCCATTGCTACGGCAGAGGCTGAAGGTATTAAACTCCGCAGACTTGCATACGCTGGAGAAGGTGGCACTGAACTTGTATCCATTGCGTGGGCTGAAAACCTTGGTCCTAACGTAAAGGTATACGGGTTCCCAACAGGTGCTCCTGGAACCAATTCAATTATGGACCTCAACGGTATGATGCAGGGTGCTTTCAAAGGCTCCATGATGCCAGCGGGTAAATAAGACTGACCACATTGGGGGCTGAAATATGCCCCCACACTTTATAAGGAGAATATCATGAGAACAACAGTTGTTATCGTAGGGCTGCTGCTACTTGCAGTTGCTATGCTGCCACTGATTATGAGAATGGGCAGGGCACTTGGTGCGTATTTCACCTCTTCTATTGAAGAGCCTGTGGCACCAGTAATTGAAGAGAAACCAGCACCAAAGAAAAGAGCAAAGGCCAAGGCTAAAAAAGATGAATAAAGAACCCATCACCAGTTTTGTAGAACAAGAGCTGCGCATCAATGACAGAGGCGAGCTTATGTTTGGTGAGTGGTTCATATGTAACACATCTATTACTCCTGTATCACCAAAACTTAAGAACGCATTTAAGCGGGCATTGGTAGCTGGAGTCAAAACTGGTGAAAGAAGAAAAACATCTGATATAATAAAAAGGCTAGGACTCAATGACTAAGCTGCCAGACAAACTCCCATCATACTACTCACCACGTATCTCAAGTGAGCTACCAGATTGCTCAAGTCCACTCACTTTTGATACTTACAGCCGTTGTTCCATGCGGTGCCAGTACTGTTTCTCACATAGCCAAAAGGATGTTAATCCTGGAACAAAGGACGCCCCACTACAGGGAGTTGATGTTGATAAGCTTTTTGCAATGATAGATGGGAAGGCAACCAACAAAGAAGCCCAACTATTTTACAAGTACTTCTTCAGCGAGCGGTTCCTATTTCATTGGGGTGGACTTGCTGATTCATTTTGTCATTACGAGAGAAAATATGGCACTTCTTACGAAATCCTCGATGGCCTGCTTCAAAGAGAGTATCCTCTCATGTTTAGTTCAAAGGGACCAGCCATTACTGATGACAAGTATGTCCAGCTTTTTGACAAGTACAAGAAGCAAAACACTACAGCCTTTCAGTTCAGCATCGTCACGGCAGATGATGCCCTTGCAAAGCAAGTCGAGCCAGGAGTGCCAAGCCCCACAGAACGATTTGAGTATATGCGGGTACTCAGTGACATGGGATATTGGACAGTGCTTAGACTTAGACCATTCATCATCGGAGTTACTGACGAAACCCTACCTGAATTACTTGAGAAAGCGTATAACTCAGGAGCTAGAGCAATCAGTACTGAATTCTATGCTATGGACCAGCGGTGTGTTGGGTCAATGCGAAAAGCCACTGAAAGGATGGGAAGGCTCATGGGGGTTGACAACATCTTCAAGTACTTCAACCAGCTTTCCCCAAAAGAGAGGGGTGGGTATAATAGGCTCAATCGCCTAGTCAAAGAACCTTTCGTAAAATATATGTACAAGTTTTGTTGCGATCACAACATGGTGTTTGCCTGTAGTGATCCTGACTTCAAAGAATTATGTATGACAGGGAATTGCTGTGGTATGCCAGAAAAGCACGTAACCCCTGACCTTAACAACTGGTCTCAGTTCCAGATGACAGCCTTTGTGAAAGAGGCACGTAGGCACTTCCATAAAACTGGGAACCTCATGAAGTTTAATTTCAATGCTGTGTACGGCAGGAATGATTGGATCTTTGATGACATAGCATTGAGCCACATGGATATTGGTTGTACTAAGTACCCATACGCTATCCGTAAACAACTTACTCTGCGCCACTTGTTGCAAGAGAAGTGGAACAACCTCAAGTCATATGCCAACCCCCGTAACTATTTCCACGGCAAAGTAATGCCAGTAGGTGTGTCTGAGGATGGTGATGATTTGATTTATCAGTATAACCCTAGTGACTATGAACAGCGTTGGGTAGATGAAGGTATTGATCTTACAAAGTAGGGGTGCCATGGAACCGCATAAATTGCAAAGGCTAATATTTCAGCGTATCGAAGAACTCGAAGAACTCGAAAAACAAAAGAACACCAAACGCAAGCACAGGAAGACAGATTTTGGTGCTAAATGCACAAGTTACGGGTGTGGTCTTTGGTGTGATGGGTGTATTGAGAACCGTAATAAACACACATGCCTAAAAGAAGTATGTGACCAGGACGTTGGATACAAGGGGTAACAATGAACGAGTATAAAGATGTAACTAATCAGGAAATTGCCATAGAAGATTTGAAACATCACTTTTGTTCATACAATGCGAGACAACTTGAAAGACTTATAGGAAGTATATACGAAACACTGTACGGCAGGATGGCAGGAATGTTACGCCCAACTGATGTTGGCAAGCTTTTAAATCCCTCAATAAGTGCAATGGAAACAAATCTATTGCTGAAGGAATGTGGGCTTCAAGAACAAGTAGATGGGTGCGTACCATATGGTGATGACAAACCTAGAAAAGATTGGAAACTTACAGACTACGGCAAATTATATGGTGAGGAGTTTCACCTTGGCACAAAAAGATTTCCAAACCAAGCTTCATGCCAGATTAGGTGGAACGAGACAGTTGTAGAATTATTACAATTGTACGTAGATGAATAGGAGGCAAGCATGAAAAGGGCAACTAAAAAAGATGTAAGGCGTTGGATAAGGACGGCAAAGGTCAACGGAGCAACTCACATCATAAGCGTGTGCGATACATTTGATTATGAAGATTACCCTGTATACGTATCAGCACAGGAAGATGTAGATGAAGTAAAGAAAAAATATGATGGTGTCAACATGCAGAGCATCAATGAGATTATCTGTATGGCAGAACTGGCAACTAGGCATCTGACAGATACAACCATTACCCTTGAATGGAAAACACCGCAAAGCCTTGGCATTGATAAGAGAACCACAATACCCCCGAAGGGTGGGTGGAAAAATAGAACACACTATGTGGTTGAAGCCTCTTTCTCACCTACCAACCCTATCCACAAGTACATTTTTAGAACAGAACATATGCATGGTACCAGTCTGGTTGGACACTTTGCGTTTATAACCAGCTACCTATCAGATTGTTATTTTCTTAAGGCCATAAGGGAGATTGAAGTATGAAACGTGTAGAAGGAACCATTTGCGCAGAAGGTCCGAAAAGGTGCTATGTTGATATCGTAATAAAGTTACCATGCCCAGAGTGTGGTTCTGAATTAGGACATGATTTCAATGGCAGCTACCTGTCGCATCCAGAAGTTGGTGATGAATGTAATGCAAACTTCTACTGTGAGAAGTGTGATGAAGATGGGAAGCCCTGTGAATACAACCTTGTGGTAAAGATAACCAAATATGCCATAGAGTTGGAATACGATGAAACCTCATTAAAGCATGATGGGTTCTAATATGGAAAGGCTGCAAGCAATAGTTACAACTCTGCATAAACCTGACAATGTAGAGCAAGGTATATTCGATGTTGGCGTGTTCTTTGGGCCAAAGGAATTCCACATTGTTTCAATATTGGAAGGCTCACAACCAATCGTGGTTGCCACTACCCTTAGAGAATTAGCTGATGCTGTAGAAAAGGTGGGTAAATGAAAACGCTAGATTTGCAGTGGGAAAAGCAGGTAGTTGCCAGTTGTAACTGTCTGACAAAATCACCAGACATGAAGTACCACAGCCCCCATTGCTACTATCGTTTGTTGATGGAAAGCAGGCATGCCCCATTAAAGAAAAGAATCAACCTTGTTGCTGCGCAAAGTTTAGCCTGCAAATATAGGCAGCAACAAAGACGTGCCCGTAGGCTGTACGTAGCGCTCTGTAGACGTGCTTTAAATGAAAACCATGCCCTGATATACAAAATGGCTAAACGGGCCATTGAGAGGGGTTTATGGTCTCCCTGCGACAGTTCTGGTAGGCAAACAAGGCAATCAATTATAAAACACCTGTTTAATGCAGATGAAAAGCGTGATTACACCATAACACTCGGTGAATGGTTGCAGAAAAATAGGTGGGACATGTATAAAGGAGCACCCCTTACTGACCCACAGGAAGTAGTGGTGGGATGTGTTGGGTGTAATAGTTCTTTTTTTGTAATGGAGGGTGGGGTGCATATAATTACCTGCCCGAAATGCGAAACTATAAATCATTTACTAACATAGGGAGGAAGCATGAACACAGATACAGGTCATTTAGTTGACATGGAAGGTATGACAAGGGAAAAGCAAGAGGAAATGTTTGGCAATGGGTACGAACCAGTGCCAGATCATCTTGAGCAGGCAGCAAAGCTGGAACTCATGGGTAAGAAAGAAACCTATGTAGGTAGGCACGCCACTGGTAGTCTGTCAAAGCATATGCGTGGAGAACGTAGGAAAAAAGAGCAAGCAGCCAAGGCCCACAGGAGGCGTAAGCGGTGCCATACAGATAACCCTCATGCCACGGCAGCAAAAGAGGCCAGACGCAATGCAGCAATAAATACCGTACTTGTTGGATAGTATGTTTGATATGCTGTTAGGACATATGGTAGGTGATTACCTGCTACAAAACAACTGGATGGCTTTGGGTAAATCAAAGCACTCCGGCCTTGGATGGTTTACTTGTTTTGTACATTGTGCCCTGTACACGTTGGCTGTCTGTACCATAATGTGGGTGTGGCATCCTTTGTGGGCCTTGATAGTGTTTTTATCTCACTTTGTCATTGACAAGTTTGGTATTCCTGAAATGTATCTGAAGTTGATACGTGGCAGGAGCCTTGAGGTATTTTTAAATGACGAAGAGAATGTAGTGTGGACCCCATACATAGGGCTACGCAGTGGGTTCTATATATTTGTGTATGTAGTGGTAGATAACACTATGCACCTGTTACTAATGTTCTACGGCTGGAAGTGGTTTTCATGGCAGACAATGATATAAAAAAGAAAAAGGTAATATGCCAATGTTGTATGAGGCTGGTTACTCCTGTGCGTAAGAAGAAGTACACAAGGCGTGGGATAATCATGACATTTTACGAACATGAAATGGTGTGCCCACATAAAAACTGCGGGGAGAGGATATGAACAGAAGAGAATTTATTAAGACTGCAATGATGGGTGCGGTAGCATTAGCAATCCCAACAGAATTAGTAGCTGCACCACCTAAGACAATCACACTAGATATCTATGATCAATATGGAACAACGGTGTATATTGACTACGAAAATGGTGTGGCTGGTACCAAATGGCCTATAGGGACACCGAATTTCCCAGTTAATAATTGGACTGATGCGCAAATGATCATGGTAAGAAATCAATGTGGCCTTGGTCGGCCATTAAATACCTAGGAGGTATTATGCAAGATTTGATAACTGCATTGCAGATATTTCTAAAGTATGGAAACCCGCATTATCCAACACACTGTGAACATGATGTATTACACATACACATTGACCCAGATATAGTATCAGAGCATGACATAGCTAAGTTGGAAAAGTTAAGTTTTACGCCTGATGACTTTGATGGTTTCAGTTCATTCAGATTTGGGAGTTGTTAATATGGACGGTGCTGACTGGATTAAAAATGAAAGAGAAGAACACGTACCTAAACATGGGTACACAGAAGATCATGATGATGAATGGAACTCTCATGGTGAATTGGCACAAGCTGCCGGATACCTTATAGGTGAAGTGGTTGCTTTCCCACACCATTGGGATGATACATTCTGTGCTTCGTACCCTGCTGCGTGGGACCCATCACATAAAGAAAAGTTTGATGAAAAAAGTGATATCGAAAAACTTGTTGTGGCCGGAGCATTGATAGCTGCCGAGATTGACAGACTTGTAAGGCTAGTAAATGAGGGGACAAAATGAGTGGAATATGTTCAGCCCATAAAGGGCACGATCCAAAATGCAGGCAATGTAATAGTTTTGAGGTGCCACATCCTATACAGCCATTGTATATAGATGATGAGAATGTTCTGAGGTTTAAATTAAATCCTATTGTCAGGTATTTATTGGATAACGGCACAATAGACATAAACATGATAGTTAGGCATGGGTTCTCTGATAGTGACCTGGAACACTTTGCACAATTAATAGGGTACTCACTATCAGGGTCTTCTGAGCTCCCATATATGAGTGATGAAACGTGGGAGACAGCAAATAATATGGCACAAAATGGAGAGACTCAAATGGAGGCCAACAACAGGTTTCTGAGAGACACCCTGAAATCTATGAGGAAGCATGTTAAACGACTTGCTTCTGGTCTATTCAGAATACACCCAGATGACCTACATGAATAATATGAAATGTCCTAAATGTGATAAAGAATTTGAAGCATGTCCTCAATGCAGATCACAGCATCCACACCAAGTATGCCTAGTGGATGAGATGTGCCGTGATTGTATGATGATTGATGCCAGAGAAAAAGGGTATGATATCCTTGGGCATAGTAACCCTGAAGGGGACACCCTATGCGGTAAAATGAATAGAATGCATAGGTGGAAACGTATCAATTGGAGTAAAACAGTATGCATGTATCCTGGATGCAATGCGAGGTGTTAATATGCACGAATACGATAACCCATTTTACAGGAATTTTATATTCACAGAAGCGGACATGCAGAGAGAAAAACTATCGCTGGGCAATCGCTTTAGGTTGCTGCTCAATACCATGTACCACCAATCCACTGCGGATGGGTATGAGGTAAGCTATAAAATGACCAGTGATGGTCGTATCTTTATTTTCAAAATGGAGAAGTCACCAGATGTCAGGTAAAGGCGAAATATGTGAAGGATGCGGTGAAGAAATTGTTGGCTTTGCTGTAAAAGGGTACTGCGAAGATTGTATTTGTGAAGAGTGTGGAGAAACACTTGGCACTGAAGATGAAAGGGCTGTTAGTATGTGCAGAGAGTGTGAAGAAAAATAAAGGAGGAGTACAATGGAAGTTCAATTGCGCACTGTGTTAGTACCAGTAGATAACAAAGAAGCTGTGGAAAAAGTCAGGGAAATAATCAAAGAGATAGATGGCAATCTGGCCCCTGAATTTTGGAATGATACCATGCACCAATTCCAATTCTTTGGCACTATGGTAGATGCTCTTCCTTGTATGGCTGCTGGTGCCTCTTCTGTTAGCTAGGAAACCTCATGCGAACTGAAACAACCAAAGAGTACACTGACAGGGTAAACGGGTATAGTGACGAAGAAATTAAAGTACTCATAGAAAAGGATGAGTGCCCGTATGAACCAGAACGCGATGGTGAACAACCAATAGGTATGTACCATTGTCCTGTGTGCGGTGAAATGGTTATATCTGGTATACAACACCCACGTAAAGAGAGGACTGATGAATGGCACGAATAGGAAGCTGTAGGTTTTGTAATTTCAGAACACTCAATAGTGATACTTGTAAAGAGTGTAAGGATATAATAGTCGAGAATTTTGACAACAACTTATCCCGTGAAGAAATAGCAGAACTTGCATATGCTAGAAGGTATAATGAGGCACAAGAAGCATCAAGAAAAAACCTTGAAAAGTTTTCCAAGTGCCCTACTTGTGGTAGAGGACCCTATGGATCATAAAGTGCAGATGATGGCTGGCCCAGAGCAGCTAAGTATATCAGTGCGGGCACGTCTGAAGGAACCTGAATGTGGCGACCTGCTAATGGGGGTCAGGGTGTACAGGGGGAGGGGAGAAAATGAATGGTGGCACTTCCCAAGGTACAGAGTTGTTGCTATTCATATGAACGGAGAACTAATGTTTTTGGAAACATTAATGGAGAATGGGAAAGCAGTATCAAAAAATACATTCACAGCTATGTCGTTAAACTCAGAAAACTGGTTGCCGTATGCCTAATTTTGACGTATTCATATCTACAGGCAACACAAAGCTAGGTAGTATACCCAACATATCACTACCCCCTAAAAAGACGTGTGGCGACGTACCCTGCATGCAACAATGCTATGCTTTAAAGGCGTACAATCAATACCCACATGTCAGGGTGAAATGGAATGCTAATTTTACTTTCTACAAAGAGCACCCTAACAGATACTTTCAACAGGTGCGAAGATGGCTACTTGATAATGACCGTAGATATTTCAGGTGGCATGTTGGTGGGGACTGCCCAGATGAACAGTACATTCAACAGGTAATACAGACAGCAATACTGCTGCCATCTGTAAGTTTCATGCTGTTCACCAAGAGGCATAGCTGGTGGGACATAAGTAGTTTGCCACCAAACTTAAATGTAATCTGGTCTATGTGGCCTTATATGAAGACCTACGTACCAAAATTTATACCAGAAGATTCTGTATCAAGGGCTTGGGTGCGTGGAGACCATCGTATATACACAAGACCAATGTTTCATTGTGTAGGGTTATGCACAGATTGTATGAAGTGCTGGACTATAAATGCTAAACCAGAAGATATACTACTAAAAGGGCATTAATCATGACAGAAAAAGAAATGTATGAAAAATCATTCCAAAGGCCATCAAACTTCTTTCATCTAAGTGGTGAAGAGCAATGGGAAATTGATAAGCGCCTAGGAATACTTGATTGGCAAGGGGATAACTTAACAAAGGCTGAACAGGAAAGGTTCAGTGCCCATTATACAAAGGGGAAATAGTGGAACCAAAATATATGATAGCTACTACTGCTATCCACAAACTAGGTGATATAAGTCGCGAAGATGGCGATCTCTGCCGTGTCACTAAAGAGACCGAAACAGATTATTTAGGTATGTGGGTCACAGGGTTTGGGTTCTTTGATGTTAAATTTCCAAAGGAAACAACGAGAGACTTGACCCCTGAAGAGGTAGAAAAATACAACAAGAAGTATGTGCAATTAAGTAGTTGCATGCCACAAAAACTGAAGGTGGATTAATGAAATTACTATTTTGCGAAACGTGTTGGGATGTATTTAAACTTGATGAAGGTAATCCTAGAAGCTGTAAGTGCGGGGAAGTTACTGGGCACTATGTAGATAGGTCTAGGGCTGTAACTAATGGAAAGGGCATAAGCATAGCCATAGGTAATGGTAGTCTGATGCAGGCTATAGTTAAGATGCATGAAATTCATGCTGATTCTAAAAACAAGGCTGGCAGGGGTGTGTATCTGTATCAGAGCAATATCCATTTTGCGTGGGTGCGCCCTAATGAGGGTCCTGGGAACCCACGTACTACAATTGAGTAATGTACGTAAAATCTAAACGGCTACATAAACGAATCTGGTGGGACTGGAACCTTGATTGGTTTTGGTGGCAAGTGAAGCTGGAAAATAAACTAAGAAAATACTATACTGGAGAGTACAATGGCAGACTTCTGTAAACAATGTTCTGAAGAAATGTTCAACCAAGACTACGGTGATCTTGCTGGTTTGGGTGATGGCAGGGAACTAAAGCCTGGATATGGGTGGCAAGCCCTGTGCGAAGGGTGTGGTCCTACATACGTTGACGATAGCGGTAGATGTATAAACCCGCATTGCATAAAGGGGCATGGTAAAGATGGCGACCAAAAAGCAACTTAAAGATACTGAGAAGGACATTACTGCCAACCTCCATACCCTGCTGCTTACCCTTGAATATGCTATTCACGACATGACTTTGACACGTGATGAAGTTAAAGAGCAAGCAAAGGAACTTACCAAAGAAATAGCGCAAATGAAGAAAAGGTTTGAAAAACTAAAAGGTAAGTATGAGAATGAGATAGGTGGTCATTACTTCGGCATCGATGGCAAGAGGTATTAAATGAGACACTACAACCATACAGATAAAGCTGGCAACAAGGCAGATATATGGAAGCACAGTATACTCCTACAGGTTGCCAACAAAATAAAACCTAAGACATACTTTGAGTCACATTGCGGGGCACCATTCCATGACAAGGGCAAGCTGTTGCTTAGTTCCTACATGAAGGTTAAGATGTTTCACGATTGCACTGCTACAGTATGTGATACAGACTTGGCAGTCTCTGCAAATATCCCTATTGGGATGCGCATAAATTTCCTAAATGTTGATGGATGGGAGCAGATGCATGCAGTACCAAGGCACGACTTATATTTTGTTGACCCATCGTACATAACAGCAATGGATCTTGTACTGCTGCGGTACTTACTTGAAGATAATGACCTTACGATACCACTAATGGCATGGTACCCGCTTCTTGATGGAGTTCATCTAGGGAACTATGATTTTGGTGTGCTAAAAATAGAAACAAGGTTCAATGAGGGGAGTCTCATTGGCTGCGGGATGGCATTTAAAAATATACCTGAAGAAATAGTAAGGGGGCTACATGAGTAGAACAATGTATAAATGTAGTTTTGATTTCTGTGGTGTAGAACACGACATAGTGTTTAATGGTGGAATCTCAATAGTCAAGGAAGGGTTCTGGCTAAATACTAATATGGAACTTACTAACCTCAGTACAGCTAAATTTTGGATACCACCAGCACAGATACACTATGTTATGAAGATGACTAATGTTGGAACTGTGTACTGTGGCAGATGTGCCAACCTTGACCCACTTGAAGAAGATCAAGGCAAGGATAAAAAACAACAC
>RRYU01012613.1_pt2 | contig 15494 bp, 13 predicted proteins | sample 2162651 | NCBI WGS metagenome assembly RRYU01 (sample SAMN10267283, study PRJNA491782) | microbial mat metagenome | isolation source: biomat in the production well | place: Japan: Minami-Kanto gas field, natural gas well KTG3 | collected 2017-06 | reverse complement strand
GGTTCGTTCCCCACGATCATAATCCATTTCATACCTGAGCGTCCCTTTTTCATCCCAGATGAACCATTTCCCATGTTTTTGACCGTTCTCATAATTAGCCACCCCGGTTCTGATACCAGCTTCCGTCCACGTAATCCAGGTACCATGTTTCACACCAACGCTCCACGCCCGCTCTTCTTTTTTATTTCCATTTTCATGGTAATAAACAGAGATACCATCCTCGATTCCGTCAATAAAAATGCGGACAGCAACAAGGTTTCCATTGTCATCAAATGTTTCGAGTGTTCCATTCAGTTTTTTACCATCCAGGTAATAGCCATCCGGACGCAATTCGGGTTCCTGAGCTGATAATGACCAGGCAGTAAACAATAGCATGATGCATAAAAGGGACTTCTTCATTGATTCTAAGAGTTTGGATTTAGTTATTAAAGATAAGCTAAATATCTTTACGATTAAAACGTATGTTCAAACAATTTAAAAAAAAGACAAGCCCTTCGACCTGTCTTAGTTATGATAAAATTTAGCCAAGGCTCAAAGCACTATTTTTCGCCATTGGCCGCCAATTTCACTTCCAATTTTTCATTACCGAACAAAGCAAATTGTTTTAAGGTAACATCCTCGTAGGAAATATAGCTTACTTTAATATCGTATTTACCCGGCATCAGGCCATTCAGGGTGAAACGACCATCAAAATCAGTAAAGATCTTTTCTTCAAAACCTTCGATGGTAAGCGTGGCACCGGCAAGGCCTTCGCCTGAAACCTTGTCAATAACCTGTCCACTCATGTTCAATGGTGCGGGCGCTGACAATTCACCACCTTCAGAATTAGCAATTAAACTGGTGGCCGAAAAAAATAATAACGTTACTATTACACTGATGGTTTTTCTCATGACTTATGTTTCTTTTGATTCGAAGCAAAAGTATGTCAGAAATCACCAGCCCATGCTAAGTGCTCATTAAGATATCTTTAAGATTAACTTAATCTAATATTAAGATAATGTTAAGTGCAATACGAATTACAGTCAACGGATTAGAATATCCGGAACATCTGCTCTTTTCTACCTGATAGAGGTATATCCTCCGGGTATTCCATTTTTTGAGAGTACCACTTGCCACAGTTGGTTTTTGCGTGCCCTGAATGATCCGGCGCAGCTGAGCAGGTAATACTTCCACATCCTGAAAAATTTGATTTCATAAAATGTTTTTAGTTCATCCCATGCCTGTTCAAAATTATGATACCAAGCCATCAAGGTACGGTCGTAATAGGGCCCAAAGCTATGCCAGTCCTCCATAACAAACAAGCCCTCCATTGATGATGCCAGTTGCCTGATAGATGGCAGCATGCTGTTTGGAAATATGTATTTGGCAATCCAACGATCAGTAGTGATGGCAGAATTGTTGCCACCAATGGTTTGCAGCAAAAATAATCCGTCATCTTTCAGCAAATGATTCACCTTTTTCATGAAGGTCCTGTAATTTTTGTATCCAACATGCTCAATCATGCCAATGGATACAACACGGTCAAAACGCTCTTTTTTGCCTGACAAGGAAGTCGCATGCAGGCTTCGGTAATCCTGAAATCTGATTTGAACCGGTAGTCCAATGCATAGCTCCTCGGCCAGTTCAGCCTGTTCTTTAGAAACGGTTATGCCCACAATTTCAATGTTGTACTTTTCACTGGCATATTTACAGAAACTGCCCCAGCCACATCCTATGTCCAGAACTTTCATTCCTGGTTTCAGCTTCAATTTACGGCAAATAAGATCAAGCTTGGCTTCCTGCGCCTCATCCAGGTTTTGAGCATCTTTCCAGTAGGCGCATGAATATACCATACGTTTGTCTAACATTTTACTGAACAGCATGTTCCCTACATCATAATGATGCTTGCCTATTTCAAAAGCTTTTGATCGTTTACCATAATTAAAGAGCCATGCATGCAGGTAATGGGGCAGAAATCGCAGGCTTCTAACCTTTTCTTCAACTGAGGCACTGAGTATTTTACAGAAAAACTCATCCAGCCTATCGACCTCCCACCAACCAGCCATATAGGCTTCTCCCAAGCCCAGGGAGCCATTGTGAAGCACACGGCCATATAAATGTGGATTCAATACCTGTATATCTGTTTCGGCTTTGCCATTGATTTCAATTCCAGCCAAAGCAAGCAGTGATCTGAAGGTTTCTTCGAGCTTTTTCATGATGAACTTACATTTTAAAGGTAAACTAAAAAAAGCTTCACTCAAAGATCATAACAATTTACCTTTATTCCAAAATTAACTTTTGGCGTCCGACGATACCTTGTTGATCGCTTAGCTGAAAAATGTATATGCCCCGCTCGTAATGTGACAGATTAAGCTTAATGTTTATGCTTCGGATGTTTTCAATGGTTATGATCTCATACCCAATAGCATTGAAAATTTGAATATTGTAAGGAGGGTTAAAACTGTATGGCAGTTCAATATTCACTTCATCTACAGCCGGATTGGGGAAAATAAACAATTTATTCTTTCTGTCCAGATCATATTCGGCAAGTGCGGTAGTTGTGTGTCCAATATCAACCACCACCCCTTCAATAACATTCAGGTTATAAGGAATCTCTTGTGGCAACAGGTACCAGCCATTAGAACTACCTCCCCATCCAAAATTCAGATGAAAATATTCATTGGTATTATATCCGTCTATCACCACATTGTGCCCGACAGTCCAGTTCACATCAACCACAGCCAAATGCACCGGCAAGGTATCCTTGATGTTCTGCTGAATTCGCTTATACACATTGAAACTGCTCTCATCAAGCAATGATGCTTCTGTAAAACCAAATCGCATATAGGCGTCAAAAGCCTGGTTCACACCAAAGGTGCCTGAAACCTGTGATGTAAATACCTGCTTGCATGCCACACCACAGGCAAAGGTCAGTGCAGCCATATCCTGATTTGTCAGTCCTGTGTTGTTTGCGTAATGTGAATTCAATGTATCCAGGTAGTCATTCAATTCAGGATAGGATGGAAAATCATAGGTAGCATAGTCATCATCAATCCAGTATTGCCTGCCCGCATAGTTGTGATAATAATCATCATCGTCATTAAAATGAGTATTATTGGTGGTCTGATGAAAATTAACGATCTGTGCCATGGCTACTGCCGGACACCCGGCAAGGCTTCTGGCCATCGTTACCGGATCAATAGGACACAGGTCGTTATAGGGATAATTTTGCGTCCAGTTTGTCTTTAGCCATCCATTTCCTACTTCCGGCCATTGCTGAAATCCGGTACTTGTCTTATCTCGGTTTGTTTGATTCAAACATGTCTCCCATTCTGGGTTATGCTGTTCCTCAATGTCACTTCCATCAAAATCAAAATATTCCAGCCTGCTGCGTATATCGGCCTCTATCATTGCATACATAGGATTGTGAGGACCAGGTTCGCCAAAACTATTCTCAAATGAATAGGCCAATACAGGCGGAAGCCTTTTTGAGGCTGTCACAACAACAAATCCTGTCGGTTTTAATCTAAATATCCTGGCAAGACACACATGGTTGTGCATGAGCTTTTCAGAGCTTGCGATGGTAAAGATTGAATCAGCTTTAAAAAAGATTAGATGCTGATTCACCGCTATTACGTCTTCCTCGCAGGTTATGGACTCAGTGGTTGAATGATCAATGTGATCAATATCGGAATTAAGTGGTGTTGCAATGCATAAGGATACTAGCATCAAGCAACACGATGCTGTTAAAAACGAAAATTTTTTCATTTATAATATTATTGGTTTGATCAAATATGCATTACAATTATAATGTCCATAATAATCCCACTGCTGCATAATGAAACATCGAAAAGGTATAAACTGAGTTGTTGTCGGCGCCGCCTTCGAGCAGGCGGTAACCTGCTTTGAGCATGAAACTTTCCGTAATCTTATGACTTACTGCCAAAAGCACATCCTCCGCCCTTCCCTGCGGTGCTGCCAGCGCATCACCATCAAGAAGCAGTCCCCAACGATCAGTTGGTTCCCAGTGGATTACAAAATTAATTAAAGGGACAATACCCAGGTCGTCCTTACGTGATGTGATCCCTCCACCTGCAAAATCAATATAGGCATCCCGCAGCTTGACTGTGAACCCCAGCCCGATCCCCAGATTTTCTTTATTAACCAAGTGATATCGATAGCTTATGCGGTATGAATTGAATTTGTAAGTAACCTCAAGGAATTGATCAGCAGCAAAAATGCTATTCCGGAACATCACATCCCTACCCGGTAATCCCGTATATTCAAACTTTAGCGGGGCAAGAAGCAAATTCACTTCCTGCCTTTCAGTAATATGATAACCAACTTTCAGCCTGTAGAAAAGTTGCGTGCCTGTATCAAACTCATCCGAAAGTGAAACAAATGTTCCTCCATCGCCGGGAATACGAACGTCATTGTATGCAGTGGAAACCATCCCGGTTTCGATGTCAAGACTGAATTGAGCTGTAATCTGGTGCAGCATGAGTAAAACCACAAATAAGGTCAGGAAAAGTGCTTTCATAATTTGGTTTGAAAAACAGGCAAACAAGTTAGGAATTTTTTTTTAATAAAAATCACAGATGAAACTGTAACCATATTGCCATTTTAAGGTAAAGCTTACTAATATTGTTGATAAATACTGGCAGTCAATTTCCAGCAATATGAGCGAATCAATACTTGAGAAAACATACACTCTTATCACAGACGAGGGGGAAGAGCGCTCCTGCAAAGCCATTTCAGAGGAAGCCTGCAGGGAAGTGCCGGGTAATTTCATGAAGAATATCGTAACCGGTTCATTTACCAAGCTGGCAGAACAGCTCGTCAGCCCCGGCACTACCTTGCCATGGATATTCAGTGCTTTGGGTGTTCCGGGAGGACTGGCCGGTGCTTTAGTTCCTATTAAAGATGCCGGATCATTGTTACCACAGTTGATCGTTTCGGCCAGGATCAGGTCATTTGCAATGCGCAAGTGGTTCTGGGTAGTTCCGGCAATGCTGCAAAGCCTGGCACTATTCGCAATGGCTTTCGTAGTGCTTCATACCAGGTCGCTAACTTCAGGCCTCCTTATCCTGGCGCTATTACTGCTTTTCAGTATGGCAAGTGGTGTAGCCAGCCTGGCATTCAAAGATGTGGTTGCCAAAACCATAGCCAAAGGCAAACGGGGGCAGCTTTTGGCCCTGAGGGCAAGTATTGGAGGTGTGCTAACGCTGATAGCAGGACTTTGGCTTTTTACCTCAATCAAAGGTGCAGATGACCAAACAATATTTTTCCGGATCATCGCTGTTGCAGCACTGTTATGGTTGATGGCTTCGATCGTTTTTGCCCTGACCAAAGAAGACCGGGGTGCAACCGAAGGGGGTAAAACACCGGTCAAAGAAGTCAAGCATGCGTGGCATTTTTTTGTTAATGATACTAACCTTCGTAATTTTATCTTCACTCGTGGCTTATTAATGGCAATCCCCCTGGCCCAACCTTTCTTTATTGTTCTAGGCAAAGCGGAGTTGGGCAGTAAGGCAACCTCACTTGGTTTGATCGTTGTTGCTGCAGGATTAGCCAATATCATCAGCAGTCCGTTTTGGGGCAGATTCAGCGACCGGTCAAGCCGTAAACTTATGATTGCCGTTGCCATATTGGGAATCGGCAACATCTGCCTGATGGCCAGTTTTCCATTGTGGGCTGATCCTTTCCGTAACATATATACCTTCTCAATACTGCTACTGATACAGGTGATGGCTCATGCAGGTGCACGGCTTAGCCGTAAAACCTACCTGATTGATTTCGCCCCTGAAAAAGACCGTTCGCTTTATGTGTCGCTTGCCAATACCATGATCGGTATATTCACCCTGGTAGCAGCCGGCTTTGGTATTGTTGCAGCATTCTTTGGAACGCAAACCATGTTGCTCTTCTATGCCGGAGTATTGATGCTATCGATCATGTTCGCACTAAAACTGAAAGAAGTGCAGGTTACTCATAATAATTAAGCCGTGATTGGGATTCAACTTACTTAACAAGTCCATTCGCTAACAAAACCAGCTTCATCAAACGATTTTTTTTTGAGCAATTCGACAAATCTGCTAGTTTTGCCTGATAAACAACTGCGGGCTTTGAAACCATTATTATTGTCCTTACTCAGTATCTTTATTATTTTTTATGCTTTGCACGCAAAGACATCAAACGCTATTACTGATAGTTTGAAGTCCCTGCTGTTACATGCCGGTGACAGCTCCCGCGTAGAGCTACTGCTTGAATTGTCGAACCATGTGTTGCGCAACAACCCACAACAAGCCATTGACTATCTTGATGAAGCCCTGAACATTTCAATTGGAATCAAGGATTCGCTACTTATGTCGAAAAGCTACAGCCAATTAGGGGTTTATTACAAAAACAAGGGTGATTACCCCAAGGCCCTCACCTATCATTTCAAATCGAAGGAGATCAATGAACACCTCGGACATCGACCTGCGCTGGCATCCAACTACAATGATATAGGTATCATCTACAAAACCATGCGGGAGTACGACAATGCACTCGAATACTACCGTAGATCGAACGCCATATGTATTGACCTTGGCATGACCCGGGGTATAGTTATGACGCTTAATAATATAGGGACAATATATGAAGCACAGGGCCAAAGTGATGAAGCTATTATTTACTACCAGCAAGCCTATGAAAATGCAGTCGAATTTAATATACTGGGCGGACAAGCCATCACACTAAACAACCTGGGTGATATCTATGCGGCAATAGGGGATTCATACAAAGCCAGACAACACTTTAAACAAGCAGCGGCCATTGATTTCAAGACAGGTGATATGTTCGGACATCTGTACTCGCTGCTGAACGTGGCTGCTACCTTCATCGGAACAAGTGAATATGATAGTTCTTTGCATTACTACCAGAAAGCAGAAAACCTGGCTCATGAACTTGGTTCGGCTCAGCATATGATCCACGTTTATGCTGGAAAGACCAGACTGTTTCAGCAACAGGAGGACTACAAAACCGCATTCGAACAACTGCAATTATTCAAGCATTACCAGGATTCAGTATACAATGAAACAAGAGCCCAGCAATTGGCAGAAGCCGAAAAGCGGTATGAAGCCGATAAAAAAGACCGTGAGATCAGGATGCTCAGGCAAGAGCAAATGATCAAAGACCTGGAGCTGGATCAGCACCGGGCCGAACGTACCGCACTTATAAGTGCCATGATCCTGATTGCCTTCATTCTGATTTATCTTTACAACAGACACCGGCAAAGACAAAAAGCTGAACTCAACAAACAAATGATCCGGCAAAAGGAGCTCTATTTAAAAGCTATAGTTGAAACACAGGAGCAGGAACGAAAACGCATAGCCAAAGACCTGCATGATGGAGTGGGTCAGACCTTATCAGGCGTAAAACTCAATATGGATAATATTCTTAAGCAAGTTGAACAAATCCCTGAGGATGAAGCAATACGCTTAAAGGAGCTTGTAAACCATATTGATGAGGCCTGCCTGGAAGTGAGGTCGATCTCACATCAGATGATGCCGAGAGTACTGCAGGAAGATGGCCTCATCCCTGCCATGCAGGATATGCTTGAAAAATCATTTCGCCATAGTTCGATCACATATAATTTTGAACACCATGGACTTAATGGCAGGCTTGATGAGAACATTGAAATTGGGCTTTACCGCATCTGTCAGGAACTTGTCAATAATGTGATCAAACATTCAGGTGCCTCAGATGTGCAGGTACAACTGATGAGGAAATCAGGATTAGTGTTGTTGTTGGTTGAAGACAACGGAAAAGGGTTTATTAATGAAAGCCTCAGGGAGAAAGGTATAGGTCTGATGAATATCAATAGCCGTGTGGAAACAATAAACGGTGAGTTCAATATTGAACCCAGCCCCTTAAGTGGTACATTAGCAACAATTAGAATTCCAATAAAACAAACATGACCAGGTTAATCATTGCCGACGACCATCAGCTCGTGGCCGAGGGGCTGAAATCCATCATCGAATCAGTTGATGAAAACAAGGTTATTGCAATGGCTGCAAACGGAAAAGAGCTATTAAAGCAACTCGAAGTGATTGACACCGACCTGGTACTCCTCGATATTGATATGCCTGTGATGAATGGCATCGAAGCAATGCAACAAATTCGCAAAAGCCATCCTGACGTCAAAGTGATAGTGCTGAGCATGCACGAAGAAAAAAGCCTGGTAAAAAAATTCACAGATATGGGCGCCATGGGTTTTCTGATCAAAAATACCGATCAGGATGAGCTTCTGCTTGCAATAAAAAGAGTGATCGGAGGTGGGAAGTATTTTTCCAGCTCGCTCACTATGAATATGATTGGAGGTTCAGTAGCATCCAGCAGCACTGTCTTTTATGATGCGCACAAAGCCTCACTAACGGAGCGTGAGATTGAAATACTGAAGCTTATCGCCGAAGGTTTCTCCAACAAGGAAATTGGAGATAAACTGTTCATCAGCCACCGTACCGTTGATACGCACCGCACCAATCTCATGAAAAAGCTGGAAGTGAACAACATCGCAGGATTGATCCGCTATGCCATTAAAAGCGGTTTTGTACATTAATTTGACCGGTCAAGATAAATATTGTACCTTTGTATTGCTAATACCAATAGGGGTGCCTATGCTGTCAACAGACGGTAATATTAAGGGCTGAGATCATACCCTTTGAACCTGATCCGGGTAATGCCGGCGAAGGGAATAAGACCAGCGATCGGCTTTCCTCTATTGATTTAAATGTTTAACCTTTTAAATCAATGAGTCATGAAAAAAATTCTCATCATAGTAATGGCATTGTCGCCATTGTTCTCGTTCGCCCAGTACTCACTGAGCGGAACCATCAGGTCTGCAGATGATGGCCAGGCCTTGCCAGGAGCTCACATCACCATCATTGAAAAAAACTGGTCAACAGTAAGCGATGCGAACGGAGATTTCAGCTTCGTCAGGCTGGAACAGGGCAATTATACCATTCGAGTTAGTTTCCTGGGATTCGAAACCACCACCAGAAACATCCCACTAACCCATGACCAACAATTTGAAGTAGTCCTTGAAACTGCTTCATACCTTAGTGAAGAAGTCATTGTTAGTGCCAGCAGGGCAACCCACAATTCGCCCCTGACATATAGTCAGGTTGATCAAGACCATATCCGAAAAAAGAATACCGGTGCAGACCTGCCCTACCTGTTAACCTCCACGCCCTCAGTGGTAGTAACCTCAGATGCCGGGGCCGGAATAGGCTATACCGGCATTCGCATCCGGGGTACTGACCTTACCCGGATCAATGTAACCATGAACGGTATCCCGGTGAATGACCCTGAATCGCATGGTGTTTTCTTTGTAAATATGCCTGACCTGGCTTCATCCATTGACAATATGCAGATTCAAAGAGGAATAGGCAGCTCCGTAAACGGGGCAGCTGCCTTTGGCGCCAGCATCAACATCAAAACTGATCCGCCAAGGAAACAGGCATTCGCCGAGATCAGCTCAGGGGCAGGCTCTTTCAACACCTTCAGAAATACCTTGCAGTTTGGTACCGGGCAAACTCAAAAAGGATTCTCTTTGGAAGGCAGGCTGTCAAAAATAAGTTCAGATGGATATATTGATCGGGGATGGTCCGATCTGAAATCCTACTATATGGCAGCTTCCTGGCAAAGCAGCTCCAGTCTGATCAAGCTAATCACCACAAGCGGACTGGAAAAAACCTATCAATCATGGTATGGTATTCCAAAAGATAGCCTGGCTTCAAACAGGCGATATAACCCATCGGGCGAAATGTATGATGCCGAGGGCATGCTTACCGGATATTACAACAACCAAACAGATAATTATCAACAAGACTATTATCAGCTACACCTGGCACACCGCTTCAACAGGACGATCTTTGCCACTGCCTCAGGTTTTCTTACAAAAGGACGTGGGTATTACGAAAGCTGGCGCAATAGCGACCGTTTGAGCAATTATGGATTGCCACCAGTGGAAATGGGTGATCAAACCATAACGCGTAGTGATCTGATACGTCAAAAGTGGCTTGACAATAACTTTTATGGTTTTAATGCTGCCATTCATTACGAGTTAATCCATACCAATGTTGCTGTAGGTGGAGGATGGAACCGATATGAAGGTGATCACTTTGGTCATGTGGTCTGGGCGAGATATTCCTCCACCAGCACCCCTGACTGGAAGTATTATGACAATACCGGTACCAAGACAGATTACAACATATTCGTGAGGGCTAGCAGACAATTGGCCTATAGGTTAAACCTTTATCTCGACCTGCAATACAGGAGGCTGGACTATGCCATCCGTGGAATTCATGATGATCTTCGCGACATTACCCAGGAGCATAATTTTTCATTCTTAAACCCCAAGGCCGGCCTGCATTATAGCATTAGCCAAAAGCATAGTATTTATGCTGCCCTGGGCGCCTCAAACCGCGAACCTAACCGATCAGTGTATCGCGATGCTGACAAAGGGCAGGAAATTAACAGCGAACAATTAATTGACCTGGAGCTGGGCTATCGCTTTCATCAGCAGCAATGGCTCATCCAAGCCAATCTCTACAATATGGACTACAAAAACCAGCTGGTGCTCACAGGCGAGATCAACCAAACAGGTGCAGCCATTATGACCAATGTTCCAAAAAGCTACAGGCGAGGTATTGAAATTAACGCACAATACCAGGCTGGGAATAAGCTTTCAATAAACGGAAACATTAGCTTCAGCAGCAATAAAATAATAGACTTTGTAGAATATGTTGACAACTGGAACTACTGGGATAATCCTGATGAAGAACCCTATCAGTATATTTATAATTTGGGCGATACCGACATATCTTTCTCTCCCAATATTGTTGCAGGCGGCCAACTGAGCTATGCTCCTTTTGGGGGTGCTTTGATCAATCTGACTACAAATCATGTCGGCAGGCAATATCTTGACAACACCTCCAACACAGAACGCAGCATTGACCCTTACACGGTTAGCAACCTGATGTTGGCATATGATATACCGGCAAAATGGTTTGAAAATATGAGCCTTACTCTGCATCTCAACAATATATTCAACCAACAATATGAAGCGAATGGATGGGTATACCGCTATATTTACAACGGCGAGCCCTATGTGATGGATGGCTATTTCCCACAAGCCGGTTTCCACTGGATGGCCGGCCTCAGGCTAGGACTTTGAAATCGCTGTTTTGGTTAGGCCGGGGGGAAAAAATGCAATAATACGTAAAGGCGCCCCGCTTCCACCCTTAATTTTCATGGGTAAAGCAATGATCCATGAACCTTTGGGTGGCAGCAGATCCAGATTCATCACGTTTTCATATACTGTCACTTCATGTGGAAAAAGGATGCGATGTGCCATGAAATCTTTGGACTGGCCATAGTCGATGCTCGGTGTATCCAGCCCCACAGCATTTATATTACGATTATCTACAAGCCACTGTGCTGCATCAGGATGAAGCCCGGGAAAATGGAGGTTATCAACACCCTCCTGGCCTGTTAGTGAAGTACCTGCATACATCTCTTTGTCCGGGTAATACTGAGCCATTCCTGTGTTGAGCAGGATTATGGCATGGTCAGGTATGCGTCCATGCTGTGCTTCCCAGTCTATAAAATCCTGAGTTGAGACAAGATAATCGCGGTTGTTGGCCACCTTTGCCTTCACATCAATTACAACGCCCTCCCCCATTAACTTGTTCAGGTTGATCTGCTCCACGGTTTTGCCCCCTTCGGCAAAATGAATGGGCGCATCAAAATGGGTACCACCGTGCTCCTCAGCGCTGTACTTAAAAGAAGCATAATAGTATCCCTTTTCAGTTATACCTTCAAAAACAGTGTCATGCTTAAAAGGGATATTCGTCGGCCAGTACACCGCTTCTTCATCAAATGCCCAGGTGAGATCAACCCATTGAGCCTCTGCAAACAGTGCGAGGTGATCGTGCTCATGATGGCATGAAGCCATGGCCATAAAAAGTATAAGAATCAAAGACAGGTATTTCATATCAATTGTTTTTATTAGTTAATAATAATGGCTAAGAGGTTGGTCAGTCTACCCCTGTTTTAAGATGTCTCACCGGAACGAAAGAAATTGGATGCCCCAGCTAATAGTGATCATAAAAAGCTCTTGCAGATTCAATTCCCTGTCTGGCAGACAAGCTGACAAATGTAGGAGATCGGTTTCATATTGTCAATATAAAATTTAATTTCACAAGAAGGACAAGGTATAGAAATGATTTCGTAAATCAGATAAGTTAAATAATTGAGCTGATGAAAGGAAGAAAATTAATACTTTTAGACCCTAACCAAAAAGTAATTTATGGCTCAAAATAAAACAAGCATCACCGATCAAAGTGTGACAGCCTTTATCAATCAGGTTGATAAAGAACAAATGAAAGCAGATAGTTATGAATTGATCAAAGTCCTGCAAGAGGTTTCAGGTTATAAACCCAAAATGTGGGGACCATCCATTGTTGGGTTTGGCAGTTACCATTATAAATATGCAAGCGGACATGAGGGCGATTGGGCAATGCTTGGTTTCTCGCCCCGAAAAAGTGCCATCTCACTCTATATCTATACAGAATGTGCTGATTCAGCTGATTTATTATCCAAACTGGGAAAGTTTAAAATGGGAAAAGCTTGTATCTACATCAAAAAATTAAATGATATTGACCTGGAGATCATGAAACAAATAGCCCGTAATACCATGAATTATTTAGCCAAAACATATACTATCAACAATTAATTTCAAGAAGATATGACCTCAATGAATGTTTACCTCACCTTTAATGGGAACTGCGAGGATGCGTTTCTTTTTTACAAATCAGTATTTGGAGGTGAATTTACTTATTTTAGCCGTTTTAAGGATATGCCCTCAAAAGAAGACTTTGAGCTTTCCGATACCGATATGGAAAGAGTACTGCACGTTTCATTACCCATCAGCAAAGAAACTTCATTGATGGGTTGCGATACAGGTTCATTCGCAAAAACAGCAACTTTCGGCAATAACTTCTCCCTTTCACTTGATGTAAAATCAATGGAGGAAGCCGACAGGCTGTTCAACTCCCTCTCAGACGGTGGAATTATTATTATGCCTATGAGCAGAACTTTTTGGGGTGCTTACTATGGCATGTTTACCGATAAATTTGGTATCAATTGGATGGTCAATTACGAAATGATAAAAGTTTGAAATAAAAGGTTATATCAAATGAAAAAAATACTCTCACTTCTGTTCCTGTTATGCTGTGCAACAAGCCTTTCAGCACAAAACACTGAAGTTGTTTACGATTCGGTGCTTGCCAAAAATCTCGGAGCTGATGATTATGGGATGAAATCCTACTTTTTCGTAATTCTTAAAACCGGGCCGACAGTGATTACAGACAAGTCCATTCGCGACAGCCTGTTTGCCGGACATTTACAAAACATTACACGGCTGGTTGAAGAAGGTAAAATGATTGTTGCCGGCCCCCTGGGATCAAATGCAAATAATTACAGGGGTATTTTTATTTTCGATACTCAAGCAGAAGAAGATGTAAAAGAGCTGCTTCAAACGGATCCTGTGATCAGCAGCCAGATCATGGAAGCCGATATTTACAGGTGGTATGGCTCGGCAGCTCTGCCAATCTATATTGACACCCACCGGATGATCCAAAAAGTAAACCCTTAATTTTATATTCATCTCGTATGATCTCCTGTACCACCAACTGTATATCATTGATATAAAACTATTTAAGCAAATAATAGTCCACCTTAAAAACATACACAGGTTTGCCCTTAGATCCAATCCATTAATAAATTGGTTTTGAATTATTCCCTTTTTATTATTTTAGCCTGAATCAAACAAAATGGCAGGTAAATATGACGATCATACTTTCCGGCAACCTATACATTACTAGTTGTTTCAGCTGCTTGCCCAAAAATATAAGGTATGGCAGATAAACCAGCTGAACACTATGCAGTGGTAACAGGAGCCAGTCAGGGCCTTGGCAAAAGTTTTGCCCTTGAACTGGCCAGACGTGGCATCAATACCATTTTGATTGCTCTTCCTGATGAGAATGTCGAAGAGGTTGTTGATCAATGCCTACAATTAGGTGTAAAGTCAGTTGCACACGAAACTGATCTGCTCAAAAAAGAAAATATCCTTGAGATGACCGCATGGGTCAATAAGCATTATAAGGTAAATATCCTCATCAACAATGCAGGGCTAGGGGCATCGCATAGCTTTGTCGACAGCGACCTGAACTATATCGACGCCCTTATTCAATTAAATATAACGACCACCTCGCTCATTACGCACCAGCTTCTACCAAATCTGATGGCACATAAAAATGCCTATATATTGAATGTGTCGAGCATGGCATCATTCAGTCCTTTTGGCTATAAGACGGTATATTCGGCTTCTAAAAGATATATCCAGCATTTTTCAAAAGCCTTGCAGCAGGAGTTGAAAAACACAGGGGTATCCATCAGTGTGGTACATCCCGGACCCATGAAAACAAATGTAGAAGTAATTGAACGCATAAAAAAACACAATTTCTTCGGCAGGTTTGGACTTGAGTCACCGGACCACGTTGCCCATTCGAGTATTAAAAGAATGTTGCGCAAGCAAAACTCCATCTTGATAGGCTTCGCAAATAAGGTAAACAGACTACTGCTCACCTACGTGCCGGCACGTATAAGGCTGCCCATATTGGCAAAAGCCGTAAAGAAAGAACTGGAATCCAAATCAAAAGCAAAAGAATGAAAACAGTGCTTCTGACTGGGGCAAACAGCCTGCTGGGTACAAATGTCATTATCGAGTTGCTGCAAAACGGCTTTAAGGTTAATGCACTGCTCAGGGACAAATCCAGATTCTTCTTCAAGTCCTTAGAGAACTTGAATCTGATCGAAGGCAGCTTCACAGATCCGGCCATTGTCAAGCAGGCTTTGAACGGATGCGATTACGTCATACACACAGCAGCGATAACTGACCAGAACCTGTCGCGATATTCGGATTATGATAAAATAAATGTCAAAGCATCTGTAATGCTACTGCAACAAGCCATTCATGCTAAAGTAAAGCGATTTGTGTACGTAGGCTCTGCCAATGCTTTCGGATATGGTAACATTGAGAGGCCCGGTAACGAGAAGACACCCATCTGTGAACCTTTCATAAACTCTCCGTATGCCTTGAGCAAACATCGGGCTCAAAAGCAGCTATTGGCCTACAAAGACCAAATTGAATTAATCGTTATTAATCCAAGTTTTATGATCGGGCCGTATGATACCAAACCCAGCTCAGGCAGGATTATCACGATGGCTTATGGCCGCAAACTGATCTTCAGCCCACCGGGTGGAAAAAATTTTGTGCATGTACAGGACGTGGCAAAAGCTGTGGTGCAATCATTTGATCACGCTATTCCAGGGGAAGCTTACCTAATTACAAATGAAAATCTTAGCTATATCGACTTTTATAAGAAACTTTCTGCAATCAGCAATACAAA
>RRYU01009078.1_pt1 | contig 15499 bp, 12 predicted proteins | sample 2162651 | NCBI WGS metagenome assembly RRYU01 (sample SAMN10267283, study PRJNA491782) | microbial mat metagenome | isolation source: biomat in the production well | place: Japan: Minami-Kanto gas field, natural gas well KTG3 | collected 2017-06 | reverse complement strand
AGGAAAAGCTTGAAATGCTTGTCGACTGACGTTGGCTGTTCATTGCTCAAGGCGGGATATGTGATGAAAAATTCATCTGTCCCGCCTGCTGCGGCCTTTTTGAAAACTCGTTGTTTTTATTTAATATTGTACAGCAGAATAAGCTGCGGGATGTTCTAAACATAACCTATCAAACCTGGATTTTACTATGAAAAAACTTTTCATCTTTCTGTTCCTGGTGAGCTCTGTTTCCGTTATCGGCTGTGCTCCCAAGGCTGATGAAGCAACCGAAGAAGCTGTTCAGGAAGAAGCTGTAGAAGCAACCGAAGAAGCGACTGAGGCAACCGAAGAAGCTGCTGAAGCAACCGAGGAAGCTGCCGAGGCAACCGAAGAGGCTGTTGAAGGTGCTGTAGAGGAAGCTGTCGAAGGTGCTGCTGACGCTGCAGAAGGTGCTGCCGAGGCTGCTGGTGAAGCTGCCGACGCAGTCAAGGAAGCTGCCGGTCAATAAGAAAAGTTTGTTCGGCACGAAAGCAAAAAGGAGGCTGGTCAAACCAGCCTCCTTTTTGCTTTCGTGCCGAAGTTTCCATGCGTTCGTAAAAGACTGACGGCCCCTCCTGCTCTTGACCCTTATCGTTCTGCTTTATACCCGTCCAGCCTATCTCAGGGGCGCCGGTCAACCTTTCACATTATCTTATGGTCAGTCGCTATTCGACCAGTTTCTGCCTTTTGTTTTTCAAGAGGCAATTGCATGCTGCCGGTGTCGCCCATGATTCGGGATTGTTTGATTTACGGAACAACGTCCCCTATTTCCAATGGTTTCGGGCAACGGAAAAAACGAGTGCTGGAGGCAAAAAAAAGAACTTCCATATCGGGGTGGGAGGTGAATGATTCTCTGAACGAGAAATGGGCGTGAATGGAACTCCGTTTTCCGGATAAACGGAGTTCCATCGCGTGACTAATGGTTTAAGAGCGCAGGCGTATCAAATCAAGCCCCTGAACCGGTTTCGATACCAGGGCACAGGAGCAGGTAACCACCAGTAAGCATAACCTCGCATGAAGAAACGCGGTTAAGGTTATGGAGGATTCCCCTTACAGGAAAAATGGATCGTTTTCCGTTGCTGATTTTCCGGGCAGATTGTCAGGATTTCGCATCCATTCACTACCGGAGCGGCAAGGCAGCGTTTTCGGTCAAGCGCCCTCGTTTTATCGGCGGAAGCAGGTGTGCGGTCGGGACTGAAGGGTTCAGGTCAATGCCTCCAGGGGGATGAACCGGGCAGGCTGGTGGAAGTCTGGGTGTTCTCCGGGGACCGGGGACGCGGCGAGATAGCGGCGGCTTTTTCCCTCGCCGTGCATGGCGTAACCGTTGACATGGGTGAAGGGCAGTAGGGCGGTATCCGGTTTCAGCTTCATGAATCCGCGCCAACGCAAGCCGTCGATTCGGGTGTTGCAATGAGCCGGAGCGAGTCTGCCGCTTGTCTGGCGGATGCCGTGTAGTGAGAGAATCAGATGATGACCGTGGGGGCCCAGCTCGATCTCCAGGTAATGGCCGTTCTTTCCGAGCAGAAAGAGTTCCACGACCTCGTGACTCCAGAGACCTTCCTTTTCTCCGGCAGGACCGGATGGCGCAGGATCGTCATGAAAGGGCGCCTCCACGTGTACTGCTATTTCGCCGTCGTCAAGCCAAAAGGCAATCCTTGCTCTTTCGTCCGGCAAGGCCGCGCCGCCATCCCAGTTTCTGCCCACGTCAAGCCGATACGCCTTACGGGTTTTCTTTTCTTTCACGTCATTTTCCTGCCACATACGCATGCCGTTTTGCTTTTAACCGTAACTTTGGCACGGCATTGTCTGCCGAAAACCGGAGCCCTGCCCAGGTATGCAAAATAGCTCGATCAACTCATTTTTCTTGTTGCCGAATTCTTGGAGGATCCGGTACGCCCGGCATGCGTCAGATTGTAACGCATGTATTTTCTTTCCCGTATCTTTTGCCGTTCCGTTAAGGCGGGCGTGCTGAAAATCACGTGAACTCGCAGCGTATTCTTTGAAAAAAAACTTATCATTTCGTCCGAACTGAACATGGACAGCATAAGGCGGCAAGTGACAAGTCAGGGGGGGCAAGGTTTTTCTCGGTTTCGTCATCCTTTTCCTGGGCCTGGGGCTCGCTGCGTGCGCCAGCGCCTCCTTGCAGCGCCTTTCAAACGGGATTGCCAGGACGCAGCACTGGTGAATGTGTTCACCGGTTTCCCGAGCCACACCGTCATCGTCGTGACGGTCATGGCCGTGACTTTTCCGGTTATCGGAAAGGAGGCCCGGGGCGACGGGGGCGTTTTTGCCGAGCGGTTTTCCGGGTCGTGGTCGGTGAATCCGGCGAGAGTTCCGAAAACAACGCCCTGCGCTTCAGGATTTCATCGGAAAACGGCAGGAATGTGAATTTCGAAATGTCTAAACGTTTCAGGGAGGTTCTCGATGCGAAAGGCGTCAGTATTCGGCAGCGCGACGTTCAGCCGATTCATTTCGCAAGGAGCGAGGCTTCGTTCATGACGAAAGCCCGACATAGCCGGGCTTCTCCAGGTTGTCCGGACATCGGTTCTCTGGCCGTGGAGAAACCGATCTTTTTGCCGAGGGTTTATGCCCCCGTTTTTCCTGAACCGGTTCATAAGGGAGTATGCGGGGGCAGGAGTGCAGGGCGTTACCCCTGTCCGGAGACAGTTGCGGCAATGCGACGGATTTTTTTCGAAAACCGGCTTTTGAGCTCCACGGCGGGAAGCACGAGGTCCTTGAGGGTGACGGTTCTTTTGTAGGGAAATTGAAAACAGTCTTTCAGCCTGCCGTCCCTGCACAGCGAAGAAGCCGTCGAATGAAGCGAGTAGGGGTGCGCGACGATGTCGAGATGCAGCAGCCCCTCGAGGTACAGGGCTCGCCGGTAGTCCCAGCGGTTGTAACGCGAAACATGGACGTAGTAGCGGGTTTTTCCGTTCCACTCGGCGAGGGGTTTGCGCAGATCGAAGTACTTCTTCACATCGCCTGAAAGGTTGTCCAGCGCTTCGACGACACGGGGCATCGAGCCGCTTACGGGATCGTTTCTGCGACTGATTTCTCTGATGCTGAGGTAGGGGTAGGGGGCGAATCCGACGACGTAATCCGCTTCGAGAAGATGGCCGAGCAGCAACGCCGTGTGAGCGCCGCCGGAGGAGCCGAGCAGCAGAAGTTTTTTCGGGGAAAGACATGCGATTTCCCGGCGCAGGTGATCGAGACAGTCGAAAAACGAAGGGAACTCCGGTGAAAGCCCGCCGAGCATTTTTCTTTTCGAAGGGTCCGAAATGACGATACTCGACATTTCGGACAAGCCGGCTTCCCTGAAAAAAACATCGACAGGCAGGCTTAGCTTGTTGGTGAAGCCGGTAGCGGCGATGACGAGTGTATCCGATTGCCGGTATTCAGTGATGAATGGCATGACGAGCAACGGTGTTGCTGTTTATTCACGGCTTTTGCCGATAAAATACGCTTTTCTTCGTTAATATCGTGGTGATTTTTCGATCGTTTTTCCGGTCAGCATGAACATGAAGCGTGCAGGGATGCGATGACGGAACGCACCGCTTCCTGTTCGACATAAGCGGAATTTACAGTATTTTACATCAGGGACACGATGAGAGAAATCCAGAAAGGGAGCGAATCATGAGCAACCGGTTACTGCGTGTTTTTCTGCCGCCGCTGTTCGGTATTTTTCTTGTTTCGGCGATGGCATGCGGCGCGAAAAACGGCGGCCCAGAGGCCGCTGAAGGCGATATCGTGGGTGTTTCCGATACGCTTGCGTATGCAATGAAACGTGTCGAAAAAATCTATAACGAAGGGAAAAACCCTGGAGACAAAGATTCATACTGCCGCTGTTCCTGGCCCGTTTTTTCAGGCGGAAGCGGCGTGGAAGCCATAAACCGACAGGTCCATGCCTGGATTGCCGACAGCACATCCCTCGGACCCGGCAAGGGCGCGCCGATCGAGGATCTTGCGGAACGGTTCCTGGCTGAATACGATTCATTCCGCAAGGAGTTCGATACCGCGGTGTCGTATCAGTTCGATCTCGAAGCCTCGGTCGTTCTTGACCGGCCGGGTCTCCTGACGGTCGATCTCTCGGTCCAGTCCTATACCGGAGGCGCTCACGGCAACAGCATGACGCGCTACCTTGTTTTCGATACACGCACAGGCAGGCGACTCGGGCTCGTCGACGTTTTTCGCGAAGGATTCGAGGGCCCTCTGAACAGACTGATCGACAGACGGTATCGCGAAATGAGGTCGCTGTCGGAGACGGAGCGGCTCGACGGCGAAAAGGGGAGGCTTTTCGAGAATTACATTCACTTCAACGACAATTTCGCGTTGACTCCCGAGGGCGTGACCTTCTATTATAACAACTACGAAATAGCCGCCTATGCCTTCGGCCCCACGGTGATCGCGTTTTCCTACGGCGAGCTTGCGGATCTTGTGAAACCGGAATTCCGGAAAAGGTGAACGCCGGGGCTTCGGTCGTGGTGATGTGAAGTCCTCAGGCAGCGCAGGATATATCGCGTGGAGGTAATCCCAACCTGTTTTGATGAAGGCTCGCGGTATCGTTTCTTTTACCGGCGACCTTTCAGCGTGAATCATGTTTCTGGTTTCGGCGCATGGAATCCACAACTAACAATCAAGATAAAGGAGGTCTCATGGACAACGGCAAGTTTTTCGGCAAGCTTTTCGATTTTTCGTTCAAGGAATTCATCTCGCTGCAGATCGTGAAATATCTCTACATTATAGGAATCGTTTTCGCGGGTCTTTCAGCGCTCGGGATGATCGGTGTCGGGGTTTCGGATATGCAGTATTCCTTCCTGGGGGGCCTGGTGAAGGTGTTGTTTTCGCCGGTTTTCTTCGTGCTCATGGTGCTCGTAGTCAGGCTCGTGCTCGAAGCCCTCGTGGCGACCTTCCGCATCGCCGAGAATACGACGAAACTGATAGAAGTCGAGGAGCGGAAGTCATGAGTGGTTAGACGGGCGAGCGCGCGGCCTCTATTTAACCATTATGACCGTGCCGGAGAGTTTCATTGGTTGGTATTTGCGGCATTCGGAACGTCGAGGAGCGGCGGATTGTCGCCATCGTTTCGGCGAGGTGACAATCCGCCGCTCCTCGACGTTATCATTCTTTGGCTTCCGGTTGGGATTGCGTGCCTGCCAAAAGTTTCTCATTATGGCTTTTTACTGCAAGGGCGGTCCAGATCATGCATACTGGCCATAGTAGCAACGCGCCGAAGCCCATCGTCATGAACCCCACGATAAAGGAGACGGCCATCATAATCAATGCTCCAGGTATGGTCGCATAGAGCATGCCTAAAGGGCCAAATAAAAACGATAACAAGATTCCCGCGCCCATGCTCTTTGTGGGAACTACTACAACTGCGTTCATGGATGGATTGGACATGATAGCCTCCTTTGCGTGTTTGTGACAGGATGTTTTATGACTGAAGGGGAAATTGGCTCGCAACAAGGTGCCGTTGCCTGCGTGTCAATGGTGTTATGATCGAAAGTGAGGAAGGATGCATTTGATAGTATGTTTTATCATAACTTTTTTTATTTCATGGTCTTTTGCGTTGACAGCAAAAAAATAACGTATTTCGTTCTGTTGCGCAAATTTCGGCGTTTTTTCCGGGACGTAATTACTCGAAGCGCGGTTGCCGCATCAGAGGTGCGATTTGATGCGGGGTGTTCCATGCTTTGTTCTCGTAAGCTCATGCGTTTGATGCGATGGAAGAAGAGCGATTGACGTATTCAGGGAAAAAGCCTTTTTCCATGCGCGGCATGACGGTGCCTCTTCCGGTCGTGTTCCTGCTGGTCCTGCTCGCAGCCGGGTCGGGAGCGTTCGTCGCACGGCTCTTTTCCGGAGCCCAGGATGGCGGCGCACCAGAAAGAGACGGGGGAATTCATATCCTCGGGGCGTTCGTTACCGAAAGCTCCGACCTGCGCGAGGGGGTTTCCGGACGCTCCCGGTATTACGCGCCGGGGAGCAGAAGCCTGTATTGCTATGTGAAATACGCGGGCGCGGCGCGGCGCGGAGAGACGCTCGACATCGTCTGGATGAAAAACGGCGAGGCTTTCGAACAACGAAGCGTTCGTCTGGCGGAGCTGCGTGGCGAGTTGCTCGATTCGTGCAGCCGCGATTTCGACGGCGGACGCTATGAGGTGCGCCTGATTTCGGGTGAGCGGCTCAGGGGAAGCGTGACGTTCATGGTCGCTTCGGAGCCCTTCGTGAGGATCGCGGAAAGTTCGGTCATTCCCGGCGCCGTTTTTCCCGGCGGACGCGTGACGGTCTCTGTCCGGTACGATCTTGACGGGCCGGATGAAGGAAACGGCATAGCCGTCAGTCAACGGCGGTTTGTCAAGCGCGACGGGCTTACGGTGATGGAGCCCGTTGAACGGGAGGTGAAGGCTTCGAGGGGAGCCAACCGCGATTCAATCCGTTTCAGGCTTTCTGAAGACGCCGTGCCGGGCGAGTACGAGGTGGTTACCGTCCTGCGGAGCAACGGTGCGGAGGACCGGGTGTCTGAAATTTTCAGGGTGCGCGAGCGTCCCGTCGCAACCTACCCCGAAATCTCCGGAGAGAACGGCGCGGGTTCTGGAAAGAAGAGACGGGGCGGTGTGACGCTCGACCAGCTTGACAGGCTTCTCCGGAGCATCTACAGCAAGTAAACAGAACGGAGCCGTATTCTTCCAAACAACAGCCACGCCCGATGAACGAAACGTTGTCCGACGAACCAGGACAGGAAAGACTTTCCGGAACGGTTGAACGAATCACCTATCACAGTGAGGAAACAGGGTTCAGCGTGCTTCGGGTCAGGGTGAAGGGACGGCGGGAGCCCGTTGCCGTCACGGGTTGCCTCGCGTCTGTTTCCGCCGGTGAATTCGTCGAGGCGAGCGGCGAATGGGTCAACGACAAGACCTACGGCCCGCAGTTCAGGGCGAGCGAACTTCTGATCGTTCCTCCGGCGACGACTGAGGGAATAGAGAAATACCTCGCGTCCGGCATGGTCAGGGGGGTCGGGCCTCATTTCGCGAAGGTTCTGGTCGAAGCGTTCGGCGAGGAGGTGTTTTCGGTCATAGAGCGCCAGCCGGAGAAAATGCTGTCTCTTCCCGGCATCGGCCGCAAGCGCATGGATATGGTCGTCGAAGCCTGGCATGAGCAGCAGGCGGTTCGAGATATCATGGTTTTCCTTCAGTCGCACGGCGTGGGGACCGCGAGAGCCGTGCGGATATACAAGACCTATGGCGAGCGCGCCATCGCAACGGTCAGCTCCAATCCCTACAGGCTCGTGCTCGATATCCAGGGCATAGGGTTCAAAACCGCCGACGCCATAGCTTCACGGCTCGGTATCCCTCGGGATTCCGTCGCGCGCGCGCGCGCAGGCCTGCGCCATGTCTTGCAGGAAATTTCCTCGGAGGGCCACTGTGCCGCCACGAAAAAGCGGCTCGCGGCCGAAGCGGTCGAGCTGCTCGGCATCGGCGAAGAACTCGTCGTCGATGCGATCAGACAGGAGATCGTCGAGGGAGGAGTTGTTCAGGACGAGATAGGGGGCGAGCCATGCATCTACCTTGCTCCCGTCTACCGGGCCGAACGCGGCGTCGCCGAGGCCATCGGCTTGCTTCGCGACGGCGCGGCGCCCTGGGGAGAGGTGGATGCCGCCGCTCTTGATGATGTCGAAGCCCAAACAGGCCTGGTTCTTTCCCGATCGCAGAAGGAGGCCCTTTCCCTCGCGCTCGGCAGCAAGCTCCTCGTCGTCACGGGCGGTCCTGGCGTGGGCAAGACCACGATTCTCAACGCCTTTCTCCGCATCGTCCGGTCGCTCGGGCAGAGGGTGCTCCTGTGCGCGCCTACCGGCAGGGCGGCAAAAAGACTTTCCGAGTCTACAGGCATCGAAGCGCGCACCATTCACCGCTTGCTTGCGTTCGATCCGGCGACATTCGGTTTCAGACACACGAGAGACAACCCCCTTGTCGCCGATCTCGTGGTCGTAGACGAGGCGTCCATGATCGATGTTTCTCTCATGCACGCGCTGTTGTCTGCCGTTCCCCGCAACGCGGCGCTTATCATCGTAGGCGATGCGGACCAGCTTCCTTCCGTGGGGCCGGGTGCGGTGCTCGACGATATGATCGCGTCTGGTGCGGTGCCGGTCGTCAGGCTGACCGAGGTTTTCCGGCAGGCCGCCCAATCGAGGATTATCGTCAACGCTCACCGGATCAACAGCGGCGAAATGCCGCTCGACAACGACGGCGGAGGGCTGACGGATTTTTATTTCGTGGAGGCTGATACTCCCGGGGAAATTCATTCGAAGCTGCTGGAAGTGGTCCGGAACAGGATTCCCGCGAAATTCGGCTTCGATCCCGTAAGGGATATACAGGTGTTGAGCCCGATGAACCGGGGAGGTTTGGGAGTCGCTTCGCTCAACATCTCCCTGCAGAAAGTCCTCAATCCCGAAAGCAGGGGTGGCGTCATGCGGTATGGAACGAACTATGCCAGGGGCGACAAGGTGATCCAGCAGGTAAACGATTACGACAAGGAAGTGTTCAACGGCGATATAGGCGTCATTCTTACCGTTGACGAGGACGACCAACTCGTTACGGTGGATTTCGACGGTCGGGAGGTAGGTTATGCATTCGGTGAACTCGATGAACTGGGCCTGGCCTACGCCACAAGTATTCACAAGAGTCAGGGGTCCGAGTACCCCGCCGTCGTTATTCCACTTGCCATGCAGCACTACATGCTGCTCCGGAGGAACCTGCTCTACACGGCTGTAACGAGGGGCCGCGAGCTGGTGATGATAATCGGGCAGAAAAAAGCGCTTTCCATGGCCGTGAATAATCGCGACGCCTCGGTCCGCCTCACCAATCTCGCGGCAAGGATCCGGCGCGGATGCGCCTAACTGCACGGGCTGTCTTGGCTGTTTCTGCAGGGTTCTTCGGGGAACTCGATCTCAACCGTCGAATGATGGATGCCGTATTTTTCGACAAGATCCCGCATGGCCTCCTTGACGCTTCGGTACTCAGCGGGCGAAAGGGGCTTATCGACATCGAGGTGAACGGAAAACACCGCCTGTCGACCGTCCATGGACCACAGATGCGCATGGTGAGCGGATCGGACATGCTCCATGTTCAGGATTTCCTCCTCGAGCGCCTCGATATCGATTTCTTCCGGCGCCGCCTGCAGGAGAACGGGAACGAGTTTCATGAGGTTCCTCACGACGCCCGTAAGAATGTACACGGTTATGCCAAGCGCGAGGATGGGGTCGAGAACGGGAATGTCGGCGAAGAGAAGCACGATGGCCGTGACGAGCACGGCTGCCCAGCCAAGGACGTCTTCGAGCAGGTGCAGGGCGACTGTCCGTGCGTTCATTCCGCTGTCTTTCGAAAGACGGGACATGGCAAGGCCGTTTACCGCGATGCCGAAAACAGCGAGCACCGCCATGCCTTCGGCGTGGACGGGCTGGGGGTCGAATATCCTCGGCAGGGCTTCGACGATAACGAAGAGTGAACTTCCGAGAAGAACCGCGGTGCTGAGGATCGCTCCCAGAATCGAGAATCTCCGGTACCCGTAGGTGTAGCGCCGGTTGCCTTTTTCACCCGAAAGCCGCTCGAAGTACCATGCCTGCCCGAGCGCCACGCTGTCTCCCAGGTCGTGGACCGCATCGGCAAGAATCGCGGTGCTGTTGGTGACAATGCCACCGATGAATTCGACGGCCGTGAAGCCGAGATTGAGGAAAAAGGCTGTCCGGATATTGCGACTGGATGCGTTATGATGCTGGTGGTGTCCCATGAAGAAAATATACACTCAAGTTTCTCGTGAATGTTAAATCTTTGCCGGGGAAATTGGTGGACCGCGCTTTTTTTTCGATATTGTCGCTTTATTTGCCGGCTGTACGTCCCCCTGGTCGACGGATAACCATGTGTCGACTCTGTGCGTGCGGTAACGGAGCCTGCCGTGTTCTCCCCTGCCATGCAGCCTGAAAATATCCCGGCCGGAAACGCCGGGAGTTGCGGATGTGTCGAGAGGTTGTTACTTTGTTTTTACATAAGATATTATGCCTGAAAAAGGTATCCGGTAACTGCCTGGGGCGCCTGCACGGGGTGCGGTGTCGGAGAGTGTAGGTAGTTTATAATCATAAAGAGATGTCAGGTGGCAAAAAGGAGCAGGAAAAGCACTGGTAACGCCGGTGGCAAAAGCAAGGCACAGAAAAGAAAAAAGAACCAGGATTCAAAACCGTCAGCAGAGCCGCGGGTCAAGCCGAATGATCATATCCTGATCAACGAATTTCTGGTTCGGAAGGGAGAGAGCTCTCTTGCGTCGGAGATAATCAATTACCTTTCCGATCGTGAAGGCGAGCGTTTCCGCTCGGTCGAACTTGCAAGGAAAATCGGTTACGACGAATCCCGTCATCTGCCGGGATTCTGGTACGTTCTGCACAAACTTCAGGAAGAAGGAGTCGTCGACAAGGACTCGAAGCGTAGCTACGGCCTTGCCGGACAGGAACTTCCCACCTACGAGGACGTCCTTGTCCAGACCAGGCAGTTTCCCTGTCCCGACAAGCGGCACTACAACGTCGACGAACATCATGCCGGCAAAATCAGCACCCATCCTAACGGATACGGTTTCGTGACTGTCGAAGGCTACGACGACGATATCTTCATTCCATCTGAAGCTCTCGGCGGTTCGGTTCACGGCGACGAGGTGGAGGTTGTCGTCACGACCGTTCCGAAAACTTACCGTTCACAGGTCACGCCGCACCAGCGCTGCGAAGGCCTGGTCGTAAAGGTCGTCAACCGTTCGCTGCACAGCGTGGTGGGAACCCTGGTCCGCAAGAACCGCAAGTTCCAGTTGCAGCCCGATCTGAAGAAAATCCTTGCCGAGATCAGTGTTCGCATCAAGGACGCTGCGGGAGCTTCGGACGGGCAGAAAGTCGTGGTGGGAAACCTGGCTTTTCAGAAAAACGGCGCCATACGGGGCGAGGTGCTCGAGGTGCTCGGCGAAGCCGGTTCGTCCGAGGTCGAAGTCAGCGCCATCGCCCGCAGCCACGGCATTGACGAGACTTTCGACGAAGCGCTTCTCAGGGAGGTCGCGGCCGTCAGCGAAGAGATCCGGGATGCCGATATCGAGGGCCGCACCGACCTCCGCGACAAAACCGTTTTCACCATCGACCCGGTCGACGCGAAGGATTTCGACGACGCGCTTTCCGTGGAGCCTCTTTCAAGGGGAGTATGGAGAATAGGCGTTCACATCGCGGATGTCTCGCATTACGTCAGGGAGGATTCGCCTCTTGACCGGGAAGCCATGAAAAGGGCTACCTCCGTCTACCTTGTCGATCGCGTCATTCCCATGCTTCCGTCCAGGCTTTCGGAGCAGATATGCAGTCTGAATCCCGGCGTCGACAGAATGGCGTTTTCCGTCTTTTTCAGGATGAAGTCCAGCGGGGAAGTGCTGGATCATGAATTCGCCAAAACGGTCATCAACTCGAAACGACGGTTCACCTACGAGGACGTACAGGGTATTCTCGACAAGGGCAAGGGCGATTACGTCAAGGAATTGCAGTTGCTGGAGCGCATCAGCACCACGCTGCGGGAGAAACGGCTTGCCGGCGGTGGGCTCGAATTCGAGACCGAGGAGGTGCGTTTCAAGCTCGGCAGCAAGGGCGAGCCGGTCGAGGTCATCAAGAAGGAACGTCTCTCAAGCCACCGTCTTATCGAGGAGTTCATGCTGCTGGCCAACCGCAAGGTTGCCGAATACATCCATACGAAATTCTCCGCGGATCACAAGAAAGGATATCCGTCCGTATACAGGGTTCACGGTTCTCCGCAGGAAGAGAAGGTCGGGATTCTGGCCAATTTCGTCCGCAAGATCGGTTACAATCTGCAACTCGACGGCAAATCGAAGAAGGGCGGTCCGACGGTGACTTCCAAGGCCTTGCGAGACCTGTTGAAGCAGGTGCACGGCACCAATGTCGAGTTCCTGGTCAACGAACTCGTCCTGCGTTCCATGGCCAAGGCGCAGTATCAGCGCGAGAACGAAGGACATTTCGGGCTCGGTTTCGAGCACTATACCCATTTTACCTCGCCGATCAGGAGATACTCCGATCTCGTGGTCCATCGGCTGCTTTTCGAGTACGAGCATTTGCGCAAAAAACGCCGGAAAATGTCTCCCGGGCGTCTCGCAGGCATCTCGTCGAGAATCGACCAGGTCTGTCAAATTGCAAACGAACGTGAAAAAAGCGCCGTCGAGGCGGAGCGCGAGTCGGTCAAACTGAAGCAGGTCGAGTACATGTCCGCGCACGTCGGCAAGGTATACTCGGGCATCATCTCCGGGGCGACCGAGTTCGGTATCTACGTACGCCTCGAGGAGTTCGCCATCGAGGGGCTTGTGCACATGCGCAACCTGACGGACGACTATTACGAATACGACGAATCGACGTACTCGCTTGTCGGAAAACGCCGCAAGAGAAGGCTGCAGATCGGCAACAGGACCAAGGTGAAAATTTTCAAGGTCGATCTCCAGCGCCGCACCATCGATCTGCAGCTGGCGTGACTAATATGTTGTTGAATCGTTGATTTGTTGATGTGTTGAACTGAGGAAAGAAAAGTGTCCGAGTATACCTGCAGAATCCCCGGGAAATACCGGGGATTTGCATTTGGGGGTTGCCCGGATAGGTTTTCCACCCCGGCTTTTTTCCAGACTGATTCAACGATTCAGCAGTTCTACAAATCAACATACATTTTTCAGTCTATCTTCAATGGTCGGGAGGTCCCGAGCGGGGTCGGGAAGAGGAAGACGACCAGGTAGGAAGAGATGGTCATGGTGATGATGGCCACGAGCTGGATGAGCTGGGAGGTCGTTGCGCTGATCATGCCGCTCTCCGCGGCAAGAATTGCGATAATCAATGAAAATTCACTGTTCTGTCCAAGCCTGAATCCCATTTCGCGGCTGAGTTTCGGGGTTTCACCCGTCAGGCTGAAGGCGTAGCGGAACACCAGCGGCTTGATGAGGAGCAGCACGCCGGAAATAATCACGGCAGGCCAGAGAACGTTCCCGAGGAGCGCGAAATCCAGTTTCGCCCCGAGGGTAAAAAAGAAGAGCACAAGAAAAAAGTCCCGCAGGAATTTCAGGTTTTCTCCCAGGTAGTTCGACAGCGGGCCTCTCGCCAGCGAGACTCCGGCGATGAATGCCCCGATTTCATGGCTCATGCCGATCATTTCGCCGAGCAGCGCCAGCGCGAAGCACCATGCCAGGGCCAGGAGGTTGAGCAGCTCGTTGTAGCGCTGTACCTGAACCATCATCTTGCGGATGACGTACTGTTCGACGAAGATGGCGGCCGCCGTCAGGACGATGCCTATCGCTATGCTTAGAAACCACCCCCCGAGGGATGAGTCGCTGCCGCCGTTGATGAAGCTGATCGTGAGCACCGCCAGGATATCCTGCATGATGAGCACCGAGATGGCGACGGCGCCCATGTGTTTCTGGTGTAGCGAAATGGTCGGCATGAGCTTGACCACCAGGATCGTGCTCGAAAACATCATCGCCGCGGCGGTAATGGCCGATTCGGACACGGAACTCCCCAGTGAATAGAGAATACCGCCGGCGATCATGGCGAAAAGCGCGCTTGTCAGCAGGGTCAGCGGAAAGGTCTTGCTGAAAAGTTCCATGAGTTTCCGCGGGTGGAGGGCGAGTCCGGCCAGAAAGAGGAGCAGCGTGATGCCGATATCCGAGGCTTCGTTAATGAACTCGATTTCAGTGACATACTTCAATCCCCACGGGCCCAGGATCACTCCGGCGACGATGTAGGCGATGATGATCGGCTGCCTGCCGAGAAGGGCGAGCCAGCCGAGAATCGTTGAAATGATGACCACCAGGGCTATATCGAGGAATACGATGTTTGTCATTGAGTTCCGCCTTCGGTGTTTGGACCGGCAACCGCTTGCCGGGTTTGCATGTAGCGTTCGGTATCGAACTTTCTCGCGCAACCATTATAGTTCATGTAGCGGATTTTGCCAAAAACGGGTCGTTCGAACCAGGGCCGGTCGTGCAGGCCGCCGATGGACCATGCAATGCCGGTATAGCCGTTCGGGTCCCTGCCGTCGAACGCGTAGCGGTCGTTGAGATGGATGGCCGTGGCGAAAGCCGTTTCGGGATCGGGCGACCACTCGAGAATTTTCTTCGCCCAGTACATCCGCATGTAGCCGTGCATCCTTCCGGTTTCCCTGAGCTCGTGCTGCGCGGCGTTCCAGAGCGGGTCGTGCGTCGAGCCCGCGTCGAACGTTTCACGGTCGTAGAGATAATCCCTGGGATCCCCCCGGTGCAGGTCGAGCGTATCCCTGGCCCATTGCGGGATGCCTTCCAGCGAGTCGTAGCGTTCGTTATGGAAACAGAAGTTTTCCGACAGTTCTCGCCTGACGATCAGTTCCTCGAGAAAAGCGTCCCTCGCGTCCTGTGCGGCGCCGCTCTGTTGCACCGTCAGCGCAACATGCTGAGCGCTAATCTGCCCGAAATGCAGATAGGCCGACAGTCCCGAAACCATGCCTGCGTTCGGGTCGTTACGTTGCCTGCCGTAAGCCTCGAGACAATTTTCCACAAAAACGGAAAGTTTGTCCTGCGCCGCCCGTTCTCCCGGAATGGCCGTCGGCACGGGGGAGATGTTCCGGTCGATCCTCAGTGAACGGAAAAGGCGTTTCCAGTCCACGGACGGCGCTTCGTCGCCGCCTCCGGCGTTCAGCGGTTGCAGTTCGGGGAAAGGCGTGAGAAACTCCGGCAGCCTGCCGTTGATTTTCGGCCGCAGGGTTCGCGCCGAGTACTCCTGTTTCGCCGACGCGGCGCGGCAGGGGACGATGTTGTGCGCATCGACTTCGAAAAACGCGGCGCTCGTCTTTTGATAGACATCGTTTTTCCATGCGCGGCTGGTTTTCAGCGGGCAGAAATCCACGACCAGCGCGCCCGCTTTTTTTTTCGAAAGAAAACGGGGGATTTCCTCTCCGGGCTCTCCGTTCGTCGCGAAAAAGGGGATGCCGAGCCGCCGGAGGTCGCTTTCCACTTCCATGAGCCCCCTGAGCATGAAGTCGTAGTGCCTCAGCGTTGCCTCCGGGAACGACGGGACGACGTTGAACACCACGATGAGCTGCTGACGCTGCTTCACGGCCAGATCTGCGGCGAAGAGCAGTGCCCAGTTGTGCCGGATTCTCTGGTCACGCGACATCCAGTAGACGACAGGGCCGCAGGACGGCAGGGTTTGCCTTATGATTCGCGATCGTTCGGGATGGATCATGCAGGTGTGGGGATTTGCGAACGGGTTCGCGTGTTTAAGAAAAGCAGTGACACCCTGTCTTTTCAGATAAGCCCGGCTATCCGCAAAAAGTTTTTCAGCAGGGTCTTGCCTGTGGTTTCGTAAGCACGGGCGATATTCCGGTAGTCGTCGATCAGCTTTTCCCGGTCCATCGAGCGCAAATCACTGTCTATGGAAAGCCATGCGAGAAAC
>RRYU01002806.1_pt1 | contig 15507 bp, 15 predicted proteins | sample 2162651 | NCBI WGS metagenome assembly RRYU01 (sample SAMN10267283, study PRJNA491782) | microbial mat metagenome | isolation source: biomat in the production well | place: Japan: Minami-Kanto gas field, natural gas well KTG3 | collected 2017-06 | reverse complement strand
AGCCATAGTTGCCCTCGCCGTCCTGTACCTTGGACAGGACCACGGAGGCCTCGTCGCCGGCGTTGCCTACGATCTGGCGCAGCGGCTCTTCCATGGAGCGGCTGGCGATCTTGATGCCCACATCCTGGTCATGATTGCTGCCGGACAGACCCTTCAGGGCCACCAGTGCACGCACCAGGGCCACACCACCGCCGGGGACGATGCCCTCTTCCACGGCGGCGCGGGTGGCATGCAGGGCATCTTCCACGCGGGCCTTCTTTTCTTTCATTTCCATTTCGGTGGCGGCGCCCACCTTGATAACGGCCACGCCACCTGCCAGCTTGGCCATGCGCTCCTGCAGCTTCTCGCGGTCATAGTCGGAGGTGGTCTCTTCCATCTGGCCTCGAATCTGATCGACCCGGGACTGGATGTCGCCAACGGCGCCGGCGCCGTCCACCACGGTGGTCTCGTCCTTGGTGACGATGATCTTCTTGGCGGTTCCCAACTCGTTGAGGGTGGCCTTTTCCAGGGACAGTCCGACTTCCTCGGAAATGACGGTGCCGCCGGTGACGATGGCCATATCCTGCAACATGGCCTTGCGCCGATCACCAAAGCCCGGAGCCTTGACCGCGGCGACCTTGACGATGCCGCGGATGGTGTTGACCACCAGGGTGGCCAGGGCCTCGCCTTCCACGTCCTCGGCCACGATCAACAGGGGCCTGCTGGCCTTGGCGGCGGCTTCCAGCACCGGAAGCAGGTCGCGGATATTGGAGATCTTTTTATCGTGCAGCAGAATATAGGGCTCTTCCAGCTCGACGGACTGGTTCTGCTGGTTATTGATGAAGTACGGGCTCAGGTAGCCACGATCGAACTGCATGCCCTCGACCACATCCAACTCGTTCTGCAGACTCTGGCCTTCCTCCACGGTGATGACCCCTTCCTTGCCCACCTTGCCCATGGCCTCGGCGATGATGTTGCCGATGGACTCGTCGGAGTTGGCGGAAATGGTGCCGACCTGTGCGATCTCCTTGTTGTCGGAGCAGGGCTTGGACTGGCTGCGCAGCTCTTCGATCGTGGCCTCAACGGCCTTGTCGATACCGCGCTTGAGGTCCATGGGATTCATGCCGGCGGCAACCGCCTTCAGGCCTTCGCGCACCATGGCCTGGGCCAGCACGGTGGCGGTGGTGGTGCCGTCGCCGGCCACGTCGGAAGTCTGCGAGGCGACCTCCTTGACCATCTGGGCGCCCATGTTCTCGAACTTGTCGGTCAGTTCGATTTCCTTGGCCACGGACACGCCGTCCTTGGTCACGGTGGGGGCGCCGAAGCTCTTCTCCAGCACCACGTTGCGGCCCTTGGGACCCAGGGTCACTTTAACGGCATTGGCCAGAATATTGACGCCATGCATCATGCGCTGACGCGCCTCATCGGAAAACTTGACTTCTTTTGCGGACATGTTCAGGTTCCTTAGCTAAAGATTTGCATTCTTGGAGTGTTAGTAGCGGCCGTGGGCCTAACCCGGGAATATTCGTGTTTGAGGTAATTGCCGATATACCCGGGCTTGCGCGCACACTTGGGCTTGGCCCCAGCCGTTCATGAATTCGTGTCGATGGCGCGAACGCCGCGGATCAGCCCTCCACCACGCCCATGATGTCTTCTTCGCGCATCACCAGCAGGTCGTCGCCACCGATCTTGACCTCGGTGCCGGAATACTTGCCGAACAGCACCCGATCTCCCACGTTCAGATCCAGCGGGCGCACATCGCCGTTGTCCAGCTTCTTACCGTTGCCCACGGCGATGACTTCGCCCTGCACCGGCTTTTCCGTGGCGGAATCCGGGATCACGATACCCCCGGCACTCATGCGCTCTTCTTCCATGCGTTTGACGATCACGCGGTCATGCAAAGGTCGGATGTTCATTTACGTCTCCTGATTTGAGGTTTTCCGGATGGTGAAGAAGATATGTACAAGATTATTAGCACTCACTTCGGGTGAGTGCTAATAATAGGGGCTAAATAGAGGCTGTCAAGGGGATAAGCAGAGGAAAATGATCAATCATTTTCCCGATGGAATTCACCTTCGATAATGCGACCCTGGGCACCCCCGGTCGCGCCCGACCCGGTCTGCCGCCGGGCCAGGTCGGCCGATGCCTGAAAGCGGCGGGCCACACCGGTGAGCAACAGTTTGCGCAAACCGGGCACCAGGCACAGGAAGCCCAGGGCGTCAGTGAAGAACCCCGGAATCAACAGGAGCAGCCCAGCGAATAGCAGCATGGCAGCTTCCAGCAATTCCAGCGCCGGCATTTCGTCCCGTCCCATGCTCTGCTGCACCCGCTGTAAGGTACTCATACCCTGGCGCCGCACCATGTAGGTCCCCAATACCGCGGTGAACACCACCAGGAAAACGGTCGGAAATGCGCCGATGTCCGATCCGATCTCGATCAGCAGGTAGATTTCCAGGGTGGGCAGGCCCACAACGAGCAACAGAAATATCAGGAATGGGTTCATTGCTTAATAAGGATATGGACTGACAGGGCCGGATACAAGCAGCGACACTGCCGGATGGAAAAATATAAATCGCATGAATGCCTGGCCCGCGCGCGAGGCATTCGGTATCTTTGCGCCATGTCTACCATCCTGCTAGTTTACTGCACCTGCCCGGACCGGAAAATCGCCTTGGAACTGGCCCGCCACCTGGTCGAACAGGGACTGGCCGCCTGCGTGGGCATCAGTGCCCCGCAAACATCGGTCTATCTATGGAAGGGCAAACTGGAGACTGAGCAGGAATGCCAGTTGACGATCAAGACGACGGTCGACCGTTACCAGGACCTGGAGGACGCGCTCCGGACGCGTCATCCCTACGAACTTCCGGAGATCATCGCAGTCCCAATCCAACACGGACTGCCGGAATATCTGCAATGGGTGGAACAATGCACCAATTCTTTCGCTTGAGCACCTGGCTCGGCGCGCTCGCTTTCTTGGTTCTCTTCTCCGGCGTCATCCAGGCGGAGCAAGAGCTGCTGCCTCCCGAGCAGGCATTCCCCATCTCCAGTCGGGCGGACGGGGCGGACAAGGTCACTATTACCTGGGACATCGCAGAGGGTTATTACCTCTACAAGAACAAGATCCGTTTTCGCAGCGAGACCGGCGGTATCGAACTGGGCGAGCCGGAATTCCCCCAGTCCACCATCAAGGCCGATGAGTTTTTCGGTGACGTGGAGATATTCCGCGGCAGGCTGGATATCCGGATACCCCTGAATCGCACCGGAGACGCCGGCGAGCTGAAGCTGGAGGCCGCCTCCCAGGGCTGTGCCGACCTGGGCGTATGTTATCCACCACAGCGCCAGAACCTGGTGCTGAAGCTGCCCGCCTCGGCCACCCCGGCAGGTGCAGCGCCGCCCTCCGATAGCACAAAGCAGGTCAAGTCCCCCCTGGCGGCCATCACCGATCTGGGCAGAGACCTGGGTCTGGCAGACGAGGACGACATCCTCGACCCGGAACAGGCCTTCCGCTTCGATGCCATGGTCGAAGCCCCTGACCGCCTGCGGCTGTTGTGGATCATCGCCGACGGCACCTACCTGTATCAGGAGAAGGTCCACGTCGAGCTGGAGGATGCCGAGGGGGTGGCCATCGGCGCCTTCGAACTGCCAGAGGCCGAGATCAAGCCGGACATGGCCCGTCCGGACGGCAGCATAGGCGATGTGGCCATCTTCCAGCATGAGATAGACCTGCAGCTGCCGCTGTTGCGCAGCAGCGCCCAGGCCACCGACATCACCCTGGTGGCGCGCTATCAGGGCTGTGCCGAACGCGGCATCTGCTATCCGCCGATCACCAAACGCCTGCCCCTGACACTGGCGGCCATGGACCCGGCCGGCATCACTCACACGGCCGGCGTGTCCGCCGTTGCGGCCGCAGCACCAGCCGACGCCGGCGAACTGTCCGAGACCGACCGCATCACCGACAGTCTGAAACAGGGCAATGCCTGGCTGATCATCGCCAGTTTTTTTGGCTTCGGCCTGCTGCTGTCCCTCACTCCCTGCGTGTTCCCCATGATCCCCATTCTGTCGGGCATCATCGCAGGCCAGGGAAAACACATCACCACCCGCAAGGCCTTCGTGCTGTCCCTGGTCTATGTCCTGGCCATGGCCCTGACCTATACCATAGCCGGGGTGCTGGCCGGCCTGTTCGGCGACAACCTCCAGACAGCCTTCCAGAATCCCTGGATACTCAGCGGCTTTGCCCTGGTATTCGTAGCCCTGTCCCTGTCCATGTTCGGCTTCTACGAACTGCAACTGCCCTCTTCGCTGCAATCCAGGCTCACCGACATTAGCAACAAACAGGAAGGCGGCACCCTGATCGGCGTAGCCATCATGGGTCTGCTGTCAGCCCTCATCGTCGGTCCCTGCGTGGCCCCGCCCCTGGCCGGCGCACTGATCTTCATCGGCCAGACCGGTGACTGGGCCCTGGGCGGCCTGGCCCTGTTTGCCATGAGCATGGGCATGGGCGCACCGCTGATCGCCATAGGCACTTCAGCGGGCAAACTGCTGCCCCGGGCCGGCGGCTGGATGGACGCGGTCAAGGCCGTATTCGGCGTTATGCTACTCGCAGTGGCCATCATCCTGCTGGAACGCATCATTCCCGCAGCAGCGGCCATGTTGTTGTGGGGAATGCTGCTGATCTGCTCCGCGGTCTACATGGGCGCTCTGCGCAGTCTTCCGGTGGAGGCCAGCGGCTGGGACCGGCTGTGGAAGGGCCTGGGCCTGGTCCTGCTGATCTATGGCGCCCTGATGCTGGTGGGAGCGGCAGCCGGGGGCAAGGACACCCTGCAGCCACTGCGCGGCCTGGCCCCCGCCGGCGGCGGCGGCGAACAACAGCACGTGCAATTCAAGCGCATCAAGACCGTGGCCGACCTGGAACGGGAATTGGGCGCCGCCGGTGGTCGCCATCAACCGGTCATGCTGGATTTCTATGCGGACTGGTGCGTCAGCTGCAAGGAGATGGAACGCTATACGTTCTCTGACCCCGGCGTAATTCAGGCCCTGGCCGGCTTCACCCTGCTCCAGGCCGATGTCACCGCCAATGACGCGGAGGACCAGGCCCTGCTGCAAGGTCATTTCGGCCTGCCCGGCCCCCCTGCCATCATGTTTTTCGGCCCGGACGGCATGGAAAAACGAGGCCTGCGCGTAGTCGGCTTCATGCCGGCGCAGGAGTTCAAGTCACAGATCGATAAGGTCGGACTATGAGCGCAGGCAGGATCACCCTCATCACCATACTGCTGGGAACCGCCGGCATCGGTGCCGGCATGCTGGCGCAGCGTTATCTGGCACCGCCCAAGCCAGCAGCGGCCACCGGTTCGCCCTTGCTGCCATCGCCCACGCAGCAGCTTACTGCACTGCCGGATTTTACCCTGCAGGACATGGAGGGAAGGCCGTACAAGAGCAATCACTGGACCGGCCAGCTGCTGGTATTGAACTTCTGGGCCACCTGGTGCCCGCCCTGCCGCAAGGAGATCCCGGACTTCATGGTGCTGCAGGAGGAATTAGGGGGCAAGGGCCTGCAATTCGTGGGCATCGCCATTGATGAGCCGGACAAGGTACGCGCCTTTGCGGCGGACATGCGCATCAACTATCCCATTCTGATCGGCGATGTCGAGGAGATTGCAATGTCCCGCCAATTGGGCAACCGCTTCCAAGGCCTGCCCTTCAGCGTACTCTTCGACCGCCAGGGCAAGGTCATCCACGTCCAGTCCGGGGAACTGCCTGCCCAGACCATACGCGACAAAATCTCCCCCTATCTGTAACACCCCGTGCGCCGGTTTCACGAATCCGGCGCAAAAAAACACCTGTACCAACCCGTCACATCGTGCACCTGACACACCAGTACCGCCCATGCGGGCGACATAGACCGAAAGGCTACTGATCAGCGGCGAACGTGTATGAATCTGTCAAAAACCTAGACACAACCACCAAGAACCTGGAAAATCCCGGCAATTCAGCCTAGCGCAGCCGCACCGGGAGGCATTGTAACGGCATCATGGCAACCATCCTGGTTCTCAACGGCCCCAATCTTAACCTGCTAGGCAAGCGCGAGCCCGCACACTATGGGCACGCCACCCTGGACGATATCCACGGAAACCTGGAGCAACGGGCCGAATCCGCCGGCCACAAACTGTCTTTTTTTCAAAGTAACGCAGAATTTGAATTGATTGAACGCATTCACCTGGCTGGCGGCGACGGGACCGACTACATCCTGTTCAATCCGGCCGCGTTCACCCATACCAGCGTGGCGCTGCGTGACGCCTTGCTGGGAGTCGGCATCCCCTTCATCGAAGTGCACCTGTCGAATGTGCACGCCCGGGAGCCATTTCGCGCACATTCCTATTTTTCCGACATCGCAGACGGGATTGTTTCCGGTCTCGGCGCGATGGGATACGAGCTGGCGCTGCAAGCAGCTATGCGCCGCATCGACGACAGCCAACACAACAGCAGGTAACACATGGACATCCGCAAGGTAAAAAAGCTCATTGAGCTACTGGAACAGTCCGACGTGGCGGAGATAGAGATTCACGAGGGCGAGGAATCTGTACGCATCAGCCGCCACGGCAGCGCCGCTCCAGTGCAGATGATGTACCCCCAGATTGCCGCCCCAGCCCCCTTGCCAGCCGCCGAGCCCGCCCAGGATGAGGATGAGGATGAGGAACCCGCCGGCCATCTGGTGCGCGCACCCATGGTAGGCACCTTTTACCGCGCACCCTCCCCCGCAGCAAAATCCTTTGTCGAGGAAGGTCAGCAGGTCAAGATCGGTGATACCTTGTGCATCATCGAGGCCATGAAGATTCTGAACCAGATCGAATCGGACAAAACCGGCGTGATACGCAGGATACTGGTGGAAAACGGACAGCCGGTGGAATACAACCAACCCATGTTCGCCATTGAGTAAAGCATCGATACCATGATCGAAAAGATCCTGATCGCCAATCGAGGCGAGATCGCATTGCGCATATTGCGCGCCTGCCGCGAACTGGGCATCAAGACCGTGGCCGTGCATTCCGACGCCGACCGCGACCTCAAGCACGTGCTGCTGGCGGACGAGTCGGTCTGCATCGGTCCGGCGGCTTCCGCCGACAGCTATCTGCAGACACCCGCCATCATCAGCGCTGCCGAGGTCACCGACAGCGTAGCCATCCATCCGGGCTACGGCTTCCTGTCGGAAAACGCGGACTTCGCCGAGCGCGTGGAATCCAGCGGCTTCATCTTCATCGGCCCAAGATCGGAGACCATACGCCTTATGGGCGACAAGGTCTCCGCCATCGAAACCATGAAGGCCGCTGGTGTGCCCTGCGTCCCTGGCTCTGGCGGGCCGCTGGACGACAATAAAAAGCACACCCTGGAAATGGCCCGCAAAATCGGTTACCCGGTGATAATCAAGGCCTCCGGCGGCGGTGGCGGACGTGGCATGCGCGTCGTGCACGCCGAAGCCTCGCTGCTGTCCGCCATATCTCTGACCAAGACCGAGGCCCAGAATTCCTTCGGCAACGACATGGTGTACATGGAGAAATACCTGGAAAATCCACGCCACATCGAGTTCCAGGTGCTGGCAGACAAGCACGGCAGCGCCATTCACCTGGGCGAACGCGACTGTTCCATGCAGCGCCGTCATCAGAAGGTGGTGGAAGAGGCCCCCGCCCCCGGCATCACCCAGGAGCAGCGCGACCGCCTGGGAGGAATTTGTGCAGAGGCGTGCAGTAAGATCGGCTATCGCGGTGCAGGAACCTTCGAGTTTTTATACGAGGACGGGGAGTTTTTCTTCATAGAAATGAATACCCGCATTCAAGTCGAGCACCCGGTCACGGAGCTGATCACCGGTGTGGACATCGTGCGTGAACAGATCCGTATCGCCGCCGGCGAGAAACTCGACTACCGCCAGGAAGACATTGAGATTCGCGGCCACTCGATCGAGTGCCGGATCAACGCAGAGGACGCCAAGACCTTCATGCCCAGCCCCGGCAAGATCACCCAGTTCCACATGCCGGGCGGCCCTGGGGTGCGTGTGGATTCGCATATATATAACGGCTACACAGTGCCACCCTACTATGATTCCATGATCGGCAAGCTGGTCACCCACGGCTCCACACGCCAGGTGGCTATCGCCCGGATGTCCAACGCCCTGCGCGAGACGGTGATCGACGGCATCAGGACCAATATTCCCCTGCACGAAGACATCATGCGCGATGCCAAATTTCAGGCTGGCGGGGAGAACATCCATTACCTGGAAAAGAAACTGGGACTTTGATGATAGGCAGCCTCAGATCCATTCAAGGTACCTTGGTGTACCACTTTTTCGTACTGAAATGATGTCCTGGCTGGAACTGACACTCAGCGTGGATCGAACCCAGGCGCCTGCCGCTGAACTGATATTCGAATCGCTGGGCGCACTGTCCATCACCTATGCAGACGCTGCGGACCAAGCCTTGCTGGAACCCGGTCCTGGAGAGACACCAGTATGGTGCCGCAGCCGCATCACCGCCCTGTTCGATGGCGACAGCGATGTCGATGAGCTGCGCGAGGCCCTTTCCCGCGCCCTGCCCGAATCGGTCTCTCACAGTCTGGAGCAACACCGCCTGGAGGACCAGGCCTGGGAACGGACCTGGTTAAACGACTTCCACCCCATGTGTTTCGGGCGCAGACTGTGGATCTGCCCCGCCGGGCAAAGACCTCCCGCAACCGGGGCAGTGTATGTGGACCTGGATCCCGGACTGGCCTTCGGCACCGGCACCCATCCAAGCACCGCCTTATGCCTGCGCTGGCTGGATGGCGCGCATCTGCAGGGAAAACGGGTTTTGGATTATGGCTGCGGCTCCGGTATCCTGGCCCTGGCCGCCGCCAAGCTGGGCGCGCAGGAAGTCAGTGCTATTGATTACGACCCTCAGGCACTAGATGCCACTCGGGACAATGCAGCGAAAAACCAGGTTTCCGATCGGATCCGGATCTTCTCCCCCGGGCAATTGCCGGAAGCCGAATTCGATGTCCTGCTGGCCAATATACTGGCCGGCACCCTGGAAGACCTCGCCCCTCAGTTGCAGCAGCGGGTGCGACCCGGCGGCCATCTGATACTTTCCGGCATTTTACCGGAACAGGCGCAACGGGTGAGTGCGGCCTACTCGCCTCAGTTCCGCTTTAGCACCCAGGCACGGGACCAGGACTGGATCATGCTGCACGGCATCCGTGGAAACCTCTGACATGCTCACCCAATGCCCTGTATGCAGCACTCATTTCCGCCTGCACCCGGAACAACTGCTGGCGGCCGGAGGCCGGGTACGCTGTGGGCGCTGCGGCTGTCTGTTCAACGCCCGTCCGGCCCAGCACACCCCACCCACAGGCCTGCCCGCCCTGGAAGCACCGGTGGATTTTATCCCGCCACGCGGCCCCGACCCCAAGCCCAACGGAAGATTGTTTTGGGGACTGGGCGCACTTCTGCTGTGCGCGGGCCTGCTGGTCCAGGCCGCATGGTGGGACCGTCATGACCTGGCCCAGGACCCGGACACCATGACCTGGATTCAACAGGCCTGCGCCCATCTCCCCTGCAAACTGGAGGCGGCTCGTTCCACACAGCACATCAAGGTGCTCGACCGTGCTCTCGACACGCATCCCAGCCAAACCGGAGCCATGCGCTTCACCCTGCACATGGTCAACCGGTGGGACCGCCCCCAGGCCTACCCACGATTGGAGCTGAGTCTGCTCGACCGCAACGGCAGCGTGGCGGGCATACGCCGTTTCGAACCGGACAGCTATCTCCCGAACATTCAGCCAGGCAGCCTGATGGAGCAAAACAAGTCCGTTGAAATCATTTTGGACCTGAAAGACACAGGCACCCCGATCGCCGGATTCCGCATCGATTTTCTCTAATACGGGGCAGCACCCTGCGGCATGAGTGAGCTGAGGCCGCTCATCTCCAGTAAAAAATCGTGAAGTCCTTGGCCTTTCCCCACCAACAGACACCCTGTCAAGTCTTGTACAGTGGAAATTTACGGGTAACATACCCGGATACCCATCGCTGAGTCCGCCCTTTCGACCGGCTGCAAAAAATGCGCATTGGTCCCTATAAGCTCGCCAATAATCTGATGCTCGCACCCATGGCGGGCGTCACCGACAGACCATTCCGCAGCCTGTGCCGACGCCTTGGCGCCGGGCTGGCAGTGTCTGAAATGGTCAGCGCAAACTCCGCCCTGTACGGCAACCTGAAGACCCTGCGCCGACTTGATCACCGGGGCGAAGCCAACCCAAAATCGGTACAGATCGTCGGGGCGGCCCCCAGCGCCATGGCCGAAGCGGCACGCATAAACGCAGATCGTGGCGCCCAAATCATCGACATCAACATGGGCTGCCCGGCCAAAAAGGTGTGCAAGGTGGCCGCCGGTTCCGCTCTGTTACGGGACGAAGCCCTGGTGGCAGCCATACTGGAAGCGGTGGTGGCAGCCGTAGACGTTCCCGTTACCCTGAAGATCCGCACCGGCTGGAGCCCGGACCAGCGTAACGGCGTGCGCATCGCCCGCATCGCCGAGGACAGCGGCATCCAAGCCCTTGCGGTGCATGGTCGCACCCGCGCCTGCGGATTCCGCGGTCGCGCTGAATACGACACCATTCGTGCAATCCGCCAGACGGTTGTCCTGCCGCTGATCGCCAACGGGGACATCGACTCCCCGCAACGGGCCGGGGAGGTTCTGAAGCATACAGGAGCAGACGGACTGATGATCGGACGAGCGGCCCAGGGTCGGCCCTGGATCTTCCGCAAGATCGCACATTATCTGAGCACCGGCGAGAACCTGCCGGAACCGCCCACGGAATGGATTCGTTCCACTCTCATCGGCCATCTCCTGGAACTCTATGACTTTTATGGCGAATACACGGGTGTGCGCATGGCCCGCAAGCATATCGCCTGGTACAGCAAATCCCGGCGCGGCGGCGCGGCGTTTCGGGAACGCATCAATCAAAGCGAAACAAAACAACGACAACTGGAAGCTATCGAGCGGTTTTTTGACCAGTTGCACACGGAGGAGGAACTCGCGGCATGAATGTGAGCATACAACAGGCCGGTCAGACAATGGCGCTTAATCGATTCAGTGTTACACAGGAGCAGCAGAACGAACCCTTGCGCGAATGCGTGCGCATAGCACTGGACCGCTATCTGGAACAGATGGACGGGCACAATGTGCACGGCATCTACCGCATGGTTTTGGACGAGGTGGAACCGCCCATGCTGGAGGCTGTGCTGCGCCACTGCGCCGGTAATCAGTCGCGCGCCGCGCAAATGCTGGGCATGAGTCGCAGCACTTTGCGCAAGAAACTGGCCGACTATGCGCTGAACACCTAAGCGCCGATTGTGTTTGAACAGGCATCTGACGGACACATGAACGCAGCCGGCAAGGGAAACAGCCACCCGGCGGCCGGGCGTTTCGTTCACCGTCAGATGAAGAGGCCCTCAGCGGAAACCACCGGGGTGTAGCTCTCCGGGAATCCATGGCCGAGGGAAGTTCCACTATCCATTAGCAAATAGAGAGAAGCATTATGGCAGCCATCAGGAGAGCCCTGGTCAGCGTCTCGAACAAGACCGGTATAGCCGAGTTCGCCCGCGCCCTGGCAGATGCCGGGGTGGAGATCCTATCCACCGGCGGCACCGCCCGCCTGCTGACCGACAACGACATACCCGTTATCGAGGTCTCGGAATTCACCGGTTACCCTGAGATGATGGATGGCCGCCTCAAGACCCTGCATCCCAAGGTGCACGGCGGCATCCTGGGTCGCCGTGGTAAGGACGACGCGGTGATGCGCGAAAACGGCATTCAAGCCATTGACCTGGTGGTGGTCAATCTGTATCCATTCGAAAAGACCGTGGCGGACCCTGACTGCGATCTGGCCACCGCCATTGAAAACATCGACATCGGCGGCCCCACCATGGTACGTGCTGCGGCCAAGAATCATGCCGCGGTCTGCGTCGTGGTGGATGCTGCCGACTACGCCCGTGTACTGGCCGACATGGAAGCCAATAAGGGAGCCGTGAGCGATGCCCTGCGTTTCGACCTGGCGGTCAAGGCCTTTGAACACACGGCCGCTTATGACGGGGCCATCGCCAACTGGCTGGGCCGGCGCACCAGCGATGTCAACAAGGACTTCCCCCGCACCCTGAATCTCCAGTTCCACCACGTTCAAGGCATGCGCTACGGTGAAAACCCACACCAGCAGGGCGCCTTTTACGCAGAGAGCGACATTCTGGAGGTCAGTGTCGCTACCGCCCGGCAACTGCAAGGCAAGGAATTGTCCTACAACAACATCGGAGACACGGATGCGGCGCTGGAATGCGTCAAACAGTTCGAGGAAGCCCCCTGCTGCGTCATCGTCAAGCACGCCAACCCCTGCGGCGTGGCTGCAGGCAATAACCTCCTGGAAGCGTACGAGCGGGCCTTCAAGACCGATCCGGAATCCGCCTTTGGCGGCATCATCGCCTTCAACCAGACCCTGGACGGGGAAACCGCCAAGGCCATCCTGGATCGCCAGTTCGTCGAGGTGATCATCGCACCCTCGGTCAGCCCGGAAGCGGTGGAGGCGGTTTCCGCCAAGAAAAACGTCCGTCTGCTGGAATGCGGCGAATGGACGGCAGAGGCCCTGCACCGCATGGAATACAAGCGGGTCAACGGTGGCCTGCTGGTTCAGGAAGCCGACCTGGCATTGCACGGCGATCTCAAGGTGGTCACCCAGCGCGCCCCAACCGATAAAGAGATGGAAGACCTGCTGTTTACCTGGCGGGTGGCCAAGTTCGTCAAGTCCAACGCCATTGTTTACGGCAAGGACCGAATGACCGTTGGCGTGGGAGCAGGCCAGATGAGCCGAGTAAACTCCGCCCGCATCGCCGGCATCAAGGCCGCACACGCGGGACTGGAGGTCAAGGGTGCGGTGATGGCGTCCGATGCCTTTTTCCCGTTCCGAGATGGCCTGGACAACGCTGCAGAAGCTGGGATTACCGCGGTCATCCAACCCGGCGGTTCCATGCGCGACGATGAGGCGATAGCCGCCGCCAACGAGCACGACATCGCCATGGTGTTCACCGGCATGCGGCATTTCCGGCACTGACAGGACTTGAGGTATGAGTTCCACCCATCCCTACTGATGCCTCAAGCCTCGAGCCTGTGAATCCATGAGTCAGATACACCCCACCGCCATCATCGAGGATGGGGCAGAAATCCATGACTCAGCCGAGATCGGCCCCTATTCTATCGTGGAATCCGGGGCCAGCATTGGTCCTGAGTGCATCATCGAGAGCAATGTGCGTATCTATGCCGCCACCCGCATGGGCCGGGGCAACCGGGTGTGTCACGGCGCCACCATCGGGGTATGGCCTCAGTACATCGGCTTCAGCCCGGACAAGAGAAAACCCTTGACCATAGGCGAACACAATCACTTCAAGGAAGGGGTGAACCTGAGCTGCGGCTGTAATCACGATCAAGGCACCTTGATCGGCAGCCACAATTACTTCATGGCCTTCACCCATGTGGGCCACGACTGCAGCATCGGTGACCACAACATCTTCGCAAACACCGCGACGCTGGCCGGCCATGTGGAAATGGCCCACCACATATTCCTGTCCGGACACGTGGCGGTACAGCAGTTCTGCCGCATCGGCCCCTATGTCATGATCGGCGGCATCAGCGGTGTCAACCGGGACGTACCGCCTTATGTGCTGGCCAACGGACAACGCGCTGAGATATCCGGTCTGAACACCGTGGGCCTGCGGCGCAACGGATTCGACCAGTCCCAGCGCAGCGCCATCAAGCAGGCATACAAGGTACTGTACAAATCCGGCTTGAGTCGGGAGCAGGCACTGGAGATTCTGCGTAGCGAACACGCCAGCCCGGAAGGACACGAAATCCTCAACTTCGTGCAAGCTTGCACGCGTGGACTGTTGTCACATGCCTGATGCTCAGAACGCTTGTCAGCTCGTGGCATATGACACTGTGTTCGCCTGTCGCCGTCTCAGTCGCTCGATAAAAACACACCAGAGATGCGGCATCCAAACATCCATACCAGGGAACAGCACAATTACACTGACTGTCCCCCATGTCCCTGAACAAGACCTATAACCAACAACCATCCCATGTCTCCTATAAATATACTGATCATCGGCGGCGGTGGCCGCGAACACGCACTCGCCTGGAAAGCAGCCCAATCTCCCTTGGCGGCAAAAGTCTACGTTGCCCCCGGCAATGCGGGTACCGCCCTGGAACCCGGACTGGAAAATATCCCGATCGGCGCCGAAGCCATTGATGAGTTGCTCGCCTTTGCCCGGAGCAAGGCCGTCGGCCTCACCATCGTCGGCCCCGAAGCCCCCCTGGTGGCTGGTGTAGTCGATACCTTCGAGGCGGCCGGCCTGCCATGCTTCGGCCCCAGCAAGGCAGCGGCGCAACTGGAAGGATCCAAGTCATTCACCAAGGACTTTCTCGCCCGTCACAATATCCCCAGCGCCGCCTACGGGGTGTTCACCGAAGTTGAACCGGCACTGATTTATCTGCGCAAGGTAGGCGCGCCCATCGTGGTCAAGGCGGACGGACTGGCTGCCGGCAAAGGCGTCATCCTGGCGCATGACCTGGCCGAGGCCGAGGCCGCGGTAGTCGGCATGCTGGCCGGCAACAAGTTCGGAGACGCAGGCCATCGGGTGGTGATCGAGGAATTTCTGCGCGGCGAGGAAGCCAGCTTTATCGTCATGGTGGACGGTGAACATATTCTGCCCATGGCCTCATCCCAGGACCACAAGGCGGCGGCCGACGGCGACACAGGCCCTAACACCGGCGGCATGGGGGCCTATTCACCGGCACCGGTGCTCACTCCGGAGATCCACCAACGCATCATGGACGAGGTGATTGTACCCACGGTGCACGGCATGGCCGACGAGGGCAATCGATACCGGGGCTTTTTGTATGCAGGTCTGATGATCGATGACCAGGGCATACCCAGGGTGCTGGAATACAATTGCCGCTTCGGTGACCCGGAGACCCAGCCCATCATGCTGCGCCTGCAATCCGATCTGGTGGCCCATTGCCTGGCCGCTGTCGAGGGGCGTCTGGACCGGGAGCAGACCCAGTGGGACCCTCGCGCCTCCCTGGGCGTGGTGCTGGCCGCCGGCGGCTATCCCGGAGAATACGCCAAGGGCCACATCATCGAGGGCCTGCCCGGAGAAGACGACGCCAACGCCAAGGCGTTCCATGCCGGTACCGCTTTGGCCGATGGCAAGGTGGTAACCAGCGGCGGCCGCGTCCTGTGTGCAACCGCCCTGGGTGACAGCGTTGCCGATGCCCAGCGTCGGGCCTACGCATTGGCTGGCCAGATTCATTGGTACGGCATGTATCACAGGAGCGACATTGGCTACCGCGCGGTAGCGCGAGAACAATCATCCTAGCCAACCTCAATGCGCCCACACACCCACACTCAATATCGTTTTGTACTGGCATCGGCCCTGCTGCTCATCGGCTGGCTGGCCCTGACACC
>RRYU01022932.1_pt1 | contig 15509 bp, 11 predicted proteins | sample 2162651 | NCBI WGS metagenome assembly RRYU01 (sample SAMN10267283, study PRJNA491782) | microbial mat metagenome | isolation source: biomat in the production well | place: Japan: Minami-Kanto gas field, natural gas well KTG3 | collected 2017-06 | reverse complement strand
GCGCCCGAGGAGCTGGCGCGCCTGAGAAATATTCATGTCTTCCTGACCCAGGTGAACGCCGTCAGCGTCAACCTCTTTGGCCAGTTCCACAAAATCGTTAATTATAAATTTTGTACCAGTCTGACTGCAGAGTTCTCGCAACTCAGTAGCAATCTTCATGCGTTCATCAGCACCGATATGTTTAGCACGATATTGAACGGTACTGGCGCCCCCCGCAATAGCTCTTGTAACTCGAGAGAGAAGCTTGCCATCGCCGTTGTCGTCGGTAATCAGGTAGAGTCCGGAAAGCATCAGCGCGCTCCTGTCAAAGATACTAATGTTCGCAACAGCCTGTAATGACCACTACTATTTAGCAGGTCTGGTTACAGCAGTTACTCTTTCGAGTTGATATTCAGGTGAGAATGATCCGTTGGTTGAGCAGATCAATTTCACTGATGTGCCCGGCAACCAACTCAGTTTTGCCAAAGTTGTCGATCAGCTTCACCCCATCCGATTGAATCAGCAGGGAAGATATGTTTTCGAGACTGGTCTCATTGTCACCTGAGATCAGTTTATATGGACCATAATCAAGACACATGGGTGGAACCTCCGACAGGCTACTAGGTGATGTAAACAATATTTAAGATTAGCAGAGGGGGTTAAATGCTGTCAATTGTATTTCCTGAGATCAGCCCAAGCTATTTGGGGTCTTTACACTGGGCATTCCAACTTCTAGAATGCCAGAGCAGAGTCGTTTTACACTTAAGGCTCTCCACAAAAAGGAAGATTGAAGAATGGACTTTCCACAACGCCCGACGCGGGCAGATATCAGTTTGTCCGCCCTCTGTCATAACCTGGGGCAGATCCGCGCTTGCTGCCTGGCCGGACAAGAAGTTATGGCTGTCGTCAAAGCTGACGCTTACGGACATGGTGCGGTGGTAGTCAGTCACGCGTTAGAGCAGCAAGGGGTCGAACAGTTTGCCGTCGCTACGCTGGAGGAGGGGATTGAACTGCGTGCTGCCGGGATTAAACGACCGATTCTGGTTTTTGGTGGTTGCTATGCGGGGCAGGAGAGAGAATTTATTCGCCATGGACTGACAGCCGCTGTGTTCAGTCTGACTGATTTGAGACGACTCGAGAAGTTTGGTGCTGAGAACGGCCTGGCTTTTCCGGTCCATATTAAATGTGACACCGGGATGGGACGTGTCGGGCTTCTCGCTGCTGAAATCACCTCTCTGATCGATCTTTTGAAGGGTAGCACAGGAATCGAACTGGTTGGGCTGATGTCTCACCTTGCCTGTGCAGATGAAATATCTTCAGTTGAGACATCGCGCCAGATAGAGTTTTTCCTGGACATCCTCGATCAGTTCCGGAGGGCAGGGCTTAATCCGCGTTCTATCCATCTGGGGAACAGCGCTGGTTTGTCAGCCTGGAATATTCCTGAATGTACTGTGGTGCGTCCAGGAATAACCTTATATGGCGGCTATCCTTCTGCTGAATTCGAAACGCGACTTGACCTCCAACCTGTGATGACCTTCTCGACCAGAATTGCCCAGCTACGGATGATCGAAGCCGGCGCTGGCGTTTCATACGGGCACATTTTCAAGACTGAGCGGCCGACCTGGCTGGCGACACTACCGGTCGGTTATGCCGATGGTTATAACCGTCTCTTCTCTAACTCTGGAGAGGTTCTCATTCGTGGTGAACGAGCACCAGTTGTCGGTCGGGTCTGTATGGATTGGATTCTGGTCGATGTTACCGATATTGAAGATGCTGCCATTGGGGATCAGGTTGTGCTGCTGGGCACCGACGGCATGCAGTCTGTCAGTGCCGAAGAATGGGGCGAGAAACTTGATACGATTAATTATGAAGTTTTCTGCCGGATCAGCCCGCGAGTACCGCGTTATTTTGCCTGAGTCGCTGAAAGATTGAAAAGGGTTGCTCCCCTTCGGTCTTTTATGCTAGAAAAAGTCTTTCCTCCGGCGGCTTTATCTCGTCGGAATCCCCCAAATCTAATAATAGTTGTGATGGACAGCTGATGCGGCTGTCCATTCTTGTTTCATTTTTTCGGGTGCAGCTTTTGTGGCGCCCGGTGTGGAAAGGAAAACTGTTTACTATGGCGATGATCAAACGTGCTCTGGTGTCGGTCTCTGATAAGGCTGGTATTGTCGAACTTGTCCGCGAGCTTTGTGGCTTCGGAGTTGAGATCCTCTCGACAGGTGGGACGGCCAAATTGATTCGTGAAGCTGGCCTGCCGGTCAAGGATGTTTCGGAATATACCGGATTTCCTGAAATGCTGGATGGTCGTGTAAAAACCCTCCACCCGAAGGTTCATGGTGGTCTGCTGGGTCTGCGCGACAATGCTGAGCATGTTGCGACCATGGCCGAGCATGGTATCGAGAATATTGACATGGTTGTGGTCAATCTCTACCCCTTTGAAGCAACGGTCGCCAAGCCGGACTGCAGTCTTGAGGATGCCATAGAAAATATTGATATCGGTGGGCCGACCATGTTGCGTAGCGCGGCCAAGAATAACCGCTCGGTGACCGTGTTGGTTGATCCCGTCGATTATGCACCGATCCTTGAAGAGATGAAGGCCAGCGGTGGCAATGTCTCTCCCGCAAGTAACTTCAAACTTGCGGTCAAGGTCTATCAGCATACCGCTGCATACGATGGCGCGATCTCCAATTGGCTGGGTAAAAAAACAGCTGAAGAAAACGCCGAATTCCCACCAGCCCTCAGCCTGCAATACAAAAAAGCTCAGTCGATGCGTTATGGTGAGAATCCGCATCAGCAGGCAGCTTTTTATGTAGAAAAAAATGTCACCGAAGCATCTATCTCGACTGCTCGTCAGCTACAGGGGAAAGAACTCTCTTACAACAATATTGGTGATACCGATTCCGCCCTTGAGTGTGTCAAACAATTCTCCGAAGGACCGGCCTGCGTCATTGTTAAACATGCTAACCCTTGTGGCGTCGCAGTTGGTGAGACTCTTTTGCAAGCTTATGAACGAGCATTCTCGACCGACCCTGAATCTTCCTTTGGTGGGATCATCGCTTTTAACCGCGAACTGGATTGTGCGACCGCCAAGGCGATCGTCGACAAGCAGTTCGTTGAAGTGATTATCGCCCCGGCAGTCGCCGAAGGTGTTTCAGAGATTATTGCCGCCAAGAAAAATGTCCGTTTACTTGAGTGTGGTTACTGGCCCGAGCAAACAGCTCAGCGTTACGATTTCAAACGAGTGAATGGCGGTCTGCTGGTTCAGGATGCAGATCTTTTGTTGCATGCCGAGCTTGAAGTTGTCAGCAAGCGAGTTCCGACTGCCAAGGAGCGTGAGGATCTGATGTTCGCCTGGCGGGTCGCCAAGTTCGTCAAGAGTAATGCCATTGTTTATGGTCGTGACGGGATGACGATCGGAGTCGGCGCAGGCCAGATGAGCCGGGTCAACTCGGCGCGTATCGCGGTGATTAAGGCTGAGCATGCCGGACTTGAAGTGCAGGGTTCAGCGATGGCGTCTGATGCATTCTTCCCCTTCCGTGACGGTATCGACAATGCCGCCGCCGCCGGAGTAACCGCGGTTATCCAGCCTGGTGGTTCAATCCGTGATGAAGAGGTTATTGCTGCTGCCGATGAGCATGGCATAGCAATGATATTCACCTCGATGCGGCACTTTAGACATTGAGAAAACTGTTAACTTATTAGTCAAATCATCAGTTAGATGTCGGAAACTATCCCCTCTCCCTGAGGGAGAGGGCCAGGGTGAGGGGGCGGCCGCAAAAGCCCCTCATCCGGCCTTCGGCCACCTTCTCCCTCATGGAGAAGGGACTGGCTTAACGGATCAAAGGTTATTTTCCAGGAGTCTGAAGAATGAAAGTATTAGTTGTCGGTGGTGGTGGGCGTGAACATGCGCTCTGTTGGAAGATTTCTGAGTCCCCCCTGGTTGAGACGATCTATTGTGCTCCCGGGAACCCCGGGATCGCCGAGCTGGCTGAGTGTGTTCATATCGGTGCTGATGAGATCGATGCTCTGCTCGATTTCGCTCTGGCCGAAAAAATCGACCTGACGCTGGTTGGGCCCGAAGTCCCTTTAACTATGGGGATTGTCGATCGCTTTCAGGCTGCCGGGCTTGAGATTTTCGGGCCGAATCAGGCTGCGGCACAGATTGAGGGGAGCAAGGGCTTCTCGAAAGATCTGATGGCTCGACACAATATCCCGACTGCGGACTATAAGAGTTTCACCGATCGCGATGCGGCTGTCGCCTATGTCAAACAGCAAGGTGCGCCGATTGTTGTCAAGGCGGATGGTCTGGCAGCTGGCAAAGGGGTCATTGTGGCAATGACCGAGGAAGAGGCGATTTCCGGTATTGATGACATCATGCTTGATAAGGTCTTTGGCAGCGCCGGTGCCAGTGTGGTGATCGAAGAGTTTATGGAAGGGGAAGAGGCCTCCTTCTTTGCCTTTACCGACGGTAAAAATATTCTCCCGCTCGCTTCTTCACAGGATCACAAGCGGGCTTTTGATGGTGACCAGGGTCCGAATACTGGCGGGATGGGGGCTTATTCCCCGGCACCAGTTGTGACGGCTGATTTGCATGATGAAATCGTCGAAACTATCGTCAGGCCAACCATTGAAGGGATGGCTGCCGATGGTCACCCTTATGTTGGAATCCTCTATGTCGGGCTGATGATCAAAGATGGCAAGCCACGAGTGGTTGAGTATAATGCGCGCTTTGGAGATCCCGAAGCCCAACCCCTGTTGATGCGGATGAAGTCGGATATTATCCCGGTACTCCAGGCCTGTGCTCGCGGGGAATTAACTCAGGACACCATTGAATGGCACGACAAGGCTGCGGTCTGTGTGGTGATGGCCTCTGGTGGCTATCCCGGCAGCTTCGAGAAGGGCCTGTCGATCAGCGGTCTTAATGAAGCGGCGAAGCTTGATGATCTTGTTGTCTTTCATGCCGGAACAACGCTGAGGGATGGCGCTGTGGTGAATAATGGTGGCCGAGTTCTGGGTGTGACAGGTCTGGGTGATGATGTCGCTTCGGCCATTGAACGTGCCTATCGGGGAGTCGAAAAAATCACTTGGCAGGATGTTCATTTCCGTAAGGATATTGGTCAGAAGGCACTTAACCGTTAAAAAAATAGCCACAGAGAAAAGCTTAGAGGCTTGATTAGCCACGGATACATACGGACAACTGCGGGACAACGACAAAACCAAAGCTTTTAGCCACAGAGGAACACGGAGGGCCGCAGAGAAAAGCTTAAAGACGGAATTGGCCACGGACACACACGGACGAATGCGGGACAACAACAAAACCAAAGCTTTTAGCCACAGAGGAACACAGAGGGCCACAGAGAAAAACTAAACAGAAGGCAGGTAAAACATTTTAGGTTTGTTTTTGATTGAACCCCGAAGTGCAGGTTTTGATTATCTCTGAGTTCCTCTGTGACCTCTGTGGCAATGTTTTAAAAGGTTCGTTTGGTCACTGAGAACACCTTGAGTCTCAGAGAAAGATTGAACAGTAGGCAGGTAAAATCTTCTTTCAGGCTTGTTTTTGGATTGAACTCCGAGGTGAAGATTTTGATTCTCTCTGAGTTCCTCTGTGAGCTCTGTGGCAAATGTTTTCAATAGGTTCAATAGGTTTTTAACGAAATGGAGTTAGAAATGCAAAAACAACCCCTGGTCGGAATCCTCATGGGGAGCGATAACGATTATGAAATTATGGTCGAGACCGGTAAGGCGCTCAAACAGTTTGGTATCCCTTTTGAGATGATCGTCTCCAGTGCCCATCGGACCCCTGAAAGGACGGCGACTTTTGTCCGCCGGGCCAAAGAACGGGGGATGAAGGTCTTGATCGCAGGCGCAGGTGCGGCAGCTCATCTTGCCGGAGTGGTCGCTGCCGAGACAACCTTGCCGGTGATTGCCGTACCTATAGATGCCACCGCCATGCGTGGGCTTGATGCGTTGTTGGCGATGGTGCAGATGCCAGCCGGTATTCCGGTTGCGACTATGGCGATCGGTAAAGCCGGCGCCAAAAATGCCGGAATCTTTGCCGCCCAGATTATTGCTGCCAGCGATGAGGGTTTGGCGAAAAAACTCGAAGATTATAAGCAGGAGATGGCTGCCGGTGTCATCAAAAAGGCCGAGTCTCTGCAACAGCGTTTGCTGGATGATGGTCTGGCCTGAGGCGTTGGAAGCTGCTGTCCTGACCTGCGGGAGAGGAAAAGAGGCTTCTGCCGTATACAGTATACTGTTTTTCCATTGACAGCCCCTGGTCTTATGTAATATTTTTCAACGCCAATTTAGAAACAGTTGTGTTTCTGTAAACAATGAGGAGATGAAGATGAAGAAGATTGTAATTCTGTTAGTTGTTGCCGGTCTTGTTGCTACTACTGCGATGTTTGCTATGGCAAACAATGGCCCAGCCGAAATCAAGCTTGAAGCAAGCATGGGAACCGTTACTCTCCCACACGCCGCTCACCAGGGCACAGTAGCTGATTGCAAAACCTGTCACCACAATGGTGTTGACGCTGGTAAGTGTACAAGCTGCCACGATGGTACCAAGGCACCTAAGTCCAAGGCAGTTTTCCATAAGCTGTGTAAAGATTGCCACAAGAAGCAGAGTGGCCCAACCAAGTGTAAAGAGTGCCACGTTAAATAAGGCAGAGTTTACAACTTGTTGATTTGAAAGAGCCGGTCTGGCAACAGACCGGCTCTTTTGCGTAGTTCAGCGTTCGCCGCCTCCTGATATCTGCCGCTTTTCACTGGATTCGCAGGATTGAATCCTGTATCATGTTCGCGCTTTTCATTATTTGCCTTAAAGGGGTGTTTTTATGATGGTTTTTGTCCGGAGTGTGTTGGTCTTGTTACTGCTTTCAGGTGGGAGCTTCAGTGTCTTTGCTGCTGATAGTTGTGTGACCTCGAGTTGTCATGCGATCATCGGCAAAACCAAGTTTGTACATGGTCCGGTTGCAGCGCAGGAGTGCACCGTCTGTCATGAGCAGGGCCGTAAAAAACACCCTGGCAGTAAAAATGCTTTCAAATTCCCGGAAAAAGATGCCGCACTCTGTTACATGTGCCACGAAAGTAAAACGGAAGGGCTCTCCTCAATCCATCCGGCGCTTGACGATGGTTGTGTAGGCTGTCATTCCCCACACCAGACCAATAATAATCTCTTCCTCTATCAAGAGGGGGAAGCTCTCTGCTACATGTGCCACGACAGCAAGACTGAAGGCAAGTCTTCGGTCCACCCGGCCCTGGAAGACGGCTGCACTGGCTGCCATAGTCCTCATGCCGGAGCGGCCGCTATGCTCTTGCCTGCAGCCGGTGCGGATTTATGCCTGACCTGCCACGATGACCCACGCGAAGGGAAGAAGGTGCTTCATTCGCCTGTTGCTGATGGTGACTGTGCCAGCTGTCACAACCCACACGCTGGCGACGCACCCAAGATGTTGCCCGCTGAGGGCAGGGAGCTCTGTTTCACCTGTCATGATGATTTTACCGAGGGGATGAGCAGTATTCATCCGGCACTCGAAGATGGCTGTACCGCCTGTCACGATCCACATGGCAGTAATACGCGCAAGATGTTGTCTGCCTCTGGCAGTGAACTCTGCTATCAATGTCATGACCAGAAAGCTGGCACTAAAGGGATGAACGGTCATCCGCCGGTCGTTGATGGCGATTGCCTCTCCTGTCACAATCCGCACGCCAGCAAACAGCCCTCACTGCTTGTCGAGAGTGTCCCTGCGCTCTGCTACCAGTGTCATGAAGACAAATCTGCAGGCAAGTCGAACACCCATACTCCGGTCGCTGATGGCGAATGCACCAGCTGTCATAATCCGCATGAAGGAAAAGAGAAGGGGATGCTTCCCGCTCTTGGCCAGCAGCTCTGTTACGAGTGTCATGATGACAAGGCTGACCAGAAGATGGTTCACGGCCCTGTCGCCGCGGGTGAATGTCAGAGTTGTCACGACGTCCATGCTTCGGATGCCAGTAACCAATTGGCTGCAGAGGGGAATTTGCTCTGCTATATGTGCCATGACGATAAAGAAGAATTAGCCACGATGGAGAATGTCCATCCTGCCGTTCAGGAAGGCTGCACCAGTTGTCATAACCCCCATAGCGGACCTCAAGAATTTATGCTACCGGAGCAAGGCGATATCCTTTGTCTGCTTTGCCATGAGGATGTTGGCGTTCTGGCACAGAATGCCCAGGTCAAACATGCGGCTCTGGATGATGGTTGTGTAACCTGCCATGGCCCGCATGGTAACGGCAATATTCGCATGCTGCAGGATGAACCCAAGACCTTCTGCGTCAGTTGCCATGATGATATGGGTGAACAAATTGCATCGGCAAAGCATCAGCATAAGCCTGTTGCAGACGGTGTTTGCTGGACCTGTCATGATCCCCACGGTTCTGAAAATCGTGTATTGCTAAAGCAATACTACCCCGAAGAGTTCTATGTCGGCTTTGCAGAAGAAAATTATGCCCTCTGCTTTGAATGCCATGACAACCGAGCCTTCCTTTATGCGCGGACCAGCGAATTGACCAATTTCCGTAATGGTGATCAGAACTTGCACTTTGTTCATGTTAACAAGGCCAAGAAGGGACGTGTGTGCAAGACTTGCCACGGGGTGCACGGCGCCAATCAAGAGAAGCTGATTATGAGCAAGATCCCCGGCTTCGGTAAATGGGAGATTCCGATTCAGTATACTCCTCAACCTCTCGGGGCCAATTGCACGGTCGGTTGCCATAAGCCGAAGTCTTATAACCGTGCAAGTGCGGTGCAGAATGATTAAATGCTGAAAGGCTTTTGCCACAGAGGAACACAGAGGGCCGCAGAGAAAAGCTTAGAGGCTTAATTAGCCACGGATACACACGGACAACTGCGGGACAACGACAAGAGCAAAGCTTTTAGCCACAGAGGAACACAGAGGGGCACAGAGAAAGACTGAACAGTAGGCAGGTAAAATCTTCTTTCAGGTTTGTTTTTGGATTGAACTCCGAAGTGAAGATTTTGATTCTCTCTGAGTTCCTCTGTGACCTCTGTGGTAATGTTTAAAAAGGTTTATTTGGCTACTGAGAACACCTTGAGTCTCAGAGAAAGACTGAACAGCAGGCAGGTAAAATCTTCTTTCAGGTTTGTTTTTGGATTGAACTCCGAAGTGAAGATTTTGATTCTCTCTGAGTTCCTCTGTGACCTCTGTGGCAATGTTTAAAAAGGTTTATTTGGCCACTGAGAACACCTTGAGTCTCAGAGAAAGACTCAATAGCCGGCAGGTTTTGATTGTTTCGGTGGCGGATGGTTTTAACTTGTAGTCATAATTTGAAGGATTAATTCACGATGCAATTTCTAGTTCGTTTTTTCTTCATCTGCAGTTGTTTAGCGCTCCTCTCCGGTTGTGCCGTGCAGAACGGGGTTAAGTCGCGCTACTTCTGGCCGATTGGCGGGCTTGAGCCGAAAATAGAGTATGTCGATTTTTATGAAGCTGATCGCGATGTCAAACCGGAGGAGAGTGTTGTAGCTCAAGCAATCCTCGGGATTGAACAAGGGAAGCCGCTCTTCATTTCGCCACATGGTATTGGTAGCCGTGGTGATGAGGTCTTTGCTGTGACCGACCCCGGCGCGAGCAAAGTGATCGTGATTGATCTGGCCAAAGGGGAATTCCGCACATTAAAGAACCCCGACGGGGAGGACTTTTTCTTTCCGTCGCCCATGGCGGTGACTTATCGCCCTGATGGTGGTGGCTATGTCAGTGACCCCAGGCTGGGAGCAATCTACCGTTTTACGTCTAATGAGGTTGTCGTCGAAAAAATCGGTGCTGATGCCGAGCTCAAGCGGCCGAATGGTCTTGCTTATGACGCCCGCTTGAAGCAGCTTTATGTCGCAGATACTTCTAATCATCAAATTGCAGTCTTTGCGGAGGATGGCCGCCTGCTAAGGCGGATCGGCAAGCGTGGTGCTGGTGAAGGCGAGTTTAACTTTCCTCTCGACCTGGTCATCTCTCCCGATGGTGATCTGGTGGTGCTTGATAGCTTGAATGCCCGTGTCCAGATATTACATCCCGATGGCAGTTTCGTGCGGATGTTTGGCGAGCGGGGTACTGCCACAGGGTCCTTTAAGCTCCCTAAGGGTATCGCCGTAGATGGCTTCGGCCACGTCTATGTCAGTGATGGGCAGGCGCACCGTTTTGTGATATTCGATCAGCAAGGTGAGTATTTGTTGAGTATCGGCGCTCAAGCTGTGGTGATTGACGGTCAAATCCAGCCCGGCGGCCTTGATCTGCCCAAGGGTATTGCCGCTGACCCGGATGGTAAAATCTACATTGTCGATTCGATTAATCGTATGGTGCACCGTTATCAGTTTGTCAGTGAGGATTATCTGAAACAGCATCCGATCCGTAAAGGTGAGCAGTATATTCCACCTGAATTGCGTGAAATCAGAGATTAGACGTTCCGCCACCGGGACCAAAGAAGTTATAGTGGTAAGATTTGCAAGGATTTTAAGGCTTTTTTAGCCACCGAGGACACAGAGGACCACAGAGAAGGGCAATACAGGATCCATTAAATCTTTTTTCTGTTAGCGCAGAGAATAGATTTTGACTAACCTCTGAGCTCTTCTGTGATCTCTGTGGCAATGTTTGAAGGTTTAGATTTACCCATAAGGAAGAAATTTATTTATTCTTTGTACCCCGAACCCTATTTGGCAAAGTGTTTGAATTCTTTTTAGCCACCGAGAACACAGAGGACCACAGAGAAGGGCAATGCAGGACCCTTTAAGTATTTGTTCAGGTTAGCTCAGAAAGAAAATTTTGACTTACCTCTGAGATATTTGTGGCAAAGGGCCTGAATACTTTTTGGTCACCAGGACACAGAGGACCACAGAGAAGGGCCATACAAAATCCGTTAAATCTTTTTTCTGTTAGCGCAGAGAATAGATTTTGACTAACCTCTGAGTTTATCCGTGACCTCTGTGGCTACAGGTTGATGTGTCAAGTATGCTGTTTGTGGAAAAAGAATAAGAATTTATTACTGGCTTACCAGGAGCTGTCCAATGATGAAACGATTATTTGTTCTGTTTTTTTTGCTTTTACTGGCGTCGCCAACCTTGGCTCTCGAGATTTTCTATCCGGCTGATGGAACTTACGTTATTCATTCCGATTTTCTGATCATCAAGGCTGGTCCAAATGTTGATGGCGTCACTCTCGAAATTGGTGGTGAGAAGAGTGATCTTCTCGATATGTCGAGTGCCGAATACCGCGAGGCTTTTCAGGATTTTCTGATTGTTCAACCCAACTGGGATCCGGGCAAAAACCTGGTCAAGGTCGAAGCTTACAAAGGCGAAAAGAAGGTTGCTGAGAAGCAGGCTGATTTCTACTTTCAAGCTAATCCAAACGAACCTCCACCGAAAAATTACCAGCGCTTTGTGATGCATAAGCCTGAGCAAGAGGTTTTTTGTGCTGGTTGTCACAATATGAACCCGACCCAGGATCAACTGCGGATGATGGGTGCCGACAACCCCTGTGCCAGCTGTCATAAGCGTATGCTGGAACATAGTAATATTCATGGGCCAGCGGGTGCCTGGCAGTGTGCTTATTGTCACGAGGCGGAGAGTCAACCCTCGCGTTACGCACCACGAAAATTCACTGGAGATTTATGTTATGAGTGTCATGAAGACATGGCCGACGAACTAAAAAATTTCAAGTTTGTGCATGGTCCGGTCGAAGTCGGTCAGTGCAATCTGTGCCACGACTCTCACGCTTCCGATTTTCCATCTCAGATTATTACGAAAACCAACCAATTGTGCCTCGGTTGTCACGAGGGAATCGATACCAGTGGCCATGTCGGTCGCGGGGTTGGTGGCGCAAGTCATCCCCTGTCGGGGATTGCCGACCCCAGTCGTCCTTACCGTGACTTGAGTTGCACCGGTTGTCACGACCCTCATGGTGGCGCGGTGGAATATCTGTTCCAGCAGGGCATTAGCTCGCGCATGCAATTGTGCCAGGTTTGTCATAAAAAATAGCTGCAGAATCAACGAATCGTTTCAGGAGAATACTATGTCACTTAGATCTTTTAGCCGTTTTGCTCTGATCGGAGCTTTGATGATCGTTTTGTTCGGCTGTGCAGCAAAGGCCCCTGCGCCGCGCTTTGTCTGGCCACCGCCACCCGAACAGCCCCGTATGGAGTGGAAGGGTGTTTTTTACTCAGAGGCCAGCCTCAAACGCGCAGCAGGAAAAGATAACCTCAGTAAATTTCTCGGTTCCACAGATGATATCATCATGATTACCCCCTACGGGATTGTCAGCGATAGCGCGGGGAAGGTCTTTGTTTCTGACATCCACCGTAAGAATATCTGGGTGTTTGATTTCAATGAGAACAAGGTTGATCTATTTAGCAAGAACTCGGCGATGCAGACTCCGACCGGAATGGCGATGGATAAAGCTGGCAACCTCTATGTTGCCGACTCCGGAAAAGGAGTTGTCTGGGTTTTTAACAGTGAAGGGAAGGCTCTTTCGATGATTGGTGAAAAAGAGATGACCAAGCCCTCTTATCTGACCATCGATGATACCAATAATCGGCTTTATGTTTCAGATGGCAAGGATAACTTTGTCGCTATTTTTGATCTGCAGGGGAATTTTCTGTCGCGCTTTGGCGAGTTGGGTAGAGAACCTGGTCAGTTTCATGCCCCTCAGGGATTGACGATCGGTCCCGACGGTAATCTGTATGTGGCCGATATGTATAATGCGCGGGTCCAGTATTTCGATACTGAGGGCAAGTATCTGGGCTCATTTGGTGAGCGCGGCGATCAGACCGGCCAGTTTGAGAACCCCAAGGATCTGGTCTTCGACAGTGAGGGAAACCTTCATGTCATTGATGGGCGCCGCTCTAATCTGATGACCTTTACTCCTGATGGCAAACTGCTGCTGGTGACGGGTACCGGGCAGGCGAGTGTCAGTGAGTTTGGTTTCGGGGCACCGCGTTCGGTGTTTGTTGATGCCAATGACAGAATCTATGTGTCAGAGGCCCTGGGAAAGCGTTTCTCGGTTTGGCAGTATATGAGTTCTGCCTATCTTAAGAGAAATCCTTATACCGAAAATGACAAGCAGATCCTTATGGACTATATGCAGAAGCAGCAATTGAAGAATGATAAAAAATAATCGGTGAAATGACCCTGAACCTTCCGGCTTTTCACTTCGGCATATCGCGGTTTTTTGGCTGGCTTTGATTTGCCGAATAAACGAAGATTAAGTAAGAGCGCAGGTAATATGGGGGTTTAGGTCGACGAAATAAAATTGGCACAACGATTGCTAGGCTTAGTTGTCATATAGAAGACTCGCGTCAGATTTATTATTTGACAAGACGCCGTCACATTTAACAACGGTGGAACGAACCACCAACTTTACAGGAGGTAGAAAAAATGAAAAAGGTTCTCGTACTGGCAGCAATCGCTTTGATGTTCGCCGCCCCCGCAATCGCTGCAGTCACTGGTACTGCTCACGACCTGTCCAGTGGCACTACAAGTTCTAACACTGATGAGATCTGTGTCTTCTGCCACACCCCGCACGGTGCTTCTGCCGCAGGTTTCGCTCCACTGTGGAACCGCACTTCCGTGAACGCTACCGTTGTTTACGGTAACCCTGCTGGTACCATGGATGCCGTTCCGACTCTCGCTTCGGTCAACGCTTCTGACGCAGTCCTTTGTCTGTCCTGTCATGACGGCGCCTCTGTTGCGGGTAACCTGACCAACCCACCGAACGCTCTTGGCGGCGCTCAGCCAACCGTAACTGCTACTGTTTCTGCTAATGCTACTCTGGGTACTGACCTGAGCAACGATCACCCGGTTGGTTTCGTTTATGATGCAGCTCTGGTTGCAGCTGATGGTGAACTGCAGGCGGTTACCACTCAGGCCCTCTACGGCGCTGGTAGCGACACCATGTGGTGCTCTTCTTGCCACGACGTACATGACAATACCAATTCTCCGTTCCTGATTTCTACCAACGCTGGTTCTGCTCTTTGCTTGACCTGCCACATCAAGTAAGTTCAGGGCGGTATAATGTTGAAAAAAGAAGGGGTCGCTCAGGCGACCCCTTCTTTTTTTCTTTTTAGGTTTAAAGGGAGAAGGTCTTTTTCCGTCTTTTGTCCACTCTGGCACAGGTTGCAGGTCGGATTAAATTACTGTCCCCATACTTAAGACTGTGCATATGCGCAGTCGACTGTGCGCTAAAAAACATTGTTAATTCAGTATGTTAAGGGTGTTACTCAATGGTTAAAACACAGGCTCTTGGGTCAAAAGACGTGACCCGCAAAATATCCAGGGCGTGTTCTCTTTATTTCCAATATCGATACTAGTTTTATGTTTAATTTTGCATGGTTTTTTGGGGGCTATGTTGCGATCTTGCTGGCTTTGGATATTCCCTGTTGTTAGTGGGCTGAGTTTGCTTAGTCGTTGAATTCTTGGGCTAAATTGGTGCATTGGATGGCCTGTCTACGTTGGTCCAGCACTGGCCAGAAGCCCTCTTGTTTTTCTCATGATGCTTGTCGTCTTTGTTGGTGAAATTCCTCGGCAGTTTTTGGCCTTTGGTCGATTGTTTTAAGGCACGTTAGTTGCACAATTTATGAATTGAAATCCCGATATTTTTTTTGGGGACCCTTTGGAGCATTCATGCCGCGTTTGTTTATCACCCTAATTAGCCTGACTCTTCTGCTATTTGTCTTGCCTGGCGTCTGTTTTTCAGCGCGCGGTGAACTGACCGGCAGTGCAGAGCTTTTCTATGCTGGGCAAAGCGCGGAAATTGACGGAGTGAAAACGCTGGATGCGAGCCATTTTGTACAACAATATTCACTGCTCTGGAGCAAAAAAGGAGAGTTTGAGCGTGGTCGTCTTGGTAAATATGACATCGCTCTAGGGTACGAGTGGAGCTGGGTCGATACCGATATCAACGGTCAACAGGTCCACATTGATAACCCCCTCGACAAACTCCTCTATCGCGGTGACATTACCCTCGCCCCAGGGGGGCTACCCTTTCGTGTTCATGCTTTTTCTTATGATATGCACCAGACCAGCTTTACCTCTACAGATCTTGGTGTCCTATTCGGTAATGATAATCAGAATTCTGAACAGAATGGCATTGTCACCGATATCAACAACGGCACCCACATCACCACGGGACTCACTCTTGAGGCAGGTGTGCAGAATGGTCACTATCAAGGTCAATATCGTGATCTGCTGGCGACCCTTCCGCGTTTGCTGATAGACTACAAACAACAAGTAATCAAAGATACAAAAGGTCCTAACCCTCGCGATTATGTCGATCGTGACCTGGCCTTCGTGTCATTGAACAAGAAAAACAACTGGTTTCATTATCGTCGTTTTGAGCATGAAGACAAGATCGACTCAGAGCAGAACTTCAGTGAAAACCTCTATCTTATTGGAACCGTCGATCACAATAACCGTCGACAGTGGATCAACCTGACCAACTGGATCAAGGTTGCGGCCGACCTCTCCTTCACCGAAAATAACAGCGAGC
>RRYU01003924.1_pt1 | contig 15514 bp, 10 predicted proteins | sample 2162651 | NCBI WGS metagenome assembly RRYU01 (sample SAMN10267283, study PRJNA491782) | microbial mat metagenome | isolation source: biomat in the production well | place: Japan: Minami-Kanto gas field, natural gas well KTG3 | collected 2017-06 | reverse complement strand
CTGCCGAGGCGATAGTGGCATTTACCGAGCCGCCCCGCTTACCGCGCAGCCTTAGCCCTGAAGCCTGGAATCTGCTTGATGATCTGGTGGCCGAGCAGGATGTCTGGGATTTTCTGGCTCCCAGCCAGTTCGCTCGCCCCTCGCCACTGCTCAACGCGCTCGCCGAGCAGCTCGATGTGCGCCGCCGGGGTGATCCGCTCTCGCTTCTGTTCGAGATTGCTGGGCGTATGTACCGCACCTTCGCCTACGCCCCGCAAACCACCAGTGTGGACTCGCCAATTGATCAGGCGCTCGCCAATCGCAAGGGGGTGTGCCAGGACTTCGCGCATATTATGATCGCCCTAGTGCGCCCCCTGGGTATCCCCTGCCGCTATGTGAGTGGCTACCTCTTCCACCGCGCCGAGGATCATGATCGTTCTGAAAGCGATGCCACCCATGCCTGGGTCGAGGCGTTGTTACCGGGGTTGGGCTGGATCGGCTTCGACCCCACCAACAATCTGTTGGCGCGGGATCGCCACATCCGGGTGGCGGTGGGCCGCGATTATGCCGATGTTCCGCCCACAAAGGGCGTGCATCGTGGGCGCGCCGAGAGTACCCTGGAGGTGGGGGTGAAGGTGTTGCCCACTGAGGTTCTCAATATCCCCGATACCGATCTGTTGCCCCCGCTGCCTGCACCAACTGTGGCCGAGGTGGATGCGGAGTTGGAGCAGCAACAGCAGCAACAGCAGCAGTAGGGGCGCGTCGCGACGCGCCCCTCCAAGTCCATTTTTTGGTGGTGTTTGGCGGCGAAGCCGCCAAACACCACCAAAAATTACCCCCTACGCCATACCGAGATCGCGGCGCTTCTTCTCACGGCGGCGATCTTCGGCATTCAGCAACTTCTTGCGGATGCGCCAGCCCTTCGGCGTCACCTCCACCAATTCGTCGTCGCTGATGTACTCAATCGCATCATCAAGCGAAAGTTGGCGCGGCGTGTCGAGGCGGATCGACTCCGACCCCTTGTTGTTGCGCATGTTAGTCAGGTGTTTGTCCTTGCAGACGTTGATCTCCAGATCTACGTCGCGGATGTGCTGGCCAACCACCATGCCCTCGTAGATGTCCTGGCCGGGGGTGATGAAGTAGGTGCCGCGATCCTGTACCTGGTGCATACCGTAGGTAGTAGCAACGCCGCCCTCTGAGGCGATCAGCGAGCCATTGTCGCGGGTATCCATCTGGCCACTGAACGGCTCGTAGGCGTAGAAGATGCTATTCAGAATACCCTGGCCACGGGTGGCGGTGAGGAATTGCTGGCGGAAACCGAGCAGGCCACGGGTGGGTACCACATACACATAGTGGACACTGCCATCCTCACGCACCTGCATGTCGCGCATCAGGCCGTTGCGCCGCCCTAAGAGTTCTACCACCACGCCCTGGTAGTCGCTGCCGACTTCAATCTCTACCAACTCGGTCGGCTCCAGCTTCGCACCATTCTCACCTTCGTGGAAGATCACCTCCGGCTTGGAGACCTGGAACTCATAGCCTTCACGGCGCATGTTCTCGATCAGGATTCCCAGGTGCAACTCGCCACGCCCAGCCACCACAAACACATCGGCGCTGTCGGTCTCTTCCACCTTCAGCGCCACATCACGTTCCGTCTCTTGGAAAAGCCGCTCGCGTAGCTTGCGTGAGGTGACGTGGGTGCCTTCGCGGCCAGCCAATGGGCTGGTGTTGACCCCAAAGGTCATGCGCACGGTGGGTTCCTCGACCTTGATCGTCGGCAGGGCTTCGGGATTGTTGGCGTCGGCAATCGTCTCACCAATATTGGCATCGCCGATGCCAGCAATGGCGATGATGTCACCCGCGCTTGCTGATTCGACCTCCTGACGGTGGAGGCCGTTATAGGTGAAGAGTTGGGTAATCTTGGCGGGGCGCACCTCACCCTCGCGGTCAATGCGCACCAGGGCTTGGCCCTTAGTGATCGTGCCTCGGTAGAGGCGCCCGGTGACGATCTTGCCCTTGTAGTCGTCGTAGGAACTGGTGGTAACGAGAAACTGCGCCGGAGCTTCGGCATCCACTTCAGGGGGCGGGATGCGGTCGAGAATAGCCTCGAAGAGCGGTTCGAGCGAGTCGTGCATCTTCAAGGGCGAGCGCCCGGCGTGGCCAAGCAGACCATTGGTGTAGATCGTCGCAAACTCAGCCTGCTCATCCGTCGCCCCCAGATCCACAAAGAGGTCGAAGGCTTCATTCACCACATGGTTGGGCCGCGACTGGGGGCGGTCAATCTTATTCACCACCACAATTGCCCGGTGTCCAGCTTGGAGCGCCTTGCGCAGCACAAACTTGGTCTGGGGCATAGGGCCATCAACGGCATCAACCAGCAGGAGGACACCATCAACCATATTCATCACCCGCTCCACCTCACCGCCAAAGTCGGCGTGGCCGGGGGTATCAATAATGTTGATCTTCACCCCGCGATAGGTAACGGCGGTGGTTTTGGAGAGAATAGTAATACCACGCTCACGTTCGAGCGCATTGCTATCCATCACCCGATTCTCAACTGCCTGGTTATCGCGGAAGATGTGGCTCTGCTTAAGCATCGCATCCACCAGCGTCGTCTTACCGTGGTCAACGTGGGCGATGATAGCGATATTACGAATGTCGGTACGTTTCATGGGGGTTTGTGTGCCTTACACGATAAAGCGAAGCATCCGCAGAGCAAATGCTTCGCCATAGAAGTCATTTGAGCCTATCTTACCACATGTGGGTGATTGTTCACACGAAGCCTCTTATTGAGGCAACGGTATGGTTCGTTATCACTCGCTCTCAGTTGACATCCCCCCCCGCTTTGGTCATAATCAGGCAGACTAACTATACCTCGCGCCAACAAAGGTACTTCTCATGACCCTGCTAAGTGTCGGTGGTTTGACCAAATACTACGGAGCCGAGCTGATCTTCAAGGATGTCAGCTTTCAGGTGGCGAAGGGCGACAAGATCGGCCTCGTTGGGGTGAACGGGGCCGGTAAGAGTACCCTGCTCAAAATGATTGCTGGCATCGAAGCGGCTGATGCGGGCATCCTCGCGCCTGCCCGTGGCACCCGTGTGGCCTATCTGGCCCAGGAGGTGCGCTTCCCCACCGACCGCACGCTCTGGCAGGAGATGGAAGCCGCGTTCCTGCATCTGGCCGATCTGCAAGCCGAGATGACCGCCTTGGAGCCGCTGATCGCCGATACGAGTGCCCCCGGTTGGGAGGCCGCGATGCAGCGGTATGGCGATCTCATGGCCCATTATGAACATGGCGGTGGCTATGAGATCGAGCCGCGCATTAAGCGTACTCTCCACGGCCTCGGTTTTACCGAGGCCCAGCACAGCCAGCGTCTCTCGCAGTTCTCCGGCGGCCAGAAGACCCGCGCCGCCCTCGCGGCGACGCTTCTCTCTGACCCCGATCTCCTCCTGCTTGATGAGCCGACGAACCATCTCGATATGCAAGCCCTGGAGTGGCTCGAAAATTTCTTGCGCGGGTGGGACGGTACGCTGATTGTGATCTCCCACGACCGTTACTTCCTCGACCGCGTGACCAAGCGCACGCTAGAGATTGCCTTCAATGTGCTTGAGGATTACCCTGGTGGCTACAACAAGTACCTCGAACTGAAGGCCGAGCGCCTAGAGCGGCGATTGAAGGAGTTCAACGCCCAGCAGGAGTATATTGCCAAGACCGAAGAGTTCATTCGGCGCTACAAGGCTGGCCAGCGCGCCCGCGAGGCTAAGGGCCGCGAGAAGCGTCTGGATCGCCTCAAGCGTGATCAGATGATCGAACGCCCTAAGGAGCAATCCAAGCTGCGCCTCTTCCTCGATTCCAAACTGCGCAGTGGCGAGTTGGTGTTGGCGCTGGAGGGCATGGTGATCGGCTACCCCGGCGACCAGCGGAAGGAGTCGCAGCCCCGTGTTCTCCTGCGCGCCGATGGGATGGAGATCCATCGCGGTGAGCGCGTAGCTCTGCTTGGCCCCAATGGGTGTGGCAAAACGACCCTGCTGCGCACGCTGATCAATGAACTCACCCCGCTCCAAGGCGCACCACGCCTGGGGCATCAGGTGGTGATCGGCTACTACGCCCAAGGCCACGATATGCTCAACATGCAGGCCACGGTGATCGAAGAGTTGACTCGAGTCAGCCCCACGTTGGGTGAACCGGCCGCTCGCAATCTGCTGGGGCGTTTCCTCTTCAGTGGTGATGATGTCTTTAAGCGTGTCGGCGATCTGAGTGGTGGCGAGCGTTCACGGGTGGCACTGGCTCAATTGACGCTGCTCCCCGGCAATCTGCTGGTGCTTGATGAGCCAACCAACCACCTCGATATTGGTGCCCGTGAGGCCCTAGAGGGGGTGCTCAAGGAGTATCCCGGCTCGATCCTCTTTGTTTCGCACGACCGTTACTTTATTGATGCGCTGGCCGATAAGATCTGGTATGTTGATCAGGGTCGCATTCGTCAGTTCATCGGTAACTATAGCGAGTTTAGTGAGCATCTCGCCGCTACACCCCAGCCCGAAGCGCAACCCGAACCGGTTAGCCCCACCCAAGCGAGCAGCCCCGGACGCCTGCCGCCAAGTAACGAGGAGAAGCAGCGCAAGCGCCGCCTCAACGCCTTGGAGAACGAGGTGGCCATGCTTGAACAGGAGCTTGGGCGGCTGCGCAGCGCCTTGGACAAGGCCAGCGAAAGCCAGGATGTGTCGAAGATCACCACGCTGGGCAAGCAGTATGTGGAGTTGGAGCAACTGCTGGCCGAGAAGTATGCACAGTGGGAGCAGTTGGCGGTCTGAGGCTACCCTAGCACATGCGCCGCCGCCGCCTCGCCACTCAGAATGGCCCCCTCCACATACGGCCCACCCAGATAATCCCCGGCAAAGCCTAGCCCCGGCGGGCCGGGGGGGTGCTCGGCCAAACGGTGCAAGTGGTGGAAGTGACCCACATCAAATTCCGGCAACGCTTCCGGGCAACGGTAGAGACGCTGGAAGGTCGCCTGCGCCCCCGGATCATACTGGGGAGCCACGCGGCGCAATTCACTCAGCATCACCCCCGTGAGGGTCTGGTCATCATAGGCATGCAGCCCGGCCATCGCCGGCCCAGACATGTGCAGTGCCAGGGTGTCGTAGCCGCGTGGGGTGGCAAAGGCGCTCTTCACCCCCTGTATCGTTGCTGATGCCAAGAAGGGGCTTTCGCGCCGGGGGAAGAGCAACCCATAGAAGGCACGCGGTAAACATCCGCGTAGCCCTGTCGCCAGCAGAGCCGTGCTAGAGTAGCGTACCCCTGCGAAAAAGGCACGTGCATCCCCTTCTAGCCACGGGAAGATCTGTGGCACCACACTGGCCGTCGTCGCACAGATCAGGCGCTCGCAGCGTAACGGTGGCGACCCCGCCACCCGCACCACGTACCCGCTCCCTGGCTGGTACTCTACCCCTGTTACCCGGTACTTCAGCCGCACATCCAACCCCTCGGCCATCCGGCGCGGCAGTTGGCCAATACCCTCACGTAAGGTGTAGAGCCGCAATCCCGACAGGTGGCGCAGCCCAGCGTAGAGCACCAACATCAGCAGTGCCCGCGAGGTATGTTCGGGTGTCCAGTAGAAGATGCCGGAGAGCGGAGGTTGCAGCAGGTACTCCAACACATCCTCGGAGAAGTGTGCCCGCGCATACGCACTCACCGAGTAATCATCGAGTGGATAGGCTTTCTCAAATGCGCGGAGATCGAGTTGGGCATTGTGGCGCAGTAGTGAGGCCACGAGGTAGGAGAGCGAGAGCTTCTGGGTTACTCCCACCAATGGCGTTAGCACGATCCGTGCATTGGCCCAGAGCGAGTAGAAACGCCCGTTGCGCATGATGGCCGAGCTGCTGGGGATACGGTAGAGATCGTCCCGCAACCCCAACTCATCAATCAAGGCCATGGTGCGGGTGTAAAAACCGGCCAGAAATTCAGCACCGAGTTCGATCTGACTGCCATGCACCAGCGCAGTACGCGCCCGCCCGCCCAAGCTTGCCTCAGCCTCAAGCACAATGACCCGCAAGCCCTCGGCTTGCAGACGGCGGGCGGCGGCTAAGCCGGCCAAGCCCGCCCCAATGACAATTGCGGTTTGATGTGTGGGCATGTGAATAGGTATTCTTACCCCAATAGCAGGATTGGGATAAGGTTACTGATCCACATCATGCGCATAATTTTCAGCGTCAAGGTGATCATCGCATCATCGTGACGACGCGAGAGTAACAGGATGACCGCTAGATTGGGCAGTATTGCACACGGGATCAGAGCAAAGAGATAGAGATCACTACTCAAACCGAGCACCCAGGGGAGTAGCGCAATGCCAATGAAGAGCATCGCCGCCACCTGGAAGATACGAACCGCACCACGCACACCAAACACCGTCGCTACAGTGCGTAAGCCTGCCTTGCCATCACCCCACCAATCGGCGGTGGTCTTGAGGATCTCGTGGCTAAAGTCGAAGCACCACATCAACCCGGCCACAATCCAGATCAGGCTTGTCGGGCCGCCTGCGGCCATCCCGCCATAGATCGGGATCAGCGCGATCAGCAGCGCCATACACGCATTGCCCCACAGCACCGTACTCTTCAGTCGGAGCGAGTAGAAGGTAGCGATGAGGATCGTACTGAGCGCCACGAGGGCAAAACTAGAGCCGAGGATCATGGCGAGCAGCAGTGCCGCAATGATCAAACCACCTGCAAACCAGAGTGCTGTTGTGCGGCTAATCCGCCCCGATGGGATCGGGCGCTGTGGTTTGCTGTAGCTATCAACCGTGACATCCACATAGTCATTGATCACAAAGCCGTAGGCGACAATGATACCTACAACCAACGCCGCTTGCCAACTGATCAATTGGCCGATGCTGGCGGTTCCTCCTACGAGGTAGCTGCCAACCAGAGCATAGACCCCTGCATAGATCGTGTTCGTAAAACGGGTGATCTGGGCAAAATTTGTGGCCTGGTAGCGGATGTTGCTGACAATCACGGTTACTTCATTCGTATGAGAAGAGGCTACATTGCCGCGTGGATGGCACGTTGCTGCATGATCAGCCGCTGCTGAATGGCGTGTAGACGGCTGAGCGCCACCGGATCGCCATTACGCACCTCGGCCATAGCCAGATCTAGCTCGTACAGCAGGTCACTCACCGTACTATGGGTCTGAGCCAGAACCGCATCGCTATTCGCGGCATGCACCGCCAGTGAGATATGGCATGCGGCCAGTTCGAGCAGATTGAGTTGTGGTGTGCCGAAGAGCCGTGACTGGGTTGTCGTTACGGTCAGCGCACCTAGCAGGTGCTGCCCCCACACGAGCGGAACCGCCATGGCACAGCGAGTCGGCGCGTCCTCTTCACGGTCGCGGATGGCCAACCAGCGCGCATCCGTGTCGGTCTCGTCAATAATGATCGGTACCCCCGAACTCAGTACCAACCCAGCCAACCCGTGGTCACGCACCTCACAGGCGCGTTCGGTACTACTAAACGTCCCGTTACTCAACGCCAGGATCGGACTATCCGGGGCATTCACCGGCAACAACAACAACCCGGCTCGCTCGCCAGTTACCATATGCGGAACCTGTACCACCAATTCGAGTGCCAGTTGGCGCGGGTTGCTGGTGGCACTCACCACCAGACGCCCAAAACCGAGGAGCCGGTCGAGCGTATCGGTATGCGCCTGAGACTGGTGGTAGTGTTGGTCGAGTTGCCCTTGTTGGGCCGAAAATTCGAGCGCCGCGCCGATGATCTGGCCGAGGGCAACCATGAGGGCTTGGTCATCCTCGGTGTAGGGGAGCGAGCGGCGCGCCTCGATACGCCCGATGACGCGCCGCCCAATGAGGATCGGGCCACACAGCAACCCAGACTCTTGGGTGTGTAGGCTGCCGGTTCCAGCGGGGATGACCAGATCAAGCTGTTCCGCATGCAACCAATCCGCCGCCAGATCCCGCAGCGTCGGCAGCGGATCAGCCTGCCGCCGTACTGCGGCAAAGAAGGCTCCACAGCCCACCAGGGCTTCGTGCAGGCGGCGGCTTGGATTGTTGGACGCGGCAGATGGCATCGTTATGCGCCTAGTGGTTCGGCTGGATGCTTGCTCTCGATGGCCAACATCCCCGTTTGTAGGAAGGTGAGTTGGCCATGTTCGAGATCGACATGGATCGTGTCCCCCTCTTTGAAGACCCCGCGTAGCAACTCGCGGGAGATGGGTGTCTCCAAGAGCCGCTGCACCGTGCGGCGCAACGGGCGTGCCCCATAGATCGGGTTGTACCCCTCACTCACCAGATACTCACGCGCAGCCTGGGTGAGGGTCAGGGAGATCTTCTGGTCACGCAGCCGGTTCCCCAGATCGTTCACCTGGAGATCTACGATCCGGGTCAGATCTTCAAAGCTGAGTTCGTGGAATAGAACGATCTCATCCACCCGATTCAGGAACTCCGGGCGGAAGACCTGGCGCAGTGCCTCATCTACCTTGCGCCGCGCATCCTTGAGATCCACCGTCTTTTGGTCGCGGTTGATGGCTGTAAAGCCGATCCCTGTGTTGCGCAGATGCTCCGTACCGGCGTTACTTGTCATAATAATGACCGTGTTACGGAAATCTACGGTGCGCCCCTGGCCATCAGTGAGGCGGCCATCATCAAGCACCTGGAGCAGGGCATTGAAGACATCGGGGTGCGCCTTTTCGATCTCATCGAAGAGTACCACCTGGTAGGGGCGACGGCGGATCTGCTCGGTAATCTGGCCACCCTCGTCGTAGCCCACATAGCCGGGGGGGGCACCGATCAGGCGGCTGACAGTATGGCGTTCCTGGAACTCGCTCATATCTACGCGAGTCATCGCATCTTCGCTATCGAACATGAACTCGGCCAGCGCCTTGGCCAGTTCCGTCTTCCCGACGCCCGTGGGGCCAACAAAGATGAAGCTCCCAATCGGGCGGCGCGGGTCGCGCAGGCCGCTGCGGGCGCGGCGGATGGCGTCGGCGAGCGACACAATCGCCTCGTGCTGGCCGATGACGCGCTCGTGCAGGCGGTTCTCCATATCAATCAGCTTCTCACGCTCTGTTTCGAGCATACGACTGACCGGCACACCCGTCCAACTGGCCACGATCTGGGCCACATCCTCATCGTCCACCACCTCATCGAGATTGGCCGCCTTGAGCCATGCATCGCGTGCCTGTTCAAACTCCTGGTTCATGGAGAGGAAGCGGGCGCGTAGGATAGCCGCGTGCTCATAATCACGGCGCGCACCGGCCTCTTCTTCCTCTTTCTGCAACGTCTGGAGCGCGATCTCCTGCTCCTTCAACTCCTTGGGCATAGCGAAGATCTCGATACGCAGCTTCGCGCTGGCCTCATCAATCAGGTCAATCGCCTTATCGGGCAGGAAGCGGTCGTTGATGTAGCGGCTAGAGAGATTCGCAGCCGCATGCAGGGCATCGTCACTAATCGTGAGCTGGTGGTGCTCCTCGTAGCGGCGGCGCAGCCCCTTGAGCATCTCTATCGTCATCTCCACATCCGGCTCTTCCACAAAGACCGGACTGAAGCGGCGTTCGAGGGCGGCGTCCTTCTCGATGTGTTTGCGATACTCATCAATCGTGGTCGCTCCGACCACCTGAATATCGCCGCGTGAGAGGGCTGGTTTGAGCATATTCGAGGCGTCAATACTCCCCGCTGCCGCTCCCGCACCTACCACCGTATGCAACTCATCAATAAAGAGAATCACCTTACCCTTGGCGCTACGCACCTCGTCCATCACCGCCTTGAGGCGTTCTTCAAACTCACCCCGGAACTTCGAGCCAGCTACCATCCCGGCCAGATCGAGCGCCAGTAGCTTACGATCCCGCAGCGTTGGCGGTACATCCCCGGTACTCATCCGCTGCGCCAACCCCTCGGCAATCGCCGTCTTACCCACCCCGGTCTCACCCACCAGCACGGGATTATTCTTACTACGCCGCGAGAGGATACGGATAACACGGGTAATCTCCGGCTCGCGCCCCACCACCGGATCGAGTTGCCCCTGCTTAGCCAGTTCGGTCAGGTCAGTACTGTACTTCTCAAGGATCTCGTAGCGCCCCTCAGCCCCCGGATCGTCCGAACGCTGCGTGCCACGGATCTCCATGAGTACTTGGTAGATACGCTCCTGGTCTACGTTGAAGGTGTTCAGAATGCGTGCCGAGGCACCCTCACGCTCACCCGCCAAGGCGATCAACAGGTGATCAATCCCTACAAACTGATCGCCAAGCCGGTTCGCCTCCTCCTCGGCCCGTTTGACCAACCGCTGGGTGCGGGGGGTCACATAGACCTGATTACCGAAGCCATACTGCCCATACACCTTGGGAGATTTCTCCAACTCGCGCTCAACCCGCGAAGCGACGACCTCCGGATCAAGGTTGAGACGCTGCATGGCGCGGATGGTGAGGCCATCACGTTGGCGGAGCATGGCCAAAAAAACATGCTCGACATCGAGTTGGGTATGGTGCTGCTCCTGCATAATCTCCTGGGCGGCCTGGAACGCATCCTGTGCCTTCTCGGTGAAGCGCTCAAGTCTCATAGTCAGTTCCCTCGTGAAGCAAGCCTGTACGCGATTGCTGGGGGCAAGTGCTTGCGGTTCGTTCTGCTCATTCGATCATTACTAAACGGATGGTTGGGGTGGGGTTTATAATGGTGTATCGCCGAATCTAGTATAGCATACCGTCTTTGCCGATTCTGACTTGGGAGTGTAAGAGTTGTGCATGGAGATATATGCTTCCACAACCACGACAACGTAGCATCATCCTCGTAGGTGTGGGCCTCCTAGCCCTGCTGATTGCGCTCTTTCTGCTTCGGGATCGATCCTTTGAGGTCATCCAGCGCAGCGATCAGATACGGATTGGCTATGCGGTCGAGGCTCCCTTTGCTTTTACTCGCGAGAATCGCCGTGTTACCGGCGAGTCGCCGGAGGTGGCGCGGGCGGTGGTGGAGCGTATGGGGATTGGCCAGATTACCTGGGTTCAGACCGAGTTTGATCAACTGATTCCCGATCTGCGCAATGGCCGCTTTGATGTGATTGCGGCGGGGATGTTTATCACGCCCGAACGTGCCGAACTGGTCGCATTCTCTGAACCGACCTTCCATGTCGAACAGGCGCTGCTCGTGCAGATAGGGAATCCCCATGATCTCCACTCGTATGAACAGATGGTGCAACGCCCAGGGATGCGAGTTGCCGTTCTGGAGGGTTCAGTTGAACAGCAGATCTTCCAACAACTCGGTATGCACCATGAGTATATGGTGTGTACACCGGATATTCCTACGGCTCGGGTTGCTGTCGAGAGCAATCTGGCCGATGGTTTTGCTATCTCGGCTCCTACGCTGCGCTGGCTGGTTCAGCACGAGTATGTGCCCCAACTAGAGGTAGCAACGCCCTTTCTTCAGCCCAACCCCAGCCTGACATCCGGGTTAGGCTATGGGGGCTTCGCGTTCCGCCCAGAAGATACCGCGCTTCGTCTCGCATGGAACCGGGCAATGCATGGCTTGATCAATAGCCCCGAACATCTCCAGATCATTGCCCCCTTTGGCTTTACTGAGGCCGATCTCCCCGGTTCGATCACAACGCAGGAGGTTCTGAACCCATGACCATTACCCCGCCTCCATTGGCCGCGCTGCGTAGCCAAACCATGGCTTGGCTGACGGTTCTCCTCGCGATTGCGATCTGTATTGTCATTGTGGCCTTGCACCTTGAGCAACGCCGTTCGCTTGATACGATTGTCCAGGATCTCGATACGCTCCGTCAGGCGCGGGTGGATCTGGCTGAGGGATTTGTGCAGTTTACGATGGCCGGTGATCCGAGTCTGCCCTTTGACCGTGAACAGGGCTATGCCCTGATGGCTCAGGCTCTGGCACAGATCCGAACCCATGCGCTCAATGTTGATCCGAGTGAATCGGCATTAGCTACGTATGAAACAAAAGCAGATCGCTTCTATCAGCGTCTTGATATCTGGAAGCGGAGTGATCAGCCCTCCCCGCGTGATACCACCGCGCTCCTGCTCAGTTTCCATGAGTTGAAGTTGGAGGCGAATGCCCTAGATGAAGATGTCCGTGCGCGATTTCGTGACTTCTCTAATCAGATTGATCACGTCTTTACGATCTTTCTGAGTTTAGCGACACTCTTATTGATCGTCGCTTCATTGTTCCTGTTCCGTTTTGGGTATACCCAGGCCGTTGCTGAACAGGCGCGGCGTCAGGCTGAACAACACCTGGCTCTGCTCAATAGTGAGTTGGAAGTGCGGGTCGCTGAACGTACCACTGCCCTCGAACGCGCCAATCGCTCCAAGGATCTCTTTCTGGCTAACATGAGCCACGAACTGCGTACTCCGCTCAATGCCATCCTTGGCTTTACCGGTACGCTGTTGATGAAACTCCCTGGCCCATTGACGGCGGATCAGGAGCGTCAGTTGAGTACCATCCAGCGCAGCGCCCGCCACCTTCTCAGTATGATCAACGACATCCTCGACCTAGCCAAGATCGAGGCCGGACGCCTCGAAATGCACCCGGAACCGATTGATGGCCACGAGGTACTCCACGAGGTGGTTGAACATCTCCGTTCTATGGCCGAACAGAAGGGGGTCGCCTTGTCACTCATTGCCCCCCAGCCACTCCCGCTCCAGACCGATCAGCGCGCATTCAACCAGATCATGCTCAATCTGGTGAGTAACGCGATCAAGTTTACCGATCACGGTAGCGTGCGTATCGAGGTAGAACCACCTGATACGGAGAACCACGTGGCGATCCGGGTGGTAGATACGGGCATCGGGATTCGTGATGCCGATCTCCCCACCCTCTTTGTCGAGTTTGGCCGGGTCAACTCAGCCGAGGTGCGCCAACGCGAGGGTACCGGGCTAGGTTTGCGCCTCTCGCAACGCTTGGCCGAGTTGTTGGGCGGGCGGATTGAGGTGCAGAGTTGCTATGGCCAGGGGAGTACGTTTACGCTCTACCTGCCACAATAACCCTAGGCCGCTACCATCTCATCGGGCTGCTTGTTCATATCGCGTAGCGTCGAGAGATCCCGGATACGCTCGGTGAAGAGTACCCCGTGTAGATGGTCAACTTCGTGTTGGATGGCCCACCCCAACAACCCATCCGCCTTGCGTAAGCGGCGCTGCTTGCCGTTGAAGTCCTGGTACTCCACCGTTACCCAACAGTGGCGCGGTACCATTCCGTACCAACCCGGTAGGCTCAGGCAGCCCTCGTCACGCATGACCTCATCACCACTCGTCTTCACAATGCGTGGGTTGATAAAGACATAGGACTCGGCAGGGGCAACTTCAACCTCGGTGCCATCCTCCTGCTCCACGATCTCAGCCGGGATCTCCACAATACAGAGCTGTATCGGTAATCCAACTTGGGGTGCCGCTAGACCAACCCCGTTGGCGCTGCGCATCGTCTCGAACATATCAGCAACCAACTGCTTCAAGTTGCGGTCAGGGAGCTTTACGGGGCGACACTGCATTTTCAGGGTCTTTTTATCTTCACTATCGTCAATGCGTAGAATGCGTCGGGTACTCATGGATTTTTCCTGTGGTGATGGATTGCGCATTTTGAGATCATACTGCCCCTAATTATAGCACGTGTAGCATGCTAGGGACGTACAATCTCTTCCAATGCTGCCAGGATCTGGGGGTCATCTTCGGGTTGGTAGCGCCACCACTCCACATCAACCAGACGATCAGGTTGAACTCCACGCCCCTCAATCGGGGTGTCATCGGGGAGGAAGAAGGCGACCTCCGCGAGCAGCAGGCGCGAGCCATCGGCGAAGTCGTAGCTGTAGAGGTTTTCGGTATTGCCCGCACTAGGCGTACCGACAACCCGGGCACGTCCGAGTACCTGCATTCCAGCGGCGAACATCTCGGCTGCACTGACCGTTTCGTCGCTTACGAGGACGATGATCGGCACACCTTCGAGTTCGGGGATCACATCTCCCATGGGGATGCGCTCATTCTCACGGATACTCCGTCCACGGGTATATCCAATCATGCCACCATTGTGAAAGAGGGCGATAGTGTTGCGCATGAGGTGGACATACCCACCACCATTGGAGCGCACATCAATGATCAGGCCGCTGAGTGGCTCATCCTCTAGCAGATCCAGCACCGCTTGGCGCACCTGGCGATCTACCGCCTCCACATAGAAACTGGGAATAGTCACCAACCCCACGGAACCATCCGCAAGGCGCTGGGTACGTACCCGATTAAAAGCATCGAGATCGATGACCTCCCGGATCACCACCACCTCACGGGGCGGCTGGTTGGGCGAACGGATACCGAGTCTCACCGGCGTTCCCGGCTCACCCCGCACCTGGCTGATGGGGCCACCAGGGCCAAAGGCGGCACTGTCCTGGTAGGCAACTCCATCCACCGATATGATTACGTCGCGGGGCATAATCCCGGCGCGATCCGCAGGCCCCCCCGGTACGACCGAACTGATTAACCCGCCCTCATCCACATCGCGGATCTCCGCCCCAATCCCACCATAGCGCAGCGTCCCCGCAAACTCGGCCTGTTGCGCCGCAACCTCCTGGGGCGACTCGTAGCGCGAGTGGTCATCCCCCAGCCGCTCGATCATCAACTCCATCAGCCGGTAGAACTCATCAGCATTGCGGCTCGCATCCACCTTCACCGAAAACTCGCTATAGACCGCATCCCAATCTATACCGTTATAATCCGCATACAGATAGTGGTCGCGGACGGTCTCCCACACCTGCACAAAGATGCGGCGACGCTCAGAGAGGGCAATCGGAGCCAGTGTGGGGGTTGGTACCAGAGTCGGTTGGGCTGGTACTGGTGTGGGTGGGCGTGGCGGACGCGGCAGCGACGGGCGCACACTCACCGATGGGGTAGGCGTGGGGATCTCGGCTACACCGGGTATGGTGAGGCTGCACGCGGAGAGTATCAGCAGCCCCAAGATGTAGGTGAGGTACTTCATGCAGAGTATCATACCAGCATCACTAGCTTCCGGGAAGCAGGGTGGGCAACGATACGGCTAACAAACCTGTTTGGCTCCCTTCGACAAGCTCAGGGAGCGCATGGAGGCTGTGGCTCGTTAGCTCCTCCTTGTCTCAATCTTTTGGTTAATAGATAACCATTAAAGTGGTACAAAATTTCATTGTACCCTGAGGTGCAATCTATTTTGCACAGCATTACAGTGCGAAACCTGGAAGGCTCCCTTCGATGCAACACATCCCCGCATGTGCTATACTACCCCATACCCAAACAGGTATTGTATAGACCATGGAGGTTCGCCGCGATGCTCGCGAACTATGCCTTTATCGGGGTGTTCTTTGTTGCTGCTCTGAGCTTTCCGGTCATCCCTCTGTTGCTCGCCTTCTTTCTGCGGCCCAAGCGTCCCGCTCCGCTCAAGCTCTCCACCTATGAGTGTGGCCTTGAGGCGATTGGCGACATCCGGGTGCAGTTCAAGGTGCAGTACTACCTCTACGCCCTCGCCTTCGTCATCTTCGATGTTGAGGTGGTCTTCCTCTATCCTTGGGCAGTGGCC
>RRYU01019955.1_pt1 | contig 15521 bp, 12 predicted proteins | sample 2162651 | NCBI WGS metagenome assembly RRYU01 (sample SAMN10267283, study PRJNA491782) | microbial mat metagenome | isolation source: biomat in the production well | place: Japan: Minami-Kanto gas field, natural gas well KTG3 | collected 2017-06 | reverse complement strand
TTTTTGTCCTGTTTGCCATCTATGCCCTGCTCGCCATCCCGTTTCGCTCCTACCTGCAACCGATACCGGTGATGCTGGTCATCCCCTTCAGTATCGGCGGAGCCATTGTCGGCCACATGATCATGGGGTTCAACTTAAGCTTCATGAGTCTGCTCGGCATTCTGGCGCTGTGCGGGGTGGTTGTGAACAACAGCCTGGTGCTGGTCGATTTCATCAATCGCCGACGCCGTGAAGGGATGCCGATGGTTGAAGCGGTCATGCTTTCCGGGGTCAACCGCTTCAGGCCGATTCTGCTGACCTCCCTGACCACCTTTCTCGGGTTGACCCCGCTGCTGTTTGACACCAGCACCCAGGCCCAGTTTCTGATTCCGATGGCGGTATCCCTGGGATTCGGTATCCTGTTCAGCACCTTTCTCAGTCTGCTGCTGGTACCGGCAACCTATCTGATTCTTGAAGACATCATCGGCTTTTTCAAAAGAGAAGAACGCGTGTAACGAGCAAAAACCGGAGCGGCCATGGACAGCAAACAGATTGCAGCACAACGGGAATTTCTCAAGGATTCCTTGCGCCTGGCGATTGATTTTCGCTTCACCGACCAGCGCATGGGGGTTGAACCACCAGCGATCCAGAAGCCGCCGCGACCGGAGCAGCCGCTGTTCAAGCTGCCTTCCCATGCAGATCGTGGGTCGTTGCGCGCTACCAGCCTCTATGCTGCCATCAGTGAGCGCCGTAGTCATCGTCGCTTCGCTACCGAGCCCCTCGACCTGACCGAGCTGTCGTTTCTCCTCTGGGCAAGCCAGGGGATTCGTGATGAGCTGGGGCCCGGGACGGCGCTAAGAACCGTTCCCTCCGCCGGCTGCCGTCATCCTTTCGAAAGCTATCTACTGGTCAAGAATGTGACGGATCTGGAACCCGGCGTATACCGTTATCTGCCGCGCGAACATGCCCTGGTGCTGGAACGGACGGATGCGGACCTTATCGAAAAGCTGCCCCCGGCAACCCTCGGCCAGATGTTCACCGCTGCCGCCGCCGTGACCTTTGTCTGGACCTGCATCCCCTACCGCACCGAGTGGCGTTACCATACCGCCGCTCATCGGGTGATTCTGATGGATGTCGGGCACGTCTGCCAGAATCTCTATCTGGCAGCTGCGGCTGTCGGCAGCGGCACCTGCGCTATCGCCGCCTTTCATCAGGAGTTGATGGATCAGCTGGTGGGAGTTGACGGCAAAGACGAATTCGTCATCTATCTGGCGCCGGTGGGAAAAATCTGATCACCCCGCCAAGAGGGTCAAGACCTTGTCTTCAACCTGACGCAGAAACTCCTCGAGGCTGCCGTCGTTGAGCAGAACCATGTTCCAGCCGTTGAAATCATCGAGGGAATTCTCACTGCTGTGGTCATTGGCACCATTGAATCCCGGCCGTTCCACCCGGATCAGGACCCCGCCGTTACGCTGGACAGCCTCGACCTCGTTGTGAAAACGCACATCATCAACCAGAATATGTACGTTGCGGTCCGTTAGCTCTGTCAGCGCACCCTCCCACGCTTTGGTCCAGTAATCTGGATCCTGGGCCCGGCGATATTCGGTCCCCCACCACTGCAGAATCCGCCGGACGCTCACCAGCGTCCAACCCGGTTGATCCTGAATATCCTGGTTGTGGCTGATAAAGCTATCCCATGCCGAACAGCAGCTGCGGGCACTCTGTTCATCGACATCGAAAGGGGTCAGCTTGTCCTGCTGATTTCCATACAGCAACGGCACCCGATCCTCCGCTCCCACCTGACGCAGAAAAGTCTCCACCTCGCGGCGCAACATGCTCGCCATCGGCAACACCTGAATTTTGTCCCCCAGGATAGTCTGCAAATGTTTCGCTGCAGTGGTTTTCCCCGAGGCGGCCTTGCCGGCAAATCCGATAATCATGAGCAGAGTCCTTGAAAAAGTGATGAATACAGACTCGTGGAGTCTAGCTATTTCGGGCAAAAAATCAACGGGGTTTATTGCCTTGACCTTCATGAATACCCCTTTCGCTGCTTCATGCTATTTTTTTACACTAGCCAGGCAAAGCACATTCCCATGAAATGAAGACCCTGAGTGCTTGAAACAGTTGTCTACACAGCTATCAGATCCCCATCGACAAAACCGTCCCCGACGTTTTTATAGAGTCTGATCTATTTGCTGCCATACCGCCGTTTTTTTGCGACGGCATTCATAGTCGGGTTGATGAAATGGATCTGATTGGTACCGGGACTTACGAGCGCTTGACATTGAATATGGAGAAGTTTGACTGTTAAGTGCAGAAGGCCTTAACAACAATGCGGAAAAATTTGCTAAAATGACTTACAATGAGCGGATCAACCACAATTTTACTATTAGCTGGAAGGAGTAAATTAATGACCGAATGGAGCTGTGAAAATCCGGAAGAACATTGTGATCTGCATGCCTGTCAATTGACCGCCAATACCCGCAACCCTGAAATCGACAAGATCTTTGAAAACCCGCGCTATGCCTGCATCAACTGTGGAGCCAAGGTTCATGATGCAGCCAATGTCTGCAACCCCAAAGAACTCTGACCCACCGTCGGCGGGCAAACTCCCTGATACCAGAGGAGTTTGCCCGCAGTGCGCAATCAGTTACGCCAAACCGCGATACGCTGATTCAGTGGATAGACGGCCGGGCCGAACTGGTTATAAATGGCAACATCAGCTGCATCGCGCCCGTAACCTATGGTCACGTAACCACCTCTGTGGACCGACTGGGTAGCATCAAAAGTGTACCACCGACCACCGACATAAGCTTCAAACCAGGCGTGTAGATCCATCGGCTCCAATTCGTGCAGATAGCCCACCACAAAGCGCGCCGGGATACTGATGCTACGGCATAGTGCCACCCCGAGGTGCGCAAGGTCTCGACAGACACCGGACCGTCGGCTATTGACTTCAACTGCTGAGATCGGGATGTCACTACTGCCGGGCAGATAGCGAATAAACTCTCGCAACCAGGTTTCTATAGCCATCACCTGATCATAGCCGGGTTTTTCATTAATGGTGATTTCTGCCGCCATCTGACCAAATCGATCCGACTCGCAGTAACGGCTTGGCAACAGGTATTCGAGCACACCATCGGGAAGGTTCTGAACTTCGATAAAAGGCACACCCTCCGCCCGATTCACGACACCTTCGATCTTCACCCGGGCAACGGTATGGATGGCAAAATGGCCTGGCGGCGCAATCAAACGCTGACAGAGGTTGCCGTATCTATCGGTGAACTCGAACACGGGAACTTCAGGATCGAGACGATATTCTTCACTGGCAATCCATTGATTCGTGCCACTGCGAGGCCGCAACATCAACACAAATGGCGTCGCCACTGTAATTTCAAACTCAAGGTCACAACTGACGGTTAACCACATGATTGCCCTTTACTGTCCACCAGCTCTACATTCCAGAAAGCCTTCGCAAAGTGACTGAAACAGAAACTGTTATTTCTCCAGTTCCATCCGGAAGAATTCCTCATAGATCGTCTCACCAACATGATTGATCCGGGTCTGGGTAACATCTAGGTATTCATGCAAGCCATAATCGAAAATCTCTTCCAGCGACGCATACTGAAATTCCGCCAACAAGCGCCCCAATGCCTGCTGAGCCTTGTTGGAATAGGAGTCGCTCTGCCCCCCACTGATTTCATTCAGGGACTTCATCGCGGCTGCCAGTGAATAATGGACGGCACGCGGAAAGTTCCGGTCCAGCAGTAAAAAGTGGGCGATATTGCGCGGAGTAATGCGGCCATACTGTTTGCGATACATTTCAAACGCGCTGGCGGAACGCAACAATGCGCCCCATAGAATGTTGTCATAGGGACTGCCGATGTAATCAACCGACGGCAGCAGAATGAAATACTTCACGTCGAGCAGGCGGGTGGTTTTGTCGGCGCGCTCCAGCATCCGCCCCATGCGTCCAAAATGCCAGCCTTCGCCGTGGTTCATGGTCGCGTCAGTAATGCCAATAAAAGCGTGGCTGGCGCTCATCACCTCAGCAGAAAACTGGTGTGGCAGATCCATCACCGTCTCTTCCGAAGCCGCATTGATCATCAGATAAAAGGTATTAAGCTGTTCCCACATTTCGGAACTTATATATTCGCGGATTGATCGCGCATTTTCCCGCGCGGCTCGCACACAGGAGTAAATGGAATTGGTATTACGCCGTTCGAAAATCAGAAAACGGATCGCATTGTCACGCGTTGCTTCACCGTACAGATCCTTGAACAACTCATGATCCCCGGTAGTATTGATCAGCGGCTGCCACTGATCGCTGGCATCCTCGGGAAGATCCAGGGTCATATTGTAGTTTGCGGAGATAAAACGTGCGACATTTTCGGCCCGCTCGATGTAGCGGTTCAGCCAGTAGATGGAATTCGCAACCCGACTCAGCATGGCGCATCCTCCTGATTCTGGTCTTGCCCCTTTTTCTGTTCCTGCAATGGGGATTCAGGCGATGGTCCTGCCATCGAATTAATCACCCAGGTGTCCTTACTGCCACCCCCCTGCGATGAGTTAACCACCAGCGATCCCTTTTTCAGTGCCACCCGCGTCAGGCCTCCTGGCATAACGTAGATATTGTCGTCGCCACACAGAATATAGGGGCGCAAATCAACATGGCGTCCTTCAAAATGATCGCCCATCAACACTGGCACCCGTGACAGGGACAGCGTCGGCTGAGCAATATAGATGCGGGGTTTGGCGATAATCCGCCGACGGAACTCTTCACGCTCGACAGCACTGGCATGAGGCCCGATCAACATACCGTAACCTCCGGACTCATTGACTGCCTTGACTACCAGTTTATCGAGATTTTCCAACACGTATTTGCGGTCATCTTCGCGCCAGCAGGCATAAGTCGGCACGTTGTTAATCAACGGTTCTTCCTGCAGATAGTATTTGATAATCTCGGGAACGTAGGCGTATACCGCTTTATCATCGGCAACCCCCGAACCCGGCGCATTGGCAAGAGCAACGCGACCCTTGCTGTAGGCCTCCATCAACCCCGGAACACCGAGCATGGAATCGGCACGAAAGACCTTGGGGTCAATAAAATCGTCATCGATACGCCGGTAGATCACATCGACCCGCTCCAGCCCTTTGGTGGTTCGCATCATCACCTCGCCACGATGAACAACCAGGTCGCTCCCTTCAACCAGTTGCACACCCATCTGCTGGGCCAGATAACTATGCTCGAAATAGGCGGAATTATAAATACCCGGCGTCCAGACCACACACACCGGTGAACGTACTCCGGATGGGGCCATTTCCTGCAGCATATCGAGCAGGCGAATCGGATAATCGGTCACCGGTTGGACACTGCAGGCATCAAATACCAGCGGAAAGGTTCGCTTCATGATCTGGCGATTTTCCAGCACATACGAGACCCCGGAGGGACAGCGCAGATTGTCTTCCAGAACATAATATTCGCCATCACCGCCACGTACCAGATCAGTACCGGTAACATGGCACCAGACACCGCAAGGAGGATTGAGACCGATACAGGGCTTGCGAAATCCCTCAGCCGAGAGCACCAGATCAGCTGGCACAACATCGTCCTTGAGGATCTTCTGGTCGTGGTAGACATCGTCAATAAACAGATTCAGGGCGCGAATACGCTGCTTCAAGCCGACCTCAAGTTTCTGCCATTCCAGCGCCTGGATAATCCGGGGAACAATATCGAAGGGGAAAATTTTTTCAGTCTGGGCGTCATCACTGTAGACATTGAAGGTAATGCCCAGATTCAGTAACGCCTTTTCTGCTGCCTGCTGCCGACGCTGCAACTCGGTATCGGGCAGTGCATTAATCCGCTGTACAAGCAGATCGGCACCGGGACGCGGCTGCCCCTGCGCATCAAACAACTCATCATAAAAACCCTCGGTATCATACCCAGCGAAATTCATTGAATTCTCCTTTTTTTATGAGACAAGAAGCTCCTTGCAGAACTTAAAATCACAGACTCTGATGTCAGGATAATGGGCCCTGAATTTGTTGCTGCTGCTGCAATAACATAGGGGTATCAAGTTGACGGGCAACATCAACCGAAACCACAACCTGATGTTTGCCACCACCCAACGCAATACCTTTCAGCGGTGACACATCGGAAAAGTCCCGTCCCCAGGCAACGGTAATATGCTGCTCCAGAGGCTGGTAATTATTTGTCGGATCGAAATCGAACCAGCCGTTACCAGGAAGGTAAACAGCAAACCAGGCATGGGAAGCATCGGCGCCGATAAGTCGCTCCTGACCCGGCGGCGGCACGGTTTCAATATAACCACTGACATAGCGTGCGGCCAGCCCCAGCGAGCGCAGACAGCCGATGGCGACGTGGGCAAAGTCCTGACACACACCGCGTCTTTTCGCGAGAACTTCCGTCAGTGGCGTCGCAATCGTGGTCGATGTCGGATCATAGGAAAAGTTGTGATAAATGCGCTGCATCAAATCAATAGTGGCCGCCAGTAACGGGCGCCCGGGGGTCATTGAGACCCGGGCATAGTCAGCCAGGGGTGTCAACAATGGAACCAGTGGAGAAGCATAACGGTACGGCATCACAGCAACAATATCAGGGGTGCGCTGGGTACGCAGCAGCTCCACAACCGCCTCCCAGGAGTGTGACTGATCCGGCTTCAGCAGATACACCCGCGGGAAGACCTCAACGTCGCTGACGGCCGTCACCGTCAAAGTGTCATGAGGCTGTTGTATGGCAAAATGGGTTCTGCGGTTACCGAAGAAATCGCGGCGTTCATGGATATCCGTTGCTTCCGGACTGATCTGTAATACGCTACTGCGACAGCGTTGGTGTTCTGTCTCGCGCACCAGCAGGCAGGTTTCATTACGGCACAGGTTCACCTTTTCGCTGTAGTTGTAGCGCGTCACATGACGAATGCGGTATCTCATAGGGCCATTTCCCGCAACGGCGAACCGAACTGCTGCAATGCCAGTGTCGGGCTGAAATAAAGCTGGGTCAAACTGTCCGAAAGCTGCTGCAGGCGCTTTTTCTGATCTGCCAGCAAAGCCTCCAGTAGCGGATAGGTACCATTATCGGAAATCTGTCGGGTCAAGGCCTTGTGATCTGTCGCCAGTAATTGCTCCAGGGCAGAGGTTATAATCCCCTCATCCTGACCAACTGTTGGCAGATTTGCCTCGTGGGGCAGCTCGCTGATATGTTTTTTCAACTGACGCATCTGACATGCCAGCGCACGCGGATAGTTTTCATCCAGCAACAACAGTTCAAGTATCGGTGATAACTGCATAAATGAGCGGTAACGGCGACGAAAAACAACCAGGCTGTTACAACTTGCCAGCACCGTTTCCATAATACGCGCTTCCGTAGCACTATCGTAACAGGGCACCAGGGTCTCATTAAGCAGATCAATCAGATTCAAAGCACGTTCAAGGCGTCGTCCGATATTCAGCAACAACCAGGCCGTTTCCCTCGCCATATTTTCATAAGCGAGGCCACTGAGAGCGGACAGCTGCAGCACCAGCTGATGAACTTTCTCGTACATCCGTCCGCTACCGATTAAAGTCCTGCCAACGCGTGGATTCCATGATTGCATCTGATCCACCAGACGCCAGGCATCTTCCGGCAGCAAATCGCGCACAACCACTGCCGCACGTCCAAGACTGCGCAGCGATGAGCGCAAGCTTCCCGGTCTCTCGATATCACGGATCAGCGACAGTAATTCCGAACGTGGATCGTCCAGTTTCTGCTGCGCATCTTTGCCGACAAATCCCGGATAGGTCAGGGTGACGTGAGTCAGTGCCTGTAGCAGGTGATTCAGGCTGATACGATCATCCGGATCATCGAATTCCCTGACCTCTCGCAGTTTAACCAGAATAGAGCGTAGCAAACGAGCTGTCTGCTCGGTACGTTCAGCGTACCGTCCGGCCCAGAACAGATTCTCCGCGGCACGGCTCGGCAACGAGACGAAACTCGGCACGAGTGTTACGTCTGCAGCTGACCGCAACCACAGATTAACCTGCTGATGAGGCTCCAGAGTTAATACCCAGGTATCCTTGATACTGCCGGCCCGCTGCCCGGACACAAGCAGATTATCGCCAGCGGCAGCGACCCGGCTCAGCCCCCCCGGCATCAACAGATAACTGTCGTTGTGCGCGGTAACATACATGCTGACCAGACTTTGACGGGTCGCCAGTTCCTTTCCCTCGTAAGCCGGAAAGGCAACGTAATCCACCTGCTCCTGGCCAACAAAAAGCCGAGGGTTAGCGTTGATAAGCTCAGACCAGCGCTGCCGCTCCGCATCCGTCATCCGTCCCGGGGTTGTCTGCGGCAGATTCAACAAAGGCTGAATCGGCTTGATAATCAATCGCTTCAGATTTTCCAGCACATATTTACACTCACGTGGTTGACCACACCACCAGGTTGCGATGGACGGCATTTTCAGATCAGTACCAAGAAAATAACGGCAGATCCCCGGCAAAAATGCCATCAGGGCCGGATTGGCCAACACACTGCTGCCGATCGGATTAATCATCGCTACATTGCCCTGCCTTACAACCTGCAACAAACCCGGAATGCCACCGCCGGTGTAACTGCGCAACTCCAATGGATCGCAGGCATCATCAGCCAGACGGGAAAAAATCACATCAACCTGCCGTAAACCATCAACCGATTTCAACCAGACACAGCTATCGCGCACCACCAGATCACCACCCTGCACCAGCGGATACCCAAGATAAGAGGCCAGGTAAGCATGCTCAAAATAATCGGGGTGGGTCGGTCCTGCGGTCAGCACCACAATCCGCGGATCATCCTGGTTGTGACGTGCCAACTGACTGAAGCGCTGACGCACAGCACGGAAAAACTGCGCCAGCCGATGCACCCTTAGCCCCTCAAACAATTGCGGAAAACTCCGCGTCATGATCACTCGGGTTTCCAGTGCGTAACCTGCTCCAAACGGCGGACTGACATGGTCATCAACAACCCAGAAATTGCCGTCTGTACCCTTGGCAATTGTTGCGGCATAAAGACTGAGCTGCTGTGATTCCGGAAAACTGCGATCGGCACAAGGGTAAAGAAAACCACTGTGTGGAAAGACCAGTTCGGGTGGAAGCAAACGGTTTTCGATCAATTTGCGCGGCCCGTAAATATCCTGGAGGATCAGGTTGAACAGCTGGGCACGCTGGATCAGCGCCTGATCAAGCTGGGACCACTCGGCGACACTGAAGATTAACGGCAGAGGGTCAAACTGCCAGGTTCGATTATTGTTGCTCTGATCAAAGACATTATGAATGGCGCCGTTTTCACGCAACAGGCGTTGCGCTTCGCGAAAACGAGTATGTACTCGCGGCCCCATTTTCTCCAGGTTCTGTTGCAACCGCTGCCAATGCTCGGGAAAGTCCCCTGTCCCAGCAGCCTTGACAATAGCTCGATAAATATCGGCATTTGTTGCGGATGAAATAGCTGTTTCCGGTTCGCTTATCAAAATTTGGTTCTCACCACGGATGTGTTGTTTACATTCTTTTTCTCAACCCGGTCGATGACGGCGTAAATCGAGGGTCAAGGGAAACTCATCATTAATATGAACCGGCGGCGGCGCCATTGGCCCCGGTACCGATCCGGTCGGAAAGAAACGGCCAAGACTGCCGAAATCAGCATGGGGCGCCAAGCGTCCCGGGGTATGTTCAGTCATAGTAAACAGGGAACGCCGCCGTGATTCCGCAATCAATGGATTCAAGGGGAAAACGTCATAGCTGCGCCCGCCGGGGTGGGAAACATGATAGGAGCAACCACCAATGGAACAACCGTTCCAGGTGTCGATCACATCGAACACCAACGGGGCATGGGGTTTGATCGTCGGATGCAGTGCCGAAGGGGGCTGCCAGGCGCGGTAGCGGACCCCGGCAACAAATTCATCGCGCCGCCCGGTGCTACGTAATGGCAGGCGTTTACCATTACAGACAATGACATAGCGTTCTTCAGTCAGTCCGGTAACGTGCAGTTGCAACCGCTCAACCGATGAATCAACATACCGTGATGTCCCCTGGCTGGTGACTTCTTCACCAAGGACATGCCAGGGTTCGATGGCAAAGCGCAATTCCATCTCGATATGATCGATCTGAACCGTCCCGTAGCGGGGAAATCTGAATTCAAAGAAAGGATCGAACCAGTCAAACTGGAACGGATAACCGGCGCGATTCAGGTCGGCCATCACCTCTTTGATATCCTGTGCGACAAACCAGGGGAGAAGAAAACGATCGTGTAATGAGGTTCCCCAACGCACCAGTTTATGCGCGTAGGGTTTGCGCCAGAACCAGGCGACCAGGGTGCGCAACAACAGATTCTGCACCAGACTCATGCGTGCGTGGGGAGGCATTTCAAAGGCACGCAACTCGAGGATACCGAGGCGGCCAGCCGGACCATCCGGCGAATAAAGCTTATCAATACAGAATTCGGCGCGATGGGTATTGCCGGTGACGTCAATCAACAGGTTGCGCAGCAACCTGTCAACCAGCCATGGTGCCGCAACTTCGCCCTCCGGCAGCTGGGAAAATGCGATTTCAAGCTCATAGAGGGAATCGTCCCGGGCCTCATCAATTCGCGGTGCCTGACTGGTCGGCCCCATGAACATTCCGGAGAACAGATAGGATAATCCCGGATGGTGCTGCCAGTAGGTAATCAGACTGCGCAGCAGATCAGGACGCCGCAACAGTGGACTGTCCGCCGGAGTTATTCCACCCAGGGTGATATGGTTACCACCACCGGTGCCGGTATGGCGTCCATCAAGCATGAATTTCTCCGTCCCCAGGCGACATTGGCGCGCTTCCTCGTAAAGTAGAGTCGTATGTTCAACAATTTCCTGCCAGCTTTTGGCCGGATGGATATTGACCTCAATGACTCCGGGATCGGGTGTCACACTCAACCGTTCAATGCGCCAGTCGCGCGGCGGCTCGTAGCCTTCGATCACTACCGGCAATTTCTGTTCTGCCGCCGTTGCTTCGACAGCGGCAATCAAATCCAGATACTGTTCAAGGGCCGGCAGGGGGGGCATGAAAAGATAAAGGCGGCCGTCACGCACTTCAAAACAGATGGCCGTGTGGGGCACCTCTTCCCATGCGAGGGGAGGCTTCTCCTCGTTGACCTTCTTATCGCCCTCCTCATCGGCTCGCGTCGACAGAGATTGTTCCATGATGCTCTGGCGATATTCAGCCGCGTGATAATCCGCCAATGGAGGTAATGCGGCAAACTGACTTTGCTCCATGAATGGCTCCCGCTTTTCCGGAGCAACCCATGGCAGGGAATCCAGCGGCAGGCGCATGCCCATTGCTGAATCACCAGGAATCAGGTACATCTGCTCGCGCCGGAACTCCCATTTGGCACTTTTCCAGTGCTCCGCAAGGGGTTCCCAGCGCAACGGCAATGCATATCCCACCGGCTGATCAAGGCCACGAGCCAACACTTTTGCCAAGGCACGCCGTTCCATGCTGTCTTTTAAATTGGCAACCTCCGGGTCAAGATTAACCGGCGTGTTACCTTCTCTCCAGAGCCAGTAAAGAGGATCTTCATAGCCGGGAATAAGATAGCGCTGGTTGACGCCAATACGCTCGGCAACGCGCCTGCCGAAATGCTGAGCAGCATCCTGGGCGACTGTTCCCGGTTCACGGATATCAGCCAGCCATTCCCGATGGTTCCAGATTGGCAGTTTATCCTTACGCCAGAAGCAGTTATAAGCCCAGCGCGGCAATGGTTCTCCCGGGTACCACTTGCCCTGGCCATAATGCAACAGCCCGCCCGTGGTAAAAGCCGAATGGAGGCGCAACACCAGATCATGGGCCAGCTTGCGCTTATGCTCGCCATCAGCATGCGTATTCCATTGGTCACTTTCCATATCATCGATGGAAACAAAGGTCGGCTCTCCACCCATGGTCAGACGGACATCTCCGGCCACCAGATCCTCTTCAACCTTTTCCCCCAGGGCGTTGATCAATTGCCATTGATCATCACTGTAGGGTTTTGTCACCCGCGGGTCTTCATGCAGACGATGAACGGTATTGCTGTATTCAAAGGTTACCTCACAAGGACCGGTCGCACCGGTCAGAGGAGCCGCGCTAGCCGGATGAGGCGTGCACGCCAGGGGGATATGCCCCTCACCGGCCAGTAGTCCGGAGGTGGGATCAAGACCAACCCAGCCGGCGCCAGGGATATAAACCTCAGTCCAGGCATGGAGATCGGTAAAGTCAGCTTCAGGTCCTGAAGGTCCATCAAGGGATTTTTCATCGGCGCTCAACTGGACCAGATAACCACTGACAAAACGCGCTGCCAGCCCAAGATGCCGCAAAATCTGGACCAACAGCCAGGCGGTGTCACGACAGGAGCCGAGCGCCAGACGCAAGGTTGTTTCACAGGTCTGTACTCCTGGCTCCATGCGGACCGAATAGGCAATATCCTCATTCAGACGGCGATTGACCTCGACCAGAAAATCCACGGTATTGGTCGGTTCGCGATCTATCTGTTCCAGCCAGCGGGACAAGCGTGGGCCGGCGCTGATCTTCTGAAGATAAGGAACCAACTCTGCCCGTTCCTGACGGGCATACTCAAACGGGTATTTTTCAGCGTAGTCTTCGATAAAAAAATCAAAGGGATTATAAGCGGTAATATCAGCTATAACCTCAACCTCAATCGACAGCTCCCTGCCCGGGTCAGGGAACACCAGGCGGGCGAGATAATTGCCGAAAGCGTCCTGTTGCCAGTTAATAAAATGCCCCTCCGGCAACACTTTGAGAGAATAGGAACGGATCGGCGTACGACAGTGGGGCGCCGGGCGCAAACGCAGAACATGGGGATAAATGCGGGTCGGTTGGTCAAAAAGATAGCGGGTCACATGGTGGCAGGCGATTCGAATCGGCATAAATATGTCCTTACATCTGCGAGCCAGTTACAGGCAGGCATATCAATAAAAAAAGAATCAGGAAACGCAATCTATAGTAGTTGATCAGGTCGACAAAAGCGATTGGAAACCTTTATGGTCAGCCATTGCCGCGTAACAGGCCGCCCCGACAATTCCCGCATGATTCAGTAAAGACGCTGGCACCAGTTGAGCTCGAGTCTGCAAGTAACGAAAAAAACTGGCACTTCGCTGGCTGATGCCGCCACCGATAATAATCATGTCAGGCGCCAGCAAACGTTCTGCCTGCCCCAGAAACTGATTGAGGCGACCACCCCACTCCTGCCAGCTGAGATTTTCCCTTTTGCGTATCGAAGCAGCTGCGTACTCCTCGGCAGAAACTCCCCTCAAGGGCAAAGAACCTAACTCAAGGTTGGGGAACAGCTGCTGACGATAAAAGAGCGCTGAACCGATGCCGGTACCCAGAGTCAAAACCAGTACCGTCCCATCATTGCCCTGTCCGGCACCGAAACCCATTTCAGCCAGACCGGCAGCGTCAGCATCATTAAGCACCACGCAAGCGCCCGGAATAACCTCGCCGAAAAGAGCAACCGCATCAACACCGATCCAGCTACTGTCAATATTGGCAGCGGTACTCACCACACCGGCACGAATGACCGCTGGAAAACCAATGCCGACGCGCCCTTGCCAATTCAGAGCGGAAACTAATTTAACTACTTCTTCCGCGATCTTGCGTGGCGTTGCCGGACGCGGGGTTGCGACCTCCTGCGGCGCAGTCAATAGCGTACCGTCAGCGCCATCAACCAGTGCCGCCTTGATGCCGCTGCCACCGATATCAATCCCCAATACCGCCATCATTGCTCCCTTTTAACAGAATCAGTTTTCTCATGATTGAGCGAACAGGTACCGGTTTCACAGTCCTGACGACGCTGCGGCAACAGATGGCGATAGCGGGCAAATACCCGATAGCCGGCACGACTGAGCGGATGAACTCCAGGCAAACCAAGAGTCGCTGCAGCCAGACGCCAGACCGACCCACTGGGGAAAGCCTGCCAGATGGCGATAAAGGCGTCAATGCCGGTGGTAAAATTGCCGTGGGCATCTCGAACATGCAGTTCGGCCATGAAATCCCCAAGCGACTTACCATACTCATCCGGGCGGAAGTTTTCTTCACTGATGTCAACAAACTGAAGGCGTTGACGCGGGTTTTTACGCCGGTAGTTATCCATTTCCGCGCTACAAACCCGACATGAGCCATCAAAAAAAATTTGCAGAGGAAAGGTAATTGCCATATCTTGCCCCCATCAACAAGGAAAGGTTAGGATGAAAATCAACGCTGACGTTCCCGCTGACGTTCCCTTTAACCGACATCTTTACAGGCTGTGATCATAACACAAAATCTAATTTTCACGTACCGTTAGATTGGTCGTCAGGCTCACCAGACATTCATTTTCAAGGCGTTTAACATGCAGATCAAAGAGGAACAGAACCGGTCAATGTTCAGCAGCGTCGTGGTCATTGCCCTGATCCTCCTGTTCCACGTTGTGCTGATCGTTGGTCTGATCAGTTCCGTCATCTTATTTAAGGGAATCTATGACCTGCGCTGGTGGATTCTTGGAGTCGGACTGTTACTGATCAGCACCTCCTGCTGGCTTTTTTATCGCCGGGCCAAAGCCGGCAAACAGCGCCTGCGCGATATTTTAAACGATCCAGCCTTTCAAAACCGTAACGTTGAGATCAGTCTCATGGGAGGGATGGCAACCCTGCGCGTCGGTCATCAGGACAGCCACCAGCAGCCACGGCTGATCACCATCGATTCTGACTCAGAGATCAAACAGCTTCCCCCCCCTTCGTCGCACCAGATCGGTGAACTCACTGAACTCAATCGCATGCTTGAGCAGGGGCTGATCACCAAAGAAGAATTTTTACGTTTGAAACAGGATATTCTTTAAGAGCCACTCCTTGCCTTTTGCCGCGTTTTTTGGAAGCCTCTCATTTTTCCAGCTTGACAACCTGCCCTTAAGCCTATAATTTTTAAAAATTAGGATTCATTCCCTATTAACATTGATGCCTTTTCAAAAGGCATCAGGTTGGATGGCTAGGCAAAAAGCACCACATGCACGGTGCGCCATTGTTGAACAATGAGGCGTATTTACTTACGTTAACACAGTGAAACGATGGTGACACCCGGCCGGGGGGTGAATGATTGCAACGCCATTACCATTGAGTGTTTATGGAGAAGCCTGGCTTCATGAGTTCATCGCTGGTTCACTGCCTGATTCGCCCAGGCCTCCTGATGCTGTTGGTCATGCTGCTGAGCTCATGTGTTCCACCACCTGCTGTAGCCCCTTCTGTCGCCTTAAGCGAACAGCTTCAGCAGATCCGCCGACAACAGCAACAGCAATCCGATCAGCTGCAACTGCTGTCGCACCAGATGTCCCTGCTGCAGCAGGTGATAGGCCTTGAGGAGATCAAGTCAAGTGCCGCAGGTCCCCTCGAAGCGTTGATTTTCTCGGAAACACCACCCGCTGAAACACCTGTATCTACACCACGCGCCGTCCCACAGATCGAACTCAAACCGGCAGTCAGTGCCTATCTTGAAGCTTTTTCACAACTTGC
>RRYU01005765.1_pt1 | contig 15528 bp, 14 predicted proteins | sample 2162651 | NCBI WGS metagenome assembly RRYU01 (sample SAMN10267283, study PRJNA491782) | microbial mat metagenome | isolation source: biomat in the production well | place: Japan: Minami-Kanto gas field, natural gas well KTG3 | collected 2017-06 | reverse complement strand
TTGGCGAGATGGGCTATAAGTTCCAGTTCGTTACGCTGGCCGGGTTCCACTCGCTCAACTACAGCATGTTCATGCTTGCCCAGGGCTACCGGGATCGTGGTATGGCCGCCTACTCCGAGTTGCAGCAGGCTGAATTTGCCGCCGAAGAGTTGGGCTACACTGCTACCAAGCACCAGCGTGAGGTCGGTACTGGCTACTTCGATGATGTCAGTATGGTCATTTCGGGTGGTACGAGCTGCACCACGGCACTGGCTGGCTCGACTGAGGCCGAGCAGTTCCACTAGGCACGTTTGGGGTAGGTGTATGGGGCACGTCACGACGCGCCCATACGCATACCATGGATGCGCCACGTTGGCTGAGCCTGTCGAAGCTGAGCCTGTCGAAGCCACCACGCCGCATCCCTGTCATCTCAAGGCTTTTTCGCACTAAAATACGTTCCTGAATTCTGCCCCTTATACAATAGGATACCTCCATGACCACTCTCCCTTCTGGTATGCATATTAGTGGCGCGATCAGCCCCGACTTTGCCGAGATCCTCACTCCTGAGGCGCTCGGACTGGTTGCGATGCTGCATCGCCGCTTCAATGCCCGCCGCTTGGAGTTGCTGGAGCGCCGCCACCAGCGCCAAGCCGCATTGGATGCCGGTACGTTGCCCGATTTTCTGCCCGAAACCGCCGATATTCGCAATGGTGACTGGACAGTTGCGCCCTTCCCGCCCCAGCTTAACGATCGCCGCACCGAGATTACTGGTCCTGTGGATCGTAAGATGGTGATCAATGCGCTCAATGCCGGGGCGAAGGTCTTTATGGCCGATTTTGAGGATTCGAGTACTCCGACCTGGGAGAATACGATCCAAGGCCAGATCAATCTGCGTGATGCCCTGCTGCGCACGATCACCTTTAGCTCGCCAGAGGGTAAGCAGTATGCGCTGAAGGATGAGGTGGCGGTGCTCTTTGTGCGCCCGCGTGGCTGGCACCTCACCGAGAAGCATGTCACCGTGGATGGTGAGGTGGTGTCGGGTGGCATCTTCGACTTTGCCCTCTACATGTTCCATAACGCGCGTCAGGCGATCACGGTGCAGGGTGGCCCCTACTTCTACCTGCCCAAGATGGAGAGCCACCTAGAGGCACGCCTCTGGAATGACATCTTCATTGTCACCCAGGAGGCGCTTGGCTTGCCCCAGGGGACGATCAAGGCGACGGTGTTGATCGAGACCATCCTGGGGGCGTTCGAGATGGACGAGATCCTCTACGAACTGCGCGATCATTCGGCCGGTCTCAATTGTGGCCGCTGGGACTACATCTTCTCCTGTATTAAGAAGTTTCGCCACAACCCCGATTTTGTGCTGGCCGACCGTGCCCAGGTGACGATGACCACCCACTTTATGCGGTCTTACTCGTTGTTGGCGATCAAGACCTGCCACCGCCGCAAGGTGCATGCGATGGGTGGTATGGCGGCGCAGATCCCGATCAAGAATGATCCGGCGGCCAACGAGGCGGCTCTGGCTAAGGTGCGTGCCGATAAAGAGCGCGAGGCGAGTGATGGCCATGATGGTACGTGGGTCGCTCACCCCGGCCTCGTTGCGGTGGCGCTCGAAGCCTTCGACAAGCATATGCCCACTCCCAACCAGATTGATCGCATCCGCGATGATGTACAGGTGACCCGCGAGGATCTGCTCAACTTCGGGCCGGAAGGGCCGATTACCGAGGCTGGCCTGCGACTCAACATCAATGTCGGCATCCAGTACCTTGGCTCCTGGTTGGCGGGCAATGGCTGTGTTCCGGTCTTCAACCTGATGGAAGATGCCGCTACTGCTGAGATCTCGCGCGCCCAGATCTGGCAGTGGATTCGCAGCCCCAAGGGTGTCCTCGATGATGGCCGTAAGGTGACGGTGGAGATGTTCCGTGCTATGCTGCCAGAGGAGTTGGAGAAGGTGAAGCAACTCCTTGGCTCTGACTACAGTGCGGGTAAGTACGAAGAGGCTGCGCAACTCTTCGATGAGATCACCACCAGTGACGAGTTTGTCGAGTTCCTGACCCTGCCGGGGTATGCCCGGATTGATTAGGCGGTAGTGCAACATTTCCTCGTGCTGGTGCGGTATATGAAAGAACCAATCTAGCACGAGGAGATCTCTATGCAGCCTGCAGTCCCTCATTACCACCTCCGGATTAAAGAATTCCCCCCCGATTCTCAGCCGCGTGAACGTCTACGCGACGCTGGTGCGGCGGCGCTCTCTGATGCCGAACTGCTCGCCATCCTGTTGCGGGTGGGTGTGGCTGGTACGAATGTCCTCCAACTTGCCCAACAGCTCCTGGTTGAACATGGCGGCTGGATCGGCCTGCAACGTGCCGACTATAGCGAGTTGTGCCGACGCCGTGGCGTGGGTGAGGCCAAAGCGGCTACGCTCAAAGCGGCTCTGGAGATTGGGCGCCGCATCCTCATTACGGGTACCGATGACCGCCCGCAGATCCGCTCGCCTACTGATGTCGCCAATCTGCTCATGGTCGAGATGGGGCATCTCGATCAGGAACACCTGCGTACCGTACTCCTCGACACCAAGAACCGTGTCCAACAGATTAGCACCATCTATGTCGGCTCGGTCAATACCGCCCTCATCCGTGTTGGTGAGGTCTTCCGTGATGCGGTGCGCAAGAATAGTACCGCCATCATCATGGTGCATAACCACCCCTCCGGCGATCCGACCCCCTCAACCGAAGACATCCTCGTTACTCGCCAAATTGTCGAGGCGGGGAAGTTGCTCGATATTGATGTTCTCGATCACCTGATCATCGGGCGCGGCCGCTATGTAAGTATGCGCGAACGTGGTCAGGGTTTTAGTGGCTAACGACACCCCAAGTCGCTTTACATGGGGGATATGAATCCCCCCTTTTTTTTCTTGACATCACATAAAAATTAGTGCTACACTTCACAGGATCAGCCTTAATGCTCTTGGGAGGGATCTGTGGAACGTCTTGATGATCCGCCGGACGTTGTTATCCGTCGGCTACCACTCTATGCCCGCAGCCTACGTTACCTGCTCGACGAAGGAGTCCACTCGGTCTCTTCGCAGGAACTCGGCGAGCGTATCAATGTCACCGCCGCACAGATCCGCAAAGATCTTTCCTACTTTGGCGAGTTTGGGAAGCAGGGCATCGGCTATGATGTCGAGAAGCTGCTCAACCACATCGAGCGCATCCTGGGGCTGACCCAGAGTTGGCCGGTGGTGCTGGTAGGCGTTGGTCATCTCGGTCAGGCGATTGCACGCTATGATGGCTTTCGCGCCCAGGGGCTGCATATCGTCGGCCTCTTCGACACTGACCCGGCCAAAATTGGCCAGGAGGTGGCTGGGGTGGCGATTAGTGACTATGCCCAGATGCCTAAGGTCATTCGTGAGACGGGAACCCGCCTGGCGATCATCTCGGTGCCACCCGCTGATGCCCAGCCGGTCGCCGATATTCTGATTGATGCTGGGGTGCGGGCGCTCCTCTGCTATGCACCGATCATTCTTCAGACTCCCGATCATGTCTGGGTGCGCTATATTGATCCGGTTGCGGTGCTGCATAGCATGACCTACTACCTCGCCCGTGAGCATGTGACGTAGCACCGGCTACGATGGTGCAGTTGCGATAGGTACATCAAATCGCCCCTATGTGCTATAATGCTCCCACAAACACATAGAGGACACCTATGAGCAACAAAGATACTGGCCCCGGCGTTGTGGCTGATAACCGCAAGGCCCGCCATGACTATACCATCGAAGAGACCTACGAGGCAGGCATCGTCCTGACCGGCAGCGAGATCAAGTCGGTACGCGCCGGGCGGATCAACCTGCGCGGGAGTTTCGCACGCATCTTTAACGATGAGCTCTTCCTCTACGATAGCCACATTTCACCCTACGAACAGTCGGGTACCTACTTCAACCATGTTCCGACCCGCCCGCGCAAGCTGCTGCTCCACCGGCGCGAGATCAGCCGCCTTGATGGCCTGATCCGCCAGAAGGGGCTGACGCTTGTGCCCTTGAAGGTCTACTTCAAAGGGCGGCGCGCTAAGGTCGAGATCGGTGTGGCACGCGGGAAGAAGAACTACGATAAGCGTGAGGATATTGCCAAGCGCGATGCTGAGCGCGATATTGAGCGGGTGATGAAGTCGCGGAATCGCGATTGATGTGCGCTGCGAGGAGCGACCATGGCCGAGGAGCGATTGCTCAATCCGAGTGCCGATAGTGATGATCAGCAGGTGGAGAAGAGCCTGCGTCCGCGCAATCTGGCCGAGTTCATCGGCCAAGAGAAGACGGTTGATCAACTGAAGATTGCGATCACCGCCGCCAAAGCGCGTACCGAGCCACTCGATCATACCCTCTTCTATGGCCCACCTGGGCTGGGTAAAACCTCACTCGCCGGGGTCATCGCCCAGGAGATGGGGGTTAAGATCAAGATTACTAGCGGCCCGGCAATTGAACGTGCCGGTGACCTCGCGGCGGTACTCACCAACCTGCAAAAAGATGACGTGCTCTTTATTGATGAGGTACACCGCCTCAATCGCGCCGTCGAGGAGGTGCTCTATCCGGCGATGGAGGACTTCGCCCTCGATCTGATGGTGGGCAAGGGGCCGAGTGCGCGCAGCCTGCGCCTCAACCTGCCCCGCTTTACCGTGGTTGGTGCGACCACCCGGCTGGCGCTGCTCACCTCGCCCCTGCGCGACCGCTTCGTCTCGGTGCATCGCTTAGTCTTTTACAGCGACGAGGCTATGTGCGAGATCGTCACCCGCTCGGCGCGTATCCTGGGCATGCCGATCAGCCCCGATGGGGCACACGAAATTGGCCGCCGCGCCCGTGGTACCCCGCGTATCGCCAACCGCCTGTTGCGCCGCGTGCGCGACTACGCCCAGGTGATTGGTGATGGGGTGATCGATCTGTCCGTCGCACAGGCCGCATTGGCGCAACTCGAAGTGGACGATCTCGGTCTGGATGAGAACGACCGCCGCCTGCTGCATGCGATCATCGAGCTCTTCAACGGCGGCCCGGTGGGTCTCAGTACGCTCGCCGCAGCCCTGGCCGAAGAGGTAGATGCGGTTGAGGATGTCTACGAGCCGTTCCTGCTGCAACTCGGCTTTTTGCAGCGCACCCCCCGCGGCCGCATAGCGACCCGCCGCGCCTATGAGCACCTCGGTATCCCCGTTCCGAGCGCCGAAGACAACCAGCAAGCGCGGCTTTGGTAGGGGTGTATCCTTGCCAATATCAGCAACTTGCGGTACACTAGACCAATCAGCACGTCTGTTTTAGTTATGTGGAGTCGACGTTATGACCCTAAACAAGCGCGGCATTCTTGACGACTTGTTCAGAACATCACCAATTCTTAATTCTGAGGACGACTGTGCAGAAAACATCGTTGTCCCTTTTTTGTTGCGCTTAGGATATAGCCGCGACCAAATTCGTCGAAAAGTCACAATTACGAGTTCTTCAGGAGGTAGCTTTCGAAAGCAGGCTGACATTGTTCTAAATATTGATAATCGTCCAGCTATTGTCATTGAGACCAAGAAGCTGCAACATCGTCTAAAAGAAGAAGATGTTAATCAAGCCATGTCGTATGCACAACTTTTAAACCCTCCAGCACCAATTGCAGTGCTAACTAATGGAAGAAATTGGGAAGTTTACCAGTTTAGTAGTAGTAATATTGGCAACATTGAAGATTTCCCTGAACCCGATGCACTTTTAGCACAACTCCGCAGTACAAATACGGGTGTTGTTGATCCTGAAAGGCGTGCTGCCGCAGAGCGACTACTGACAACAATTGAGAACAGAGCATCACTAGAGGACGCATTTCGAAGGTGCAGACAACTTCTAGCACGCGAAGGGCTTATAGCAGAGTCCGCGTTTGATGAGCTAACAAAGATTTTAGTCTGTAAATTCAACGAAGAAAAAAACGTTGCGGAGGGCTTAGGGGTAAATAGATTTCGTGTACGATGGCTAGAGGGTGAAGGAGCACTATCTGGCTTGCGTACAATGTTTTCCGACGCTAAGCAGCGGTTTCATGTTTTTGGAGTAAACGCCCAAATTCAGATCCGGGCAAATCAAACTATCCAGGAGATAGTCGGAATTCTTGAACCATTTGGTTTTTACGGTTTCAGAACACCTTTAGGACTTGCAGGTGCTGGAGGTGATGTTGTAGGCTCTGTTTATGAGGCATTTCTCACAGGGACACTTCGTGGCGATTTAGGACAATACCTAACTCCACGACAATTGGTGGAGTTTATGGTTGAGATGGCAGACATACAAGTAGGAGAAAGGGTCTTAGATTTATCTTGCGGCAGTGGGGGATTTCTGATCCGGTCTTTTATTGACGTAAGAAAGAAAATACGCTCATTAAGCATGCAACAAGAGCAAAAGGATCAACTCATTAGCGATCTTGTAACAAATAATCTATGGGGGGTGGAAATCAATCCGCGCCTCACAACACTATGTCGGATTAATATGATTCTCCACGGCGATGGATATGAGCATATTTACACAGGTGATGGAATTCGAGATGACACATTCACAAATACTGATAACCGTTCTATAGAATTACCCGAAATCGAAAGTGGATATCAACCGAAGTTTGATGTAATTCTCATGAATCCCCCTTTTAATATTCCATACCAGGATGCTGCCACGCTCAACAAATACGAGCTAGGAAGAGGGAAGCCATCACAGGGCTCCGATTATTTAATCCTAGAAAGAGCACTGCGTCTACTAAAGGAGGACACAGGGCGTCTTCTTATTATTATGCCTCATGGCATAGCAAGTGGTACTTCAGAAACCGAGGTCAGAAGGTTTTTGAAGGACAACTCCCATATTACAAGTTGCATTAGTTTACCAGTTGGATCCTTTAAGCCCTTTGGAGGATCTAATGCGAGAACCTGTATTCTCTATCTCCGAAAAACAATCAGTAGGAGTGGCAAACGATTTCTTGCTCAAGCAGAGCAAGTAGGCTACGATATTACTTCAAAGTACTATAAAGTCACGGAGACTAACGATCTCCCTGTAATCTTGGAGCATTATCAAGTGGTAAAGGATTCACTTCGATGAGCATTACCCTGATCGCTTCACAGCCTCTCATACTAACAGTTGATTATGAGGACACCGCGACTCTAGAAGGAGTCGATGCTGGCGAGGCTTATACTAAGTATCTTCATGCACAAGGAGGCGCTTTTGAAGAAAAACCACTTAGTGATTTTGTGGATGTGGTGTCAGAAAGTATAAGCCCAAACTCTCGACGCCATGCACAGCAAACTTTTCAGTATATTGATTTAAGAGAAGTCGAAGACATCTATGGCACTATTCTAACTTTTCGGAATCGCTACGGGGAACAAATTGGCAGTAATAAGAGCAAATTTCAAAAACTCGACATCTTATTTGCAAAAATCATGCCGAGTCTTGCAAATAAAAAGATCGCACTAGTCACACAAGATGTAGTAAATGCGATTGCGTCAACCGAATTTATTGTTCTTCGAAAAAAGCCAAGCGCAGAGATTAATCTATACTATTTATTCAGAGCACTTCGATCAGATCATTTCACTAGACAAGCAACCGCAAATGTCACAGGTGCAACAGGAAGGCAACGCATAACACCCTCAAAACTTTTAGAACTACGAATTATAGTACCTCCAAAAGCACTACAAGATCAGATAGGAGATGCTGTTGAACGAGAATTTACTTTTAGAACACTTGCAACAGAACAATCAAAACGTGCTGATGATGAAGCGCAAAGAATATTAGGCTCATTAACGCTACGTACCGATCAATAACTGCTGCCGAACATCGCCGTGTACCTGACGCCGCTGGCGCGGCCTTAACCTGGGCGCGACTTTTTACGTCCGTGCGATGCCGCCCAAAAAATATCTTCGGGGGCGGCGAAGCCGCATTGGCGTTCGGTTAAGCCTGAAGGTAGCACCGGCTTCCAGCCGGTCGGTGGCGCATCGTGACCGGCTGGAAGCCGGTGCTACCTTCGGGCGTCTGTAGGGGCGCGTCGTGACGCGCCCACGCGATGCGGCGATATGGTTGGGGTGATGCGAATGTAGGGGCGCGTCGTGACGCGCCCACGCGATGCGGCGATATGGTTGGGGCATACGGGCTGGGCACATCACGATGCGCCCCTACGGATGGGGTGATGCGAATAATGCTATCGCTTTGCAAGTATTGTCGTTACAGCCATCTTAAGCATGGGCAGATCATCCTTAAAAAGTCTCTTCATCTACATCGGTGATGTAGCGTTCAATTGTCGTCAATGCGTCCAAGATATGACGCAAGTAGATCGTATCAGACGGCTTCATACAGTACTCGCAGGTCAGAGATGATATTCGCCCGTAGATATGGGTTGAGCGCAGCTTCGGTGAGGAGATCGACATGGCGGCCTAGTGCCGTTTCGAGTTCTTGTTCGAGTGCAATTGCCTTCAGCAAACTCGTTGGAGCGGCAAAGCGCACCAAGAGGTCAATGTCACTCTGGGCATTGGCAGTACCACGCGCCTGCGAGCCAAATAATCCAACCATAGCAACCCCATAGTGGCGACAAATTTCTACGATGCGCTGAATATCAAGGGGGGATGTCGTTGAAATAGTGTTTGTGCTCAACGTGGTCATTTTGATTGCTACCTCTTTGTAGGTACCCATACCAGCCCGTTCAACGTGGGCAAGAAGTTGCTCCTATCACTTCGACATCAACCCGTTGACCATGTTGAGGAGTCAATCCTTACGTGGATTGTAGCATACGACCATGTGGATTCGATAGGCGTTGGCTTCGACAAGCTCGGCTTCGACAAGCTCGGCTTCGACAAGCTCAGCCAACGCCAGCGCGCCGCTGCCTGAGCTTGTCGAAGGCAGCGGGCTTCGACCGCCACCGCGCCACCGTTACCCCACCTCTTTGATCATCGCAATCTCATCACACAACTCCTGCTTAAAGCAGGTCTTACAGTCTTGCCAGATCTTGTGGGGCAGGTGGATCTTGGGGATCTCATGGAACCCCATGTGTCTAAAGAATCCCACCTGGAGCGTCAGCGCAAAAATGGTTGGGATGCCCAACTCCCGCGCCTCAATAATCAGCGGCTCCACCAGGTGCCGCCCCAACCCCTTACCCTGAAAGTCCGGGTGTACCGCCACACTCACCACCTCGGCCAGATCAGCCCAGGTGATGTTTAACCCCGCACACCCCACCACCTCCCCGTCGGCAACCGCAACGTTCAGTGAACGTACCCGGTTGTAGAGTTGATCCATCGTCTTGGGTAGCATATCCCCACGTGCCGCATAGTAGTTGATGATCTCGTAGAGACGTGGCACATCACGAACCTGGGCACGCCGCACCAGCAACTCCGCGTTGGGGCGGGCGTGCAGTTTGGGGAGGGAGATGGGTGGGTTGTAGATCGGGGTGAGTGGACTCATGGCGGTAGCTTTCGTTATTTGCTGAACAGATCACGCCAGCGTGTACACTGTTCGGCGACCCGCTGCGGTGCGGTGCCTCCCAGGCTCTCTTTGCGGCTGACGCTGCGGTTGAAGTCGAAGATCGCGTAGACGCCCTCGTCGAAGTTGGGTTGCACCGCCTGGTACTCGCTGAGCGGCAGGTCGCGTAGCGGTTTGCCCAGTTCGATGCTGCGCCGTACTAAGCGCCCGGCCTTGGCGTGCGCTTCGCGGAAGGGCACCCCCAGGCGCACCAACTCATCGGCGAGGTCGGTGGCCAGCATGGCGTCGTCGAGGGCGGCTCGCATGCGCTCCGGGTTGGCCTCCATCGTCTGTACCACGGCGGCGGCCACCCGCAGCCCTAGATCGAGCGTGTCGAGGCTGTCAAAGAATGGCTCTTTGTCCTCTTGCAGATCCTTGTTGTAGGTGGTGGGCAGCCCCTTCAGCGTGGTGAGCAAGCCCACCAAGTTACCGATCAGCCGTCCGCTCTTGCCGCGCAGCAACTCCATACTATCGGGATTCTTCTTCTGCGGCATGAGGCTGGAGCCGGTACTGTAGGCGTCGGCCAGTTCGACAAAGCCAAACTCGGCACTGCTATACAGCACCAGATCTTCGGCCAAGCGGCTCAGGTGAATGCCGGTCAGCGCGAAGCTGAAGAGCAACTCGGCGACAAAGTCGCGGTCTGAGACGGCATCGAGCGAGTTACCCGCCACGGCATCGAACTCATCGAGCAGTTCGGTGAGTCGTTCGCGCTCCACCCCCAACGAGTTGCCCGCCAATGCACCCGCGCCAAGCGGCAGAGTACGGGCACGGGCGGTGGCGTCGGCGATGCGCTGGCGGTCGCGCTCGATCATCTCCACAAAGGCCAGGCACCAGTGGCCAAAGGTGATCGGCTGGGCGCGTTGTAGATGGGTATAACCGGGCATGACCGTGGCGGTGTGGCGTTCAGCCTGATCGAGCAGCGCCACCTGCAATCCCATCAGACGCTCCTCGATCATCCGGGCGGCTCCTATCGCAAAGAGGCGCATATCGGTCGCCACCTGATCGTTGCGCGAACGCCCGGTATGCAGCTTGAGCGCCACTTCACCCACCAGTTCACCCAGGCGGCGCTCGACAGCAGTATGGATGTCCTCATCGCTCGGCTTGGCCTCGAAGCTGCCATCGGCAAATTCGCGCCGCACCAATTCCAGCCCCTGCACCAACTGTTCCTGCTCATCACTCGTGATCAAACCCGCCTCGGCCAGCGCACTCGCCCAGGCGATGCTGCCACTAATATCACAGGCAGCCAGGCGCACATCAAAGCGGAATGAATCGTTATAGAGCGACATCTCTGCCGCAGTGGGGGCACTAAAGCGCCCGCCCCAAAGTTTATGCTCCATGGTGTAGCAACCCTATTAGGTGCGGTATTCCGCATTGATACGCACATAATCCAATGAAAAATCGCACGTCCACACCGTCGCTTCGCCATCGCCCAGGCCCAGATCGGCATCAATCGCAATCTCGGCCACATCGAGCAGATCGCTGGCGGCGCGCTCATCGAAGGGCAGTGGCAACCCCGCCTCCAAGACGCGCATCCCTCCGAAGGAGAGCAGCACCCGGTCGGGGTCAACCGTCGCCCCGGAGTAGCCAATCGCACACAACACCCGGCCCCAGTTGGGGTCGGCTCCGTAGAGCGCGGTCTTGACGAGCGGACTCTTGGCAATCGTCATGGCGGCCAGTTTCGCATCGGCATTGCTGGTGGCTCCACGCACGGTGATAGTGACAAAGCGGGTCGCTCCTTCGCCATCGCGCACCACCGCCTGGGCCAGATGCTGACAGATCGCGGTCAACCCGGCCAAGAAGGCGGCTCCATCGGGGCTACTGAGGTCACTGATCTCCGGGTTGCCCGCAGCCCCATTGGCCATGACCAGCAGCGTATCGTTGGTGCTCGTGTCGCCATCAATGCTGATGCTATTAAAGCTGAGTTCCGCAGCCCGCCGCAGCGCCGCATCGAGGCACGCGGGCGTCACCACCGCATCGGTGGTGATCGTGGCCAGCAGCGTGGCCATATTGGGATGGATCATCCCCGCGCCCTTGCTCATCCCCCCCAGGGTGATGCTGCTGCCGGAGGGCAACGCCACCTGCACCGCGCAGTACTTGGGCTTCGTGTCGGTGGTCATGATCGCCCGTGCCGCCGCCGGGCCATGCGCCGCATCCAGCCCCTGCGCCGCCGCACTGATTCCGTTCAGGATCTTCTCCACCGGCATCGGTACGCCAATGGTTCCTGTTGACATAACAAACACCGAATCTTCGGGCAGACCGAGCGCAGATTCAGTGGTGCGCGCCATCGCCAACGCCGCCGCATCACCATCGGGGCCGGTGCATGCATTCGCATTGCCCGCATTGATCACTACCGCCCGCAGACTGCTGGCACTACGCTGCATCAGTGCCATATCGTAGCGCACCGGAGCCGCCTTAACCAGATTGGTAGTAAAGATCGCCGCCGCGCTACAGGCACGCTCACTCACCACCAGCGCCAGGTCATCACGATCCCGGTACTTAATCCCGCACGCCGTCGTTGCCGCCGCCCACCCAGCCGGAGAAGCCGGGTGGCCATCTTCTATAAACGTGATTGTCATAGTTTAGGACTCGCTTGGTCGCAGATTTGCTGGCGGCGGATCTTCCCAACGCACCGCCTCTTTGGCCTCGATACCGTGGAGGTGTTCAGTATCGTTATAGACATTCAGCCGCCAGAGACCACGGCGGCGGCGGTTGACATATTCCCAATGGGTAATGCTGGTGTTGCGGGTATGGAAATCGGTGGGTGGCAGCACCATACTGGGCATACGGAAGAAGTGGATGAACGCAGTATCAATCACCCCGCCGTGGCAAACGATCACAATAGTCTTGCCCGCATGCTCCTCGGTGATACGGCTGAGTGCTCGTCCCACCCGCAACGAGAAGCTGCCCCAACACTCACCATTAGGCGCAATCGGGCGCAGCGGGTAGGCATCGAAATCGGGATGCCCGAACTTCTCCCACGCCTCATTGGTGGTCATACCATCGGCATCACCCATGTTCATCTCCTGCACCTCATCATCGAAGATGATCGGCAGGCCGAACGCGGGCTGGATGATCTCGGCGGTCTCACGAGCGCGGGGCATGGTACTAGCGATCAGCACATCAGGAATAATCTCGCGGGTGCGTATGAGGCGATCCCGCAGCCGCTCGGCCTGCTTGCGGCCAAGCTCGGTCAGGCCGATGTCATTGATCATCCCTGGGATGATCGGTTTGACATTCGTCACCGCCTCGCCATGCCGGATGAGATAGAGATGGGTCATGGTGTTTGATGTTTCTTTATTTTGGTGGTGTTGGGCGGCAAAGCCGCCCAACACCACCAAAAAACAGGTTTACTTCAACAGTGCCTGTACCTTCATGCTCAACCCATAGAGCCGAATGAACGCCTCAGCATCCTTCTGATTGTAGACCATATCGGGGCCGAAGGTGGCCAGATCCTCGCGGTAGAGCGAGAAGGGCGAGCGCCGCCCGATCACAATCGCATTACCCTTGTAGAGCTTGAAGCGCACCTCGCCGGTCATATTCTCCTGAGTCGAGCGCACAAAGGCGTCATAGTGCTCACGGACGGGGGTGAACCAGCGTCCGTTATAGACCAGATCGGCATAGTCAAGTGCGATGCGATCCTTGGCCCGCATCGTCTCTTTGTCCAGCACGATGCTCTCTAGCTCGCGGTGCGCGGTGTAGAGCAGCGTCCCGCCGGGGGTCTCATAGACGCCGTGGCTCTTCATGCCCACCAGGCGGTTCTCAACCAGATCGATGCGCCCGATGCCATGCTTGCCACCAATGCGGTTCAGTTCGTCCACGAGTGGTACGAGACCCAGTTCCTGGCCATTCACCGCCGTAGGCACGCCCTTGACGAAGGTGATCGTCAACTCTTCGGGGGTATCCGGGGCATTCTCCGGGCTGACCGAGATCTGGAACATGTCCTCTTCCGGCTCATTCCAGGGGTCTTCCAGGATACCACCCTCGTGGCTCAAGTGCCACAGATTGCGGTCGCGGCTATAGATCTTCTCGGCAGTGGCCGTGACGGGCACGTTATACTCGGCGGCATAATCGAGGGCATCCTGGCGGCTCTTGATAGACCACTCACGCCAGGGGGCGATGATCTTGAGGCGCGGATTGAGGGCGAAGAAGGTCAGTTCAAAGCGCACCTGATCGTTCCCCTTGCCGGTAGCGCCGTGGCACACCGCATCAGCCCCTTCCTCCTCGGCAATGAGTACCTGGTGGCGGGCGATGATCGGGCGTGCAAACGAAGTGCCGAGGAGGTACTTGCGCTCATAGATCGCCCCGGCCTGCAACGTAGGCAGAATATAGTCGCGCATAAACTCTTCACGCAGATCGCGCACGATCAGCTTGCTGGCCCCAGAGGCAAGCGCCTTCTCCTCCAGCCCCTCCAGTTCCTCCGCTTGGCCCAGATCGGCACAGAAACAGATGACCTCACAGCCATAATTCTCGCGCAGCCACGGCACGATCACCGACGTATCCAGACCACCCGAATAGGCCAGTACAGCCTTCTTGACATCGCCCTTTGCCATGTTCCTACTCTCCTATCATTATCCAGAACCGGGTCGAAAAATTGGTTAGCGCGAAAAATTCTGGGATGCGCCGCATGGCTTCGACAAGCTCAGCCAGCGGCGCGGTTGCTGAGCTTGTCGAAGCCACCGCCTAAGAAAAATCGCACAAAAGAAGCCAGCTTGCGCTCTGGCAAAGCTGGCTTGGGAACCTTCCGGTGGGCAAGCGCGACTAGCCAGGGCGGGTGGCTGGCTGGGGACGACGCTGACGACGGCGCTTCTGCTGCGACACGTTTTGGTCCTTGATCATCGCGTATTGCTTCCTGGCGAGAGTATACCACAAGTTGTAGATTCAGGATGGATCGAGGTGTGACGTGAAGTCTTCCACCAACTACTACCGCCAACGGCTTCCCAACGCCCAATGCCCGCGCTGGCTGAGCTTGTCGAAGCCAGCACGAGGAGGGCATGGAAACGGCTACACCCCTTTTGTGATCGTACCGTGCAAGACTTTACGTGACACCCGTAAGCTCAGCCAGCTTCGACAAGCTCAGCTTCGACAGGCTCAGCCAGCGCGTCGCATCCCTGCCACCCCACGGCTTTTTCGCGCTAATAATAGCCCCACCGGATACCCCACCATTTTGGCGACATCCCCCACTAGCCGGATGATCGGCACGAGGAGCATGGCAGTGGCACGCTCTGCGGGGCTACGCCCGTGTAGGCGGGGCCAGAGCCGCCGGTAGGGTTTGTAGGTGTAGCCCGCCGATCCAAGGGCGATCATCATCAGCCCTAGTGGGCGTAGATGTGGCCAGCGCCACAGTGCCCAGAGTAGTAGCAACAACCCTTTGTAGGTCGCGTAGCGGATGATATGCCGCTTCGTCCATAGCCCGGCCACCCCGTCGCCGCGTGCGTAGAGGTAGTACTGACGCGCAAAGGCACGTAGCGACTCACGCGGGCGGAAGTGGACGATAGCGGTGGGGGCGAAGGTGCGCCGGTATCCGGCTCGTTCCGCAGCGAGGGCGAAGATGAGATCCTCACAATGACTGGCCCATTCGGGGAATCCGCCCACTGTAGCCCAGAGTTCGCGGCGGAAGGCCATAGACTTACCGAAGGGCAGGAAGGTCGCCGGATCGATCTCCTCTACGTTGCGGTAGTTCACCGCCCCCAGTGTCACCTCGAAGAGACTCTCCGGAGCCGGTGTAAAGAACCCGGCCACCAGATCTGCCATGTTCTGCTCAAGCGGCGCAATGATGGCCGCCAACCATCCGGGGTCGAGCCGCAATCCCGCGTCGGTCGAGGCGATTAGCGTGCCCCGCGCCTGCTCTACCGCACTGTTGCGCCCCGATGAGATGTTGTGGCCACCCTGCACCAAGCGGATACGTGGCTCACGGCTCGCATACTCGCGCACAATCGTGGCAGTCGCATCGCGGCTGCCGCAATCGTTGATCACAATCTCATCGGGCATCCGCGTCTGTGCCAGCATCGAATCGAGCAGCACGGCAATGTTGTTCGCCTCGTCACGCACCGTGCAGATGA
>RRYU01004208.1_pt1 | contig 15538 bp, 12 predicted proteins | sample 2162651 | NCBI WGS metagenome assembly RRYU01 (sample SAMN10267283, study PRJNA491782) | microbial mat metagenome | isolation source: biomat in the production well | place: Japan: Minami-Kanto gas field, natural gas well KTG3 | collected 2017-06 | reverse complement strand
GGTGGCGGCAAGGCCGCCACAACGGGCCGACAAGAAGGTTTTGCGGGAGACACCGGGCCCGGCGTAGCCACTCGCAGTGGTCTCACCTGAACGGTTACGAGAGTGGCTATATTTATTGAGAGGATTTGCATAATGATCCATGTGTATCCAAAAACGCCCAGGCATACCTGGCAAGGTACAGTGACAGTGAGTGAGTATCCACTTCCCCGGTATAGTCAGCGGGGTGAACCGGTGCTGGATATTCGCTCGTCCAATACCACATTGCATCATGCTGCACATTATCCTGTATTTAGCGACACATACATGGCATTACCTGCCATCCTGGATCGCCGGTAATGTATGCATATGGCCGATTGAAATTAGCGCACTGGTGATCTACCTGGCGGCAGCCATGCTGCCGCATTCCAGCGTTAGATAAGGTTTCAGGATGACCAGGATTACTTTACACGTCATGCACAGATTGGTTGCGTGAATCACCCCACCCCCTGGCCCCGCCCCTGCACGGGGCGTCCGGGCGGTACACGCGCCGCGTGTGCCGCCCGGACGCCCCGTTGCCCCTCTCTTCCTTACCCCCAGGCATAGCTCCTATGCCAGACCATCACCTGTGCTGTGTTATACTACACCATACGCTATGAATGGAAGCCGGTACCACTGGTGCTATCGGCTTTCTCTTTTTTTATTTCATCTTATCAAGGCACCGGGTCTGCGCGATTCTGGACGTGTGGACGTGGCGAATAAACGATGAGTCAAGAGCAAGTAGCGACAGAATGTGAACCTGACACAGATTATTTTGTAGACGACAAACCTGCGCATGAGTGTGGTGTTATCGGCATTGTATCTCCTGATGCTGATGTAGCCCGACTGACCTTCTTTGGGCTGTATGCCTTACAGCATCGTGGTCAGGAGAGTGCCGGCATAGCTGTAACGGATGGGCGGCGGATCAAAATTCATAAAGAGATGGGCCTGGTATCTCAGGTTTTTAACGAAGAAAAGTTGCGACCTTTGAATGGATATATGTCGGTAGGCCATACGCGCTATTCGACAACCGGGGCATCAAAAATTGAGAATGCCCAACCTTTTCTGATCGAAAGTATTCTCGGGCCACTGGCAGTTAGTCATAATGGTAATCTAACCAATGCCACAGCCCTGCGCGCTAATCTGCTGCAGCACGGAGTAGGTCTTACCAGTACCAGTGATACCGAGGTGATCACGCAGATGCTGGCCGGGGTAAAGGCCGGTACTACCTGGGAGGCCAAGCTGCAAGATTTTATGCGCCGTGCAGAGGGGGCCTACTGTGTAACAGTGTTGACCCATCAGGCGCTGTTTGCTATGCGCGACCCATGGGGATTGCATCCCTTCTGTCTGGGACGCCTGGGCGACAATGGCTGGGTGGTGGCTTCTGAGAGCTGTGCTCTGGCAACTATTGGCGCGACATTTCTGCGTGACATCGAACCAGGTGAGATTCTGGCCATTACTGAAGAGGGGCCGCATACGATCGCCCGCATGCCAGCTACTCAAGCTCACTGTCTCTTTGAGTATATCTACTTTGCGCGCCCCGATAGTATGCTACGTGGTCGTATGCTGCATGCAACACGTGTAGCGCAGGGACGCCAACTGGCAATCGAGGCCCCTGCTGACGCTGATATTGTTATTCCCGTACCCGATAGTGCCATTCCGGCTGCTATTGGCTATGCCCAGGAATCCGGTATTCCTTATAGCGAAGGATTGATTAAGAATCGCTATATCGGGCGCACCTTTATTCAACCGGATGATCGCCTGCGTAAAGTGGGTATCGCGCTGAAATTCAACCCCTTAAACGATAATCTGAAGGGCCAGCGTGTGGTGATGATTGATGACAGCATCGTGCGTGGCAATACCAGCGGGCCGATTGTGCGCTTGCTGCGCGATGCAGGGGCACGCGAGGTGCATGTACGCGTTTCATCGCCGCCTATTCGTCACCCCTGTTTTCTTGGCGTGGATATGGCGACCTATCCCGAGTTGATTGCGCATCGTATGTCGATAGAGGAAATTCGCAACCATCTGGGCGCGGATAGTCTGGCCTATTTGAGTACAGACGGCTTGATCGCGGTGACTGGGCGAGGTCAACATGGCTTCTGTACCGGCTGTTTTACTGGTCATTATCCCGTAAGCATTGAACATGTCGATAAAGAGGTATTTGAACATCAACTCTGCTGAAGAACTGGAAGTACATATCGATGATATTGCTCAGGGCGGCGATGGTGTCGGACGCTGGCAGAATCGCGTGGTCTTTGTGCGGGGCGGCTTACCTGGTGAAGATGTGCGGATACGCCTGTCTAGTCAGAAGCCCAGGTATATGCATGGGCAGGTGATAGATATATTGAAGGCCGTACCTGAGCGGATTGCACCACGCCTGCCCACCGCTGATCATATGCCCTGGCAGCATATAGCCTATCCGGCGCAATTGCGGTATAAACAGGCGATTGTTCAACAACAACTGGCGCGACTGGCGGGTGTATCTGATGTGCCTGTGCATCCAGTTCTGCCCGCCACGCATCCGTGGGGCTATCGCAACACGGCCCATTTCCATGTTCAAGAGAACAGGGTTGGCTACTACAGCACCGGCTCTCACCAGGTAGTCGATCTGGCTGAAGATCCGCTCGTGCTGCCAGTTCTGAACGATGCATTGAACGGGTTACGACTATTGCTCGAAGGTGGTATACCTGAACTACACAGTGTCACATTGCGCGCCAGCGCGGCGTTTGGCTATGCTATTGCCGGTTTGAGCGGAACGGGTACATTTTCAGAACTGGCCACGCGCTGGCAGACCCATGTACCGGCACTGGCATCTGTTGTGGTTTCTCCGACGACTGTAGATAGACCAATGGCCACACTACATGAAGAACTGGGCGAAGTAGTTTTCTCGCTGAGCCTTGACAGTTTCTTTCAGGTGCATACTGCCCAGGCCAGCCAACTCCTCGCTGTTATTCGATCCGGTTTGAGGCTGCAATCGCATGAACGCTTGCTAGATGCTTATAGTGGTGCCGGAACATTTGCGCTACCGCTGGCATCTGAGGTGTGCGAAGTAGTGGCGATCGAAGAGAATCCACATGCTGTCGCGGATGGTGAACGTAGCGCCCAACTCAATGATATTGCCAATGTACGCTTTGTTATTGCCCCGGTAGAACGTGTGCTGACCAATCTTCCCCCAGATATACCCCAAACCTTTGATGCGGCAATCCTTGACCCACCACGACGTGGTTGCCACCCGGACGCCCTGGCAGCCCTGGGCCAGCTTGCGCCGCGGCGTATTGCCTATGTCTCGTGTCACCCAGGCATTCTGGCGCGTGACCTGCGTCTGTTACTGGCAGATATGTATCAACTGGAGTCCATTCAGCCGGTTGATCTCTTTCCCCAGACGCCTCATATCGAGAGTGTTGCGTTTCTGCGGCGCAGCGGTTGATGCCTTTTCCTGGACGATCTGTCATCAACAGCAGGTATGCAGTCGTTCATCCAAAGACCGGGATTCGCCTGCCGTTCGCCCGCAGGGTGGGGGTAGACTCACACGAGTAGGTTTTTTGGATGAATCTCATCAGAACGAGCTATGGCCGCTCATCCCCTCTCCCCGCTGGGGCTTATCACTACCCACAATTGTACTGCATCCTGATGCGGGAGAGCGGATAGCTTCCCGCCTTCCACAATACCGGCGGGGCTGCGCCCCGCTAAGATCATAAGCTGTTCGGTTTGGTGTGGCGGCAAAGCCGCCACACCAAACCGAACAGCTTTTCAGCCCAGACACGCTAACCACTCACTGGTTGCATTACAACAACACGGGTCTGATCGCCTTCAGCGGGTAAGCTGGAAGCAGTAACGGTATACTTATCGGTTGGCGTCATATCCTTCAAACCGATTTCATGCGTAAACTTTTCTAGCGGGGCCAGTTGATAGTCAAAAGAGAGTTGCTGGGTAGCATAGTGCATCGGGATAACCAGGCGTGGTTCCAGTTGACTGATCACATTGACTGCCTCAGCCGGGTCAATCGTTTCACCGCCACCGACTGGTATAAACAGCACATCCACATTGCCAATTTCTTCGATCTGGCGCTGGCTCAACTCATGGCCGAGATCACCCAGGTGGCAAAATGCAACATCGTCAAGATGGATCGAATACACGGTGTTAAAGCCGCGCTCTGCACCTTTTGCTTTATCGTGAAATGTGCGCACGCCCGTAATCAAAACGTCGCTGACTTCATACTCACCCGGCCCATTGATCACAAAGACGCGATCACGAACAGGCCGCACACCAGCAGTATAGTTATGATCGGCATGCGCATGGCTTACGGTGACAATATGTGCAGTGGGGCGGCCCATATCTAACCCGATGGAGCGATCGAACGGATCACACAAAACAATGCCTTCACGTCCACGCAGGCGAAAACATGCATGGCCAAGAAACTGAATTTCGGGCACTCAAACCTCCATCTACTCGTGGCATTCCTGCCACAGTGACTCCAGGATCGGCTGTATGATAGCATAGCCAAAACCACGTCGCTGAAGATAACCACCCAGGCGGCGAAAAAAGGTTGTCCGGTCAGGTATCGTAGCATACCTGGGCAGCACACTGCGTGCCAGGCGGGTAGCCTGTTCTGACGCATCCTCGATCAGATCGGAATCGTCCAGGGTTGCATCAATGATTGCACGTGGGATACCCTTGCGATACAGTTCCTGGCGCAGTGCTTGCGTGCCTCTAGGTCGAAATGCCTGACGATTCTCGACCCACAAGCGTGCGAATGCCACATCATCCAACAGATCTAGTTCAATTAGTCGTTCCACTACCGTCTCGACTGTTGCCGCAGTCACCTGTTTACGTTCGAGATAGGTGCGTATTTCAGCTATAGAGCGCGGGCGCGTACTCAGGAAACGCAGTGCTGCCTGGTACGCCTTGTTGACATATTCAACTGACTCAAGGCGCTCCCAGTCAGCCGCCTCGATCGTTTTGCCCACATAGAGATCTTCACGCACAACTGTTTGCATGCTTATGCCTATGGCAAAGGCATCATCGACAAACAGATTGACCCGATCATGGTCATGTACCTGGGTTTGGAGTGCGGTTATGGTTCCTGTTGGCATGTATTCCTGTTAGACAAGGTTCATACGTACTGTACCGTTTGGTTGGACTGAGGTCATATGGCTTTCTGGTAGATGATATGCCCTTATCCCCTGCTCTCACGGGTAGGTTTTTTCCGTCGGGACGCGCAGAAGCGCGTCCGCAGAGCATTCCTGATGGACAAAGTCCGCACGGACAGGCAGAAGCCTGTCCCTACGGATGGCGATGCGATCCGGCCAAAAAACTGCCCCTGCGAGATCTCCCTCACACGGGTAGTTTTTTGGATGAATCGCATCAGGACGTCATATGGCCCCTCTCCCCCTTCCCTGGAAGGAGAGGGGGTAGGGGGGTATCCAGCCCATACGGATCACCTTTAGGGCGGTAGCCCTAAAAATCCTCGTTGTCGTGCGAGATGGTGCCAGCTTTGCTGGCACCATCTCGCACGACAACGATATTCTTTGGGGGCCGGAGGCCCCCAAACCCCCGCCGGGAGGCGTAACGTGATGCATATGGGTATCCAGCCAGTCACCGGCATCAGTGGAAAAAACCTACCCCTGAGGGCCTGCCCCTCTCCCTCAGGGAGAGGGGAACAGTTGCAGATACGCCTAGACTTCTTCGATGAACAGACTTTCGTCGTCAGGCTCGTCTTCATCAGGCGTGCCTGCGGTTGATAGAACAGCCGGATTAGTTATGGTTTTTTCGCGAATGAGACGTTCAATTTCTTTCGTCAGGTCAGGATTTTCGCGCAAGAACGTGCGCACATTTTCGCGCCCCTGACCCAGCCGATCCTCGCCAAGGTAGAACCATGCCCCACTCTTGCGAATGATCTCCATATCCACGCCGACATCAATAATATTGCCTTCGCGCGAGATGCCCTCGTTCTGCATGATATCAAACTCGGCCTGACGGAAGGGCGGTGCGACTTTATTCTTCACAACCTTGACCCGCGATCGCATGCCAATTGGTTCCTGGGCATGCTTGAGCGTCTCAATGCGCCGGATATCCAGGCGTACCGAAGCGTAGAACTTGAGTGCCTGCCCTCCAGTAGTTGTTTCCGGCGAACCGAACATAACTCCGATCTTCATACGAAGCTGGTTAAGAAAAACTACAACCGTGTGACTCTTACTGATCGCTCCGGATAACTTGCGGAGTGCCTGACTCATCAGGCGTGCCTGTAAACCGGGCAGCGAGTCACCCATATCGCCCTCGATTTCGGCCCGGGGCACCAGGGCCGCCACCGAGTCGATCACGATGATATCGACTGCATTTGAGCGTACCAGTGCTTCGCAGATCTCTAACCCCTGTTCACCGGTATCCGGCTGAGATACCAGCAGATCTTCAATCTGGACGCCACAGCGGGCTGCATAGATTGGATCGAGCGCATGTTCGGCATCAATAAATGCCGCAACGCCGCCCATTGCCTGCGCTTCTGCGATAATATGCTGGGCCAGGGTCGTCTTGCCGCTGCTCTCCGGGCCATAGATTTCGACAACCCGACCACGCGGTATGCCTCCGATGCCCAGAGCAATGTCCAGGGCAATTGAGCCGGTGGGGATGGCCTCGATTTTCAACCGCATCCCCGCCTCGCCCAGTTTCATGATCGACCCTTTGCCAAACTTGCGGTCGATCTGACTTATGGCCGCTGCCAGGGCTTTTTCCTTCTCAGGCGAAATCGCCATCGGATGCGCTCCTCCGTTCTGGGTACTCACCTTTGTAGCTCCTTTATGTGCTCTAGTTCTAGTATACGGTAGGGCTGCGACCAGTGCAACAGTGTGCCTGGGCGTTATATTATTATAGCACGAACGTTCTCTGGTGGCAAGGGTTCTGGTGTGCAGATATGGTTTGGCCTGGGTAATGAACAGGTACAACAGTGGGGCGTTTTGTCGTGTGGTACAATGTGCCCTAACCATGCATGGGCGCTGTTGCGCCCCTACGAAGGAGGCCATCGAACATGAATCGCCGGGTTGTTGTCACCGGTATGGGGGCGGTTAGCCCACTTGGGCTGGATGTCGCACAGTTGTGGGCGGGTATCCGCACCTCACAGAACGGCATTGCGCCAATTACGCTATTTGACCCACAAGGGCTGGAAACGCGTTTTGCCGGTGAGGTAAAAGGGTTTGATCCATCGAATTATATGGATCGCAAGGAAGCGCGCCGAATGGATCGCGTGATCCAGTTTGCGATTACAGCCGCGCAAGAGGCACTGCGCTCGTCGGAGTTGGAAATTACGCCAGCTAACTCTACTGAGATTGGGGTCTATATCGGTAGCGCTATTGGTGGCATTGCTACGTTTGCTGAACAGTGCGAGGTATTGATCAACCGTGGGCCGGGGCGCATTAGTCCCTTTCTGGTGCCGTCGTTGATTACTAATATGTCGGCTGGTCAGGTGTCGATTATGCTGGGCGCACGTGGCCCCAGCCTGTGTACCACATCGGCCTGTGCCAGTGGTGCGCATGCCCTGGGTGAGGCCGCCGAGGTGATCCGGCGCGGCTGGGCGAGTGTGATGCTGGCGGGCGGCACTGATGCCTCGATTACGCGCATTGGTGTGGCGGCTTTCAATAGTGCCAAAGCTATTTCAACGCGCAATGACACCCCTGAAAGCGCTTCGCGTCCCTTTGATGCGACACGTGATGGCTTTGTGATGAGCGAAGGTGCAGCGATTCTGGTGCTTGAGGATCGTGACCATGCTATCCGTCGGGGGGCACGTATTCTGGCTGAACTGGCCGGTTATGGCCTTACGTCAGATGCCTACCATATGACCCTACCACCTGAGGGTGGCGAGGGGGCAGCGCGGGCGATGCAGATGGCGTTGCGACACGCTGGTATAGCGGCTGACGAGGTCGATTATGTTAATGCCCACGGTACCAGTACACCTGCTGGTGATGTGGCCGAAACTGCGGCGATCAAAACGGTTTTTGGCGAGCGGGCTGCGCGTCTTCCAGTGAGTTCCAGTAAGTCGCAGTTCGGGCATCTGCTGGGCGCTGCCGGATCACTGGAAGCGGTGGTGTGTGTGCTGGCTATGCAGCATAATTTATTGCCGCCAACGATCAATTTGCAGCAGGCTGACCCACGTTGTAACCTGGATTATGTGCCCCATACGCCCCGGCCAGCCGAGTTGAATGTGGTGGTCAATAATTCCTTTGGGTTTGGTGGGCATAATGTGTCGCTGGTTTTCCGCCACGATGCCCCGTAAGTATTGACATGTCTATGAGCGCCGATTTGATGCAGAACCTGGGGGTCACCTTTATAAATCCGCTGCTGCTTGAGAATGCGTTGATCCATCGCTCTTTTTTGCACGAGCATCCAGAACTGGTGAATGGATTGACCTCGAATGAGCGTCTGGAGTTTCTGGGCGACGCGGTGTTGAATTTTGCGACGGCAGCATGGTTGTATGATCGCTTTGCCGATCGCGGTGAAGGTGAGCTTACGGCCTTGCGCTCGGCTCTGGTGAAAACGGCGACGCTGGCCCGCTTTGCGCGCGAGCTACAGCTCGGCGATTATATCCGTATGAGCCGGGGTGAAGACTCGAGTGCTGCGCGTAACCGTGCGTCGCTGCTGGCCGATGTGTTTGAGGCGGTTCTCGGGGCGATTTATCTTGACCAGGGTATCGATGCGGCGCGCGCATTTGTGCTGCCGTTCCTGGAACGTGAGATCGAGCGCGTGCTGGCTGGTCAGGTCGATGTAGATTACCGCACGCGCCTGCAAGAGCGTATTCAGGCTGAATATGGGGTGACGCCAGTGTATCGAACGGCGCAGGTAAGTGGCCCTGATCATCGCCGCCAGTTTACGATTGAGGTGCTGGTGGGGGAGGATCGCCTGGGATTGGGCATTGGCCCCAGCAAGCAGGCGGCGGCGCAGGATGCCGCCCGTGTTGCGCTGGAGGCGCTTACGTAGGGGTGGTGCGCTTCTGCGCGTCCGCAGGCCATCTTGATGCGGGAAACGTTCGCACGGACAGGCAGAAGCCTGTCCCTACGGATGGCCTTGTTATGCCATCCGTCGAAAAACCATACACCTGTGAAGGGTAGGGGCAACCGGCCGGTCGCCCCTACTATTTTCATGCTAACGGTGTGCAAATTATGTGTATGATCATGATAAAAAGATAGCCGTTGCCGCCCGATCTGCCGTTGCCGCATGCCTTGTGGCAGCCAGAGGCATTTCAGGTAGGCCAGAATGTGTATCGATCTCGCAGAGGCATGCACCACCGGCCATAGTGGTGCGGCGACCTTTTTTTCTTAAAAATACAACAGGCTATGCGTATGCAACGTCTTTTGATCACCGGTGGTACAGGCTATCTGGGCCATACACTGGTACAACAATCGGTTGAACAGGGATGGCAGGTAGCCGCCAGCTATTTTAGTCAGTCACCGCTGCTGGATGCAGGTATAATCTGGCTGCCGCTGGATGTACGTGATGGGCTGGCTGTCGAAGAAACGCTGGATGCGTTTAAGCCCGACGTTGTTATACATACGGCATTTCGGCAGAATGACCCTGATTTGCTGGCTGTTACTGCTGAAGGGGCCGGTACAGTTGCTAGGGTTGCCCGTATGCTTGGTGCACGCCTGATTCATCTGTCAAGCGATGTTATTTTTGATGGAGAACGCCAGGGGGCGTATACCGAAACTGACGCACCCAACCCGATCACGGCTTATGGCATAGCCAAAGCAGAGGCTGAACGACTTGTGCAGGCGGAGTATCCCGATGCTATGCTGGTACGTACGTCTTTGACGTATGGTTTTGATCCGATTGATCGCCATACGCAGTTTGTGCTGGATATCTGTGATGGTCGCACCAGTGCCCAGTTATTTACCGACGAGATACGCTGCCCGATTTTTGTAGGCGATCTGGCAGCGGCGCTGCTGGAACTGGCCCGGCTTGATATGACCGGCGTGATCAACATTGTTGGCACGGATTGTCTGAGTCGCTATGCGTTTGGGGTATTGCTGGCCCAGGCTTATGGGCGTGACCCGGCGCGCATCCCTGCTGGTCAGAGCATCACCAGTTCACAGCGGCGACCGCGTAATTGTGCCCTGGACATACATATGGCCTGCCAGATGCTTCAGACACGGCTGCGCGGCGTACGCGAAGTGCTGGCTACCATATCTTGGTCTTAGATATGGTTTTACTCGTAGAGGCGAATAATTATTTGCCCCTACGAGGGCGCAACGGGCTGCCACATGGAATTACCCAGTGGTATCTCACAGGGGTAGGTTTTTCGATGGATGGCGTTCCAATGCGATCCGTAGGGACAGGCTTCTGCCTGTCCGTGGGGACGTGTGCCGCATCAGGATGCCATGCGGACGCGCAGAAGCGCGTCCCTACGGAAAAAACCTCCCCGTGAGAGGGTATGTCTTCCCTCTAAAACAGCATTGCCCCGGCCTCACGGGCAAGCTGGCGCAGACGATCCGAGCGATCCTGCGCACCCCGTTTCGCCTGTTCATCGGCCAGTTCATTCAACTGCTTCACAAAATCAGTTGTTACCTGCGCTGCATTTTGCCGCAGCAGTTTGGTACTCTCCTGAGGCGTTTCCGCCATCAGCAACTGGCCAATAAAGCGTTCTTCCGGCGTGAGGCTCTCGTCGATAATCTGTCCCGCCAGCACAGCCAGCGACTCCAGGCGTTCAACCATATCACTCTGACCGGCACGCTGGGCTGCGGCAATATTAGCGGACAAAACCAGCATAAACGCCTCATCGATCTGACTGGCAGATGCCCGCAGTTCCGCCTCTGGGTCTGACGCAGCCAGCAGCTTACGCAAGACATCGGCACCCGCTTCAAACATCGCCTGCGCCTCTTTGTCCAGGCGTTCTACAATCTCCAGGATGTGTGTGCGGCGATCGGTCAAGTGCTTCGCCCGATCTTTCTCGGCCTTACTGCCCTTTTCTAACGCCTCGATCTGATCTGTCCAGGCAGCAAAGAAAGTGTAATCGATCGCAGGACGCAGTTCAGCAACAACCTCTTCCAGGTTCTCATCTTCAACATTTTGTAAACGTTCGATCGCCTCTTTCAGATCGACATCGGATACACCATCTTCCATCTCACCATCAAACCCGGTCAGATCAACCAGCTTCTCTTGCAGAGCCGTCAAGACCTGCACTGCCTCATTCCGACCTTCCTGACGGCTGGCCTCGATAAAAGCGCCCAGTGTGGCAAAAAACTCGTAATCTAATTCTGCCGCATGCTGATCAACCATCTGGGTGAACTGGGCTTCATTCTCGAGTGCCGAAGCCAGCGTGCTGATCAAATCCACCCGCTTGCGCTGTTGTTCCAGGGCTTCGCGTGGAATACCATCAGCCTCTAAAATCGCATCCACCAGTGACCCCAGCGACATAAACCGGCGCGGCGTCAACAGATAGCCACGCGGCGTATTTGCAGGCAGATTTTGCAGCAACATATTAGTCGCATCACCGATAAATTGCTCTTGCTCTTCGGGGCGCGCATTCAGTTCCTGGGGGAAATAGACCAGACAGAGTTGCTTTGCGGCGTCATGGTAGATCATCGGCGCACCGATCATCGTAGCTGTACCGCACTTCTGACACAGGGCCAGGTTAAGCTGGCCTGCCAGTAAAGCCTGTTTCATCTCTGGCTGCGCGGTAACATCAATTATGGTGAAAATCTGTGCGCGTACAGGTGAACCACATGCCGGACAGGTAAGTTGTACGGGCTGTGGAGGGATAGGGGGCATAATTATTTGTTTCCTTACTATATTACTACCTGAGACATGGTTTCAGAATGACGAAATGTACTGTACATGTAATGTCACAGATAGATTGGTCGCTTGAATCACCCCACCCCCTGGCCCTCTCAGGGGTAGGATTTTAGACGGATGGTGTTCCAACGCGATCCGTAGGGACAGGCAGAAGCCTGTCCGTGCGGACGTTTTTTGCATCAGGACGCCCTGCGGACGCGCAGAAGCGCGTCCCTACGAAAAAACCTACCCGTGAGAGACCCCCCTGGCCCCGCACGGGGCGGGGAAACCAGACGGGGCATCTGGGCGGCACACGCGCCGCGTGTGCCGCCCAGATGCCCCATCTCCCCGGGGGTGAGGGTGTATCGTACAGCTAAACTGTAAAGTACTGGTGAACCATGTCTAACGACTGATTATAACATGCCCGACACACGTCGCCCCACAACTGCAAACAGTGGATCACCCAGCCAGCGCCGTGGTGAGCGGTTAAGCACCTGGATCGACTCAAAACAACTGGCCTGTTCAAAGTAGCTGTGTACCAGGCTACCATGCTGGTGATCATTGCCTGCCAGCCAGATATGAACGGCTTTGCTGGGAAAGCAACGATTCGAGAAACTCACAATAAAAGGTGCGCCTGGCTTTGATACGCGCCCGACTTCTTTAAACACCTCAACCGGACGTGTGAGATACTGGATCGAAACACTGCATACAACCCCATCAAAGCTGCTATCTTCAAATGGCAACATCGGAGTCTTATTCAAATCATGCACCAGAAATTCGTCAAGCTGAGGATTTTGCTTCATCTCGATATCGTTCATCCCCAAACCCACCAGGCGCTTCACGGGCAGTTCCAGTGGAAAATGGCTGCGGAAGCTGCTCATCAAATCGAGAAAAACACCATTCGGTGGTAACTCTTCGCTGAAGAGACGCCCGAGGGCTGCAATCGCCGCATCATCAAGATGCACCGTTAGTCGGGGGAAACGGTAGAAATGGCGATCATCACTTTCGTCGTAACGTGCAAAGTGATCCCGCGGGAATGTTTCTCGATCAGGCAATATCTGCTCCTTATAGGCATGACCAGGGTATAAATATAGTATAGGCTCATTTTGCTGTGCCGCGCAAGGTTGACTTGACGCCAATCCAGGTTGTACCGATAATGCCTTGCAGCAATCCAGAAACAACGTCGACGATCTGATCGTCGTAGTGTGAGGAGTAATATATATGCATGCTATCCAGATTCATGCCCATGGCGATCCGTCAGCTTTAGTTTATACTGATGTGCCTGTACCTGAACCAGGGCCAGGTGACGTGCGCGTGCGCGTGGTGGCCGCCGGGGTTAATTTTATCGATGTCTACCATCGTACGGGCCTGTATCCTTTGTCGCTACCCTTTACGCCTGGTCAGGAAGCGGCTGGCGTGGTAGATGCGCTGGGGCCGGATGTCGTTGATCTGTCCGTAGGCGACCATGTTGCCTTTGGTTTTCATCCTGCCGGTGCATATGCCGAATATGCGCTGGTGCCAGTGCAGAAACTGGTGCGCGTTCCTGCTTCGATTGATCTGCAGGTCGCTGCGGCTTCCATGCTACAGGGGATGACCGCTCATTATCTGACGCGCAGTACGTTTGCACTGCAACCGGGCGATACGGCTTTGGTGCATGCGGCGGCTGGTGGCGTTGGTTTGTTACTGATTCAGATGGCCAAACTGGCCGGTGCGCGTGTTTTTGGTACCGTTTCCACTGAACAAAAAGCTGAACTGGCCCGTGCAGCCGGGGCCGATGCGGTGATTAACTATACCCAGACAGACTTTACGGCAGAAGTGCGCCGTCTCACCGATGGACGTGGTGTCGATGTGGTGTATGATTCAGTCGGTCAGACTACCTTCGAGGGGAGTCTGGATAGTCTACGACCGCGAGGCTATCTGGTGCTATTTGGCCAGAGTAGTGGCCCGGTGCCGCCCTTCAATCTGCAAACTCTCAATGCGAAAGGGTCGCTCTTTATTACGCGCCCGTCGCTAGGGCATTATGTGGCCAGCCGCACAGAATTTGAACAACGTGCGTACGAGATGTTTAACTGGATCGAAACGGGCCAGTTGCATGTGCGGATCGACCGCACCGTGCCCCTGGCCGAAGCGTCTGCGGCCCACCAGGCGCTGGAAAGCCGTGCTACTGCCGGCAAGGTGTTGCTGATACCATAAGGTTCTTGCAGCGAGATAGAGAGGTGTACGGAAAATAGCCTGATAGTCATGCATTGCTACACTCCGTGCAACCTGTACACAACTTTTTTGCAAGGTATTTCGTCTAACCTACAGCCGATAGCCTGCGCCACAAGCGCATTAGTGAAAACTACAACCATGTCTATTGAAAAAGGAAAACCGATGACCAGGAAATCACTGCCGGGGGGGATGCCATCCCAGCCACAGATCCATGCATCAAACCTGGCTGTGGATACCCCGGAACTACGTGAGATGGAAAAATATATGCACGGGGTTACCAGTCAGGAACGCCAGCAGTGGCTCCGGCTGCGTAATCAGGCTGAACAGTTCAGTATCTTGCTGAAACGCTGGGCTGCCCAACCCGTGCTGCCCGAAGAAGCCCATCGGCGTATGACGATTGCTCAGGCCAAACTGTCTGAGGTGCTGCAAAAGCATCTCAACTATAAACGACGTTATACCATTTCGGTGGCCGGGGCTACTGGGGCTGGCAAGAGTACGTTGATCAATGCGCTGATCGGCCTGAATCTGCTGGCTACGGCCAAGGGTGACTCGATCACAGGAACGCTGGTCACGGTGCGCCAGGTAGAGGCTGCTGACTTTAAGCCCTGGACGGTGTCGGAATCGTCTCCCTCCGAGCGGAGCAATGCGTCCGAGCAGCCTTATGGTCAGGCGCGCTTTCAGTACTATACGCTGGATACGCTGACCGAACTGGTGGCGGAACAGTGTGAACTGCTGGGCAAGTTGCCGATCGCTCGCTCGGAGGGCGACCCGCAACGCCTTGATGTTGCGACCATGCTAACCTGGATTGGGATCTGGTCGAACGGTGATGCCATTACATGCGCACAGTGTGGTCAGGTGCCTTCACAGAAGGCGCGCTTCTGCAGTGAGTGTGGCGCACCGGTAGCCCCTGATCCGCAGGTTACGGCTAATCAGCCGGGTATCCTGCCCTCGCTGGAAAAGTTGCTGCGCACGGCCCAGAATCATCTCGATGCGATCAGTCAGTCGTCCTGGGAAGAGGTTTTCTTGCTCTACACTGGCGAGGACTTGCAGTATCTGCACGATGCGATGAATGAATTGTCTGATCGTAATCGCGACGAGGCAACACGGATTGTTCCGCTGCTTGAGCGGATCGAGTGCGAAATTATTGCGCAACCCCATAGTGATGCGTTGCTTCAGGTTGATTTGACCGATGTACCCGGTTCCGCTGCCAGCAATATCTTGCACGAGCAGCGTGTCCGCCGCTATCTCGACCCGCGCAATGTCGATGCGGTGATGCTGGTGATGGACGACGAGCGCCCTGGCCGCGCCAAAGATGAGTTGGCCCCCATGGTGCAGAAAGCTCTGAGTTCGATCAGCGATCCTAACGACCTGCGTACTGCTGCCGAGCGTACTTTTCTGGTCGTCAGTACGCGTGACCGGGGGCGTGATGTGCTGGGCGACTTTCAACGCAATGTCGAAACCGCCGTCCGGTCGGTGGCCGATGCGATTATTCCGGGTATCTACAATGATCGCGAGTGGCGCGAAACTAAAATCATGGATCGGGTGATGGCACGTTCGG
>RRYU01007166.1_pt1 | contig 15586 bp, 14 predicted proteins | sample 2162651 | NCBI WGS metagenome assembly RRYU01 (sample SAMN10267283, study PRJNA491782) | microbial mat metagenome | isolation source: biomat in the production well | place: Japan: Minami-Kanto gas field, natural gas well KTG3 | collected 2017-06 | reverse complement strand
GCGTAGGAGCAACCGCGCTGGGTGATGATGCCGGGGACGGTCCGGACATTTGCCTGGACTTGCGGCGTAGCCTCCGGGTCGTTGAGGACGATGCCCTTGGCCCTTTTCTTGGCTACTTTCGGCGGATATTTTTTGATCAGTTCCTCCTTGATGACGGAAGGATCTGAAAAATTCTTCATAGACTCCATGAATTTGTCTCCATTTTCATCGTGAATAAGTTATCAGACGAGGGCTACATCGCCGGTTTCACCGGTACGAACCCTGACGGTATCGGTAATCGGCGTGACGAAGATCTTGCCGTCTCCGGGCTGTCCGGTCTGGTTCGTCTCGATAATGGTGTCGATGGCTTTTTGCGCCATATCGTCGGGAACCACGATCGCGATAAGCCTTTTGGCTACGAGACGGGGCGGGTTGCCGAGCTGTTCGATGGCTTCGGGATGTCCCTCTTCCGCTCCCTGCAGGATGTCGAAATGCACCTGTCCTTTTCCCCTTCCGAGCACACGGCCCAGAGCGGTGAATGAAGAGATGCCGGCTTCGACGAGCGCCTGCTTGGTCTCGTTCATTTTCTTGGGCCTTATGACTGCTATGATTTCTTTCATTACGCCTCCTTTGCCTCTGCCATTGCTGGTTCGTCTTCCTTGTCTCCCGAACTGATGGTGTAGACCTCTTCGACTTTCGAAACGAAGATTTTTCCGTCACCGAATTTGCCTTCGCCTTCCGATTTCGCGTTCAGCATGATGGCGTCGATGACGAAATCCTTGTCGGCATCGGGAACGACGACAACCAGCATTTCTTTCGGCAGTTCGTCGTAGACGACATCGCCGACTTTGAGTCCCCGCTGCTTGCCGCGACCGACGACCGGGATTTTCGTCACGGCCAAAAAAAAAAAAAAAAAAAAAAAAAAAAAAACATCCTGCACTTTTGATGGACGGACGATTGCTCTGATCATTAACATTTGTGCGACTCCTTTGCGTTTATGGTTTAGTTGGCGATACCGAAATTAATCAGAAGCTGTTCGAGCTGGTCGATTTCAAGCGGTTTCGGAATGACGAACATTTCGTTTTCCTCGATCTTGCGCGCCAGCGTCCGGTACTCGTCGGCCTGCGAATGTGTCGGGTCGAAGTCGATGACGGTCTTGCGATTGATCTCTGCGCGCTGGACCATGTTGTCACGGGGAACGAAGTGGATCATCTGGGTTCCGAGCTGGCGGGCGAGTTCCTCGATCATTTCTCGCTCGTTGTCGACCTTGCGGCTGTTGCAGATAAGGCCGCCGAGGCGAACACCGCCTGCATCGGCATATTTCAGGATGCCCTTGCAGATGTTGTTAGCGGCGTACATGGCCATCATTTCGCCCGAGCAGACGATGTAGATTTCTTCAGCTTTTCCGTCACGGATCGGCATGGCGAAACCGCCGCAGACGACGTCGCCCAGAACATCGTAGAAGACATAGTCGAGATCCCATTCATCGTCATACGCGCCGAGCTGTTCAAGCAGGTTGACCGAGGTGATGATGCCGCGGCCAGCGCAACCCACGCCAGGTTCAGGACCGCCGGATTCGGTGCAGCGAGTGCTTTTGAATCCTTCTTTGATGATATCTTCGAGTTCGACTTCCTCGCCTTCTTCGCGCAGGGTATCGAGAACGGTTTTCTGCTGCAGACCGCCAAGCAGGAGGCGTGTCGAGTCGGCTTTAGGGTCGCAGCCGACCACCATGACTTTCTTTCCCATTTCCGCGAGACCGGCGACCGTGTTCTGCGTCGTGGTCGATTTGCCGATGCCGCCCTTGCCATAAATCGCTACCTTTCTCATTTCTTAAATATTTTAGTTTTTGTGATGTAGTGGCATTAATTATTCATACTCTTCTGCGTTTTCGCTTGCGCTTTCTTAGTATCAATTCGTGTGCCATTCCGGTTTTCTTTCCGGCCTTTTTTTTCCTGTCTTCGGTGTGAAAGCGGTAAGGTGCTTATAAAACAATCAGTTGGTTGTGGTGGCGCGGGAATTTTTCTGCAAGGGGAAGAGGGGCATGCGGACAGGAAAACGGGGTGAAATTCCTACATGGCGGTGAGAAAAAACGTTATTCCACATTTATGTGCTTTTTTCTCGCTGTTTTTTTTGCGCAGTGTCGAAGGAGGTGTTCGGAAATGGTCTTTTTCGGTTTTTCGGTTCGAAGAGGAGGGCGATTTTCTATCGGAAATATTCTGCATTATTGTAGGAAGAGTCTGTTTTGCTGAATGACCGGCGAAAAGTCTGTATGCTTTTTCAGGGAAGGGGATTCAGAACAAGCGGTTTTCTGCGTCGAGACTGAGATGCCGTGGGAGGCCATTGATCAATGGGAAAACGCACCTTCGAAGAGAAAAGCGCCAATGACAGGGGCGGGAATCGACTAACGAAAAAAAACATATGGATATGACATATTCAGGCGTCACAGGGACGGAGGTGTTTTTGCGTCGGGGACCACATCAGGGAAATGTCCAGGCATGGAAAGTTTCCGCAGGTCTCGCAGGGGCCTTGGCGATCGGTGCGCTTGCTCTTGGAGCGTTTGCCGTCGGTGCCCTGGCTATCGGAAAGCTCGCCGTCGGAAAGATCAGGATAGGGCGTTCGCGGATCGGCAGGCTCGAGATCGGGACGCTGAAAGTCGATAATCTGGAACTTCCGGATGCCGCTGGAAATCCTTCCGGAGACAAGGGGGATGGTTGAACGGAAGAATCAGGGGCGGTACTTCCGGTAATCGATGCCGAACTTCTTGACCCGCAGCCCCATGACCCTTTCGGTCAGTCCGAGCTGAGCGGAGGCCTTGGACATGTTGCCCTTGGTTCGCTTGAGGGCCTCGATGATCATTTCGTGTTCTATTGCGTCGAGGCGCTGCTGGAGTGAGCCGGAAGCGGGAGTGCCGCTGGATTCGGCGGTTTGCAGGGTCGGCGGCAGATGGTAGCCATGGATGACGCTGTCCTCGCTGAGAATCACCGCGCGCTCGATGCAGTTTTCGAGTTCCCTGACATTGCCCGGCCAGTGATAACGCGTCAGCATGTCGATCGTTCTCGTCGAGATTCTCCTGATGCCCTTGAAGTTGATCCTGTTGTATTTTTCGACGAAGTAGTCCGTCAGGAGCAGGATGTCCGATTTTCGTTCCCTCAGGGGCGGGACGGTGATCGGAAAGATGTTGAGCCTGTAGTAGAGGTCTTCGCGGAACTTGCCGGCTTGTATCTCTTCATCCAGATCCCTGTTCGTGGCGGCGATGATCCTGATATCGGTTTTGATGGTTTTCGAGCCGCCCACCCGTTCGAACTCTTTTTCCTGGAGGATGCGAAGCAGTTTCGCCTGCACGGGAAGGCTCAGTTCTCCGGTTTCGTCGAGGAAGATTGTTCCACCGTCCGCAAGCTCGAAGCGACCCTGCCTTGTCGCCGTGGCGCCGGTGAAGGCGCCTTTTTCGTGTCCGAACAGCTCGCTTTCAACAATGCTTTCAGGCAGGGCGGCGCAGTTGAATTTTATGAAGGGCTTGTCGGCCCGATGGCTTTTGAAATGAATCGCGCTGGCCACGAGTTCCTTGCCGACGCCGCTTTCTCCGAGAATCAGGGCGGTAGCGTTGGTCGGCGCGATCTTGTCGATCATGCGGAAAACCGCGGTCATGGCTTTCGAGTTGCCGATGATATTGGCCGGCCTGCGGTTCACGTTATAGTTTTCCTCGTCGTGCTGTTCGTGGTATTCTTCGCGGTAGAAAGAGAACGGCTCGCGTTCCTCCGCACTGCGGTTTTCCGGTCCCGTTTCCGATTCTTCCTGGGCGAGCTGCTGTATGCGCACCGCCTGGGATATCATGGCCGCGATGATCGAGAGAATGTTTACCAGTTCCTCGGCCTGCTCTTCTTCCTTTCTTTTTGGGGCGGCCTTGCCGGTGTGATTGTCGCTGCCGAATACCGGGCGGTCGGCGCTGAGCGTGCCGATGACCTCGTTGCCGCTCTTGACCGGAACGCAGACGAAGCAGAGGCGATCGGTTTTGATGCGGTTTCTGGATCCGGTCCGGTCGAGAAACAGGGGTTCATCGTCGATTCTCGGAACGACCCTGTGTCGTCCGGTTTTGACGACCTGCCCGATGATGCCTTCGCCGGGCATGTATCTGCCGCGAGCTTTTTCTTCCTCGGTAAGGCCGAACGATTCGTTGATGACGATTTCACTGGTTTCGCGGTTGATGATCGTGATCGCGCCCCGCATCATTTCAAGATGCTCCGACATGATGCTGAGAACGAGACGCAGGACGGTGTTGATGTTTTCCGCGTTATTCAGCGCCCTGCCGACTTCGGCCAGGAGGTTGATCGTATTTGTCCGTTCTATGGCTGGGGTTTTCAGCTTTTGCATGTGTCAAGGGTGTTCGCAAGGTATTGTTTATAGATATCTTCCAGTTCCGCCGAGGACAGGCCGCTTTTCTTCATGTCCGCGGCGACACGAACAGGGCCGAGAAGTTTTCCCGCCTGCCCGCGGTCGATGACGATGCCGCAAGCTGCGAGCACGTGCTGAATGGCGGCGCTTCCCGAATGCTTTCCAATGACGAACTCATGGCTTTTCTTTCCTATTTCGCCGGGAAGAAACGGCTGGTAGGAAAGAGGATGCTTCAGGAGGGCGTTGCAATGAATGCCTGACTCGTGCCTGAAGACCGATGCCCCGATCACGGCCTTCTGGTCCTCGATGGTTCTGTTGGCCGCCGAGGCGACCGTCCGGCATAGCTCGTGGAGCAGATCCGTTCTGATCGACGTCCGCCTGGTTCCGGAAAGCTTCAGGGCGAGAGCGACTTCCTCGAGCGCTGCGTTCCCGGCGCGTTCGCCCAGGCCGGTGGCCGACACGCTGACCGCGTCGCAACCGGCCTCGATAGCGCAAAAAGCGTTGGCTGTGGCCATGCCGAGATCGTTATGGGCGTGAAATTCAAGCGCTACGGGGGCCGCCGATTTCAGGCGGCTTATGGTGCGAGCTATGCCGAACGGGGTGGCTATGCCGACCGTATCGGCAATCCTCACCCGTTCGGCGCCGCATTCGAAAGCGTCTGTCACGAAACGGTCGAGGATTTCCGGTGTCGCTCTGGTCGCGTCTTGTCCTCCCACGCTGACGAAGCCGAAATGTTTCCGGGCTTCGGGCACAAGGGTTTCAAGCTGGCGACGCACCCAGTCGTAATCTTTTTCCATGAGCCGGAGATAAAGTCCGGAAACCGGAAAGCTTATGTGGACGCCTTCGGCGCCCGTGGCTTTCGCGTGCTCGATATCTTCCTTTTTCGCTCTCGCCCAGCTCGTGAGCCTCGCTGGAAGCCGCATCGAGACGATTTCGCGGATCACCCTTCGTTCTTCGGGGCTTATGGCGGGATAGCCGATCTCGAGTTCATCGATTCCCGCTTCCGCGAGTTTGCGCGCGATAGTCTTTTTTTCGCTCTTGCTGAAAACGACTCCGGGCGCCTGCTCGCCGTCCCTGAGCGTCGTATCGATAATCCATGGTTTTCGTTCGTGGCTGTTCATGGTCTCAATCGGTTCATTCTCGGGCGTCTTGTCCGGATAGTGAATGGTTTTACCTTTCTATTAATAAATAATTAATAATAAAAATAATGTTTAACTAAATAAATAAAGTTATAGATAGAAAAAACAATAATGTTTTAATTATTGGTAAGTTTTTTTGCGGCATGAAACGGTTTATGGGAAGAGGGTCGTCGGAAGGAGGGGGAGGGTTGGCGGTTCACGGGTTTTCGTCAATCGTCCCGATAAACGGCAGTTCCCTGTGTTTTTCCGCATAATCTATGCCGTAGCCGACCACAAACCTGTCGGGGACTTGAAAGCCGGAATAGTCGATCCTTACGGGAAACTTTCTTGCCGAGGGTTTGTCGAGCAGCGTGCAGAGTCTGAGCGAGGAAGGGCGTTGTTTTCGGAACTCTTCCTCGATCCTGCTTATCGTCAGGCCGGTATCGACGATATCTTCTAGAAGCAGTACGTCATGACCGCTGATGTCAAGGTCGCAAGCGAGCTCGACCCTGCCAGAAGAGCGTGTCGAACGGCCGTAGCTGGATGCCCGGATGAACTCGATGCCGCATGGCACGTCGACTTCCCGAAGAAGGTCTGCCGCGAATATGAAGGCCCCTTTCAGAACAGTAATGAAGAGCAGGTTGTCCGTTCCCCTGTAATCGGCCGTGATGCGCTCGCCGAGTTCCTTGACCCGCCTCGCGTTGGGTTTTTGTGCGATAAGCTTGGTGACGGTTGCTGCGTTCATGGGCGGTTATGTCGGGTTATGTTTTGAAATCCAGCGCTCCACCTCCAGGAGACGGAGCTTTTTCTGTTCCTCCGGCAGAAAAGACGCCCGGAAGGAATTTTTCGCCAACGTTACGATCTCCCCGGGTTCAAGCCGCAGGGCTTTCTGGACGGCGAGATAGTTTTCGTTCACGTAGCCCCCGAAATATGCCGGGTCGTCGGAATTGACGGTTACGAGCAGCCCTCTGCGGAGCATGGTTTTCAGATTGTGATCCCGCATGGAGGCAAAAACGTGCAATTTGATGTTTGAGAGCGGACAGACGGTCAGCGGGATTTGCTGCCGTACCAGTTCCTCCACGAGGGTATCGTCTTCCATGCAATGAACGCCGTGATCGATTCTCCTTACATGGAGCGTTTTCAGGGCCTGCCAGATGTAGTCGGCGTGTCCCTCTTCACCTGCATGGGCCACCGTAAGGAATCCCGCTCCGCGGGCGCGCTCGTAGAGTTCGGCGAACTTCTCGGGCGGGTTGCCGGTTTCCGAGGAATCGAGGCCGATGCCGGCGATACGATCCCTGTAGTCAAGTGATCGTTCAAGCGTTTCGAGTCCTTCTTTTTCGCTCAGGTGTCGAAGAATGCACATGATGAGCTTCGTCGAGATGCCGAACGTTTTTTCTCCGTCGCGAAGCGCATTGGTGATTCCGTCGAGGACTGTCTCAAATGCGATACCTCGCGATGTGTGTGTCTGCGGATCGAAAAATATCTCCGTGTGCCGAACATTCTGCGAGACGGCTTTCTTCAGGTACGCCATGGTGAGATCGTAAAAGTCCTGTTCGTGCAACAGGACGGAGGCGCCCTTGTAGTAAATGTCGAGGAACGATTGAAGGTCCTCGAAATCGTATGCTTTTTGTGCTGTTTCGACATCGGGGAAGGGAAGGGCGAGACCGTTGCGTTTTCCGATCGACAGCATCATGGCCGGTTCGAGCGTCCCCTCGATGTGCAGGTGCAATTCGGCTTTGGGGATGCCTGTGATCAGGGTTTTCATGACGCGGGTTTGTCTTGCGGGGGTCGGTTTCCGCGTGAAAAAAACAGCCTGGCTGTCAGGAGCCCGACGAAGGCTGCCTCGTCGACAGGGAGGCGCTTCTGCCAGATAATGTATTCAGCGCGGCAGGTTTTGGTTGGTTGTCTTCCGATCGCTATGCAGCGGATTTTTTTCGTCGGCGAAACATGTCGGGTTCGATCTGTTTTCACTTGCTTTCTCCGTCGAGAGCGGCGAAGATGCCGAGTCCTATGTAGGTCGCGCCCGCCAGACGCCGGCTGACGCGGTTGATTCGGCGGTTGACGCCGAGCGCCGGCGAAAGTGAACCGGCCAGGAGCGCGTAACCGGCATCGGTGGCCGCCGCAATGGCGACGAAGCATGCTCCGGGCATGATCGCCAGAAAAACGGACGACTCCTGACCGTTCATGAACTGGGGCAGAAAGGCTCCGAAAAATATCAGGGTTTTGGGGTTGAAGAGCGCCACGATGAATCCGTCGCGGAAGAAGTGTCCGGAGCGGGTTGCGTCAGTCGTTTCCGCACGAACGACTGACGAGGCGGAGAGCCATGTTATCGCGCCCAGGCAGACAAGGTAGGCGGCTCCCGCATATTTGACGATCGTGAACAACAGGGATGAAACGGCGAAGAGAGCTGTCAGGCCCGCAGAAGCCGCAACAGCGTTGCAAAGGTTGCCGAGCGCGACTCCCCCGACAGAAACGAGCCCTGCCCGATAACCCTGCGACAGGCTTCTGGTGAGTATATACAGGACCCCGGGGCCGGGTGTCAGGGCAAGGATAAGGCTTGCGGCAAGGAAAGCCGTAAGCCTGTGCGGAGAGATGAGCGGGAATATAGTTGCATCAGCCATGGTGTCCGGCGTCTCGTTTTCTGGAAGAATCCCGGGCGTTGCGCACATGCCGCTATGAAAGAAAGATAACACAAGTGAACGAATTGCCGGGTTTACCGTTTTTTCGAAAGAGAACGCAAACTGGTTTTCACCGCCATGTAACGTTCGGGCAAAGGATTTCCGTGTATTTGGGCCGATCTTTCTGTAGCTTGTGTCAAAATGTGACGGGCTGACATCCGGCGCCTACAACCAGACAGACGGGGGAAATGGAGAAAGAGTTTCGTATACTGGCCGTTAATACCGGCTCATCGAGCATCAAGTTTTCGCTTTACGCTTTCAACGAGGAGGAAGAACGTCTGCTCGCGACGGGTTCGGTTACAAGGGTAGGGTATGACGGCGGCGTTTTTTCGGTTTACGATGCAGAAGGCCGGGCTATTGTCGAAGAAGATACTTCTCTGCCTGACCACGAAAGCGCCCGCAAACTGGTGTTTTCTTGGCTTGTGTCGCAGGAGGAGTTGCCTCTCCCCGATGCCCTGGGTCATCGTATCGTTCATGGCGGGCCAGATCACGCGGCTCCCGCGAGCGTGACGCCGGAACTGCTCGACGATCTCGAGAAACTCAGGCCGTTCGCTCCCGAGCATCTTCCGCAGGCTCTCGACGCGCTGCGGCACGCCGCAACGCTTTTTTCCGGTATTCCCCAGGTCGCCTGCTTCGACACGGCGTTTCATCGTTTTATGCCCGAGGTCGCTCAAATCTACCCGCTTCCGTCCACGATTCGCCTCCAGGGGGTCAGAAGGTACGGTTTCCACGGTCTTTCCTACGAGTTCATTCTCGGTGAGCTGGACGCTCTTTCGTGCGGCCAGGGCAGGGTCGTCGTCGCCCATCTCGGCCACGGCGCGAGCATGGCCGCTCTCCGCGACGGCCGCAGCATCGATACGACGATGGGGTTTTCTCCGGCGGGAGGGCTCGTGATGAGCACCCGGACAGGCGACCTCGATCCTGGCGTCGTGCTTTTTCTTCTGCAGGAGGGCCATGCGACCGCCGGGGAGATCAAGGAGATGGTGAACCGGCGTTCGGGGCTTCTCGGCCTGTCGGAGAGGAGCGACGACATGCGTGACCTGCTTGCGGCCGGAGCCGCCGGTGACGGCCCGTCGCAAATGGCTGTCGATCTGTTCTGCTACCAGGCAAGGAAGCAGGTCGGAGCACTCGCCGCCGTGCTGGGAGGGCTCGATACGCTGGTTTTCACGGGCGGCATAGGTGAACACTCTCCAGAAATTCGGAGCCGTATCTGCGAGGGCATGGGATTTCTCGGCATCGGGATAGACGAGCAGGAAAATCGTGCGGGAGGTCGCCTGATATCGAATGAAAACTCGGCTGTCGACGTCAGAGTTATGAAAACGAATGAAGAAATGACGATCGCAAGGCAGACCTTGCGGGTGATCGAAGGGATTCAAGCAACATAAACGGGAGAAGACGAAGAATGACGACAAAACCTCTACGAACCGATGAACTCAACAGGATCAACGCTTACTGGAATGCGGCTAACTATCTGTCTGTCGGGCAGATCTACCTGATGGACAACCCTCTTTTGAAGGAGCCCCTGAAGCCCGAGCACGTCAAGCCCAGGCTTCTCGGCCACTGGGGAACGACGCCGGGACTCAATTTCATCTACGCGCATCTCAACAGGGCCATCAGGTCGAGGGATCTCGACATGATCTATATCGCAGGTCCCGGACACGGCGGCCCGGCGCTTGTCGCCAATGTCTGGCTGGAGGGAACCTACAGCGAATATTATCCCGATGTTTCTTTTGACGAAAAAGGCATGAAACGGTTGTTTCGCCAGTTTTCCTTTCCCGGAGGCATTCCGAGCCACGTGGCCCCGGAAACGCCGGGTTCTATCCACGAGGGGGGAGAGCTGGGCTACGCGCTCTCGCACGCCTATGGCGCCGTCTTCGACAATCCGGAACTGGTCGCGGCCTGCGTCGTGGGCGACGGGGAAGCCGAAACAGGCCCTCTGGCCACGGCATGGCACGGCAACAAGTTTCTCAATCCACGCCGCGACGGCGCGGTTCTTCCTATACTGCATCTCAACGGGTACAAGATCGCCAACCCGACCGTTCTCGCCCGTATTTCCCACGAGGAACTGGCGAGTCTGATGGCAGGCTACGGTTACAACGCCCGGTTCGTCGAGGGGAGTGATCCGGAAACGATGCATCAGGCGATGGCCGCCGCGCTCGACGAATGTCTTGAAGAAATCGCGGCCATCCAGAAGCAGGCGCGGGAGAATGGACGGCTCGAACGGCCCCGCTGGCCGATGATCGTTCTGCGTTCGCCCAAGGGATGGACCGGCCCGAAAGAGGTCGACGGCAGAAAAACGGAAGGATTCTGGCGTTCGCACCAGGTGCCTTTCAGCGCGGTGAGGGAGAATCCCGAACACCTGAAACTCCTGGAGGCGTGGATGAAAAGCTACAGGCCTCAAGAACTGTTTACCGAAGAGGGTGCATTGCGGGAGGATCTGCGCGCTCTGTCCCCCGAGGGAACGCGGCGGATGGGCGACAACCCCAATGCCAACGGCGGATTGCTTCTGCAGGCCCTGCACTTGCCGGACTTCAGGGCCTATGCTATCGACGTTCCTGAACCGGGCTCGGTGATCGCCGAGGCCCCGAAACCCATGGCGAGGTTTCTCCGTGACGTGATGAAACTGAACGAAGAAGAAGCGAACTTCAGGGTGTTCGGGCCGGACGAGACCGCTTCGAACCGTCTGGGCGATCTTTTCGAGGAAACAGAGCGGGCATGGATGGCCGGCGTGATCCCCGAGGACGAACATTTGTCACCCGAGGGCAGGGTGATGGAAATCCTGTCCGAGCATACCTGTCAGGGATGGCTCGAAGGATACCTGCTGACCGGGCGGCACGGATTCTTTTCCTGTTACGAAGCCTTCATCCATATCGTCGATTCGATGTTCAACCAGCACGCGAAGTGGCTGAAGGTCACCAACGACGAGATTTCCTGGCGCAGACCGATCGCCTCGTTGAACTACTTCCTGACATCCCATGTCTGGAGACAGGACCACAACGGATTTTCACATCAGGACCCCGGTTTCATCGACCACGTGGTAAACAAGAAAGCCGACGTCATCCGGGTTTACCTTCCGCCGGACGCCAATACCCTTCTTTCGGTCACCGATCACTGCCTGCGTTCGCGCAACTATATCAACGTCATCGTCGCGGGCAAGCAGCCTGCGCACCAGTGGCTCGACATGGACGCGGCCGTCAAGCACTGCACCAGCGGTATCGGGATCTGGGAATGGGCCTCGAACGACCTGGATGACGGCGATCCCGACGTGGTCATGGCCTGCGCGGGCGACGTGCCGACACTCGAGACGCTCGCGGCGGTCGATATTCTGCGCAATCAGCTTCCCGACCTCAAGGTCAGGGTGGTCAACATCGTTGACCTGATGACCCTGCAGCCGAGGGAGGAACATCCTCACGGTCTGCCGGACAGCCATTTCGACGACATCTTCACAACTGACAAGCCGATCATTTTCGCCTATCACGGCTATCCGTGGTTGATCCATCGCCTGACCTATCGCCGCACCAACCACAAGAACCTGCACGTTCGCGGATACAAGGAGGAGGGCACGACCACGACACCTTTCGACATGGTTGTGATGAACGATCTCGATCGCTTTCATCTCGTGGCCGACGTGGTGGACCGAGTTCCGCGCCTCCGTCAGCGGGCGGCCTATGTGAGGCAGTACGTTCGTGACCGCCTGATCGATCACAAGCAGTACATTCGTACGCATGGCGAGGATATGCCGGAGGTCAGTGACTGGAAATGGGTATGGTGAGGGGAGTTTTTGGGTTGTTGACCTGTTGATGTGTTGAATTGTTGTGTTCGCTTCGCTCGGGGACAAGAAAGGGAACGCCAGTTGGCAGTATTCAGTCGGCAGTTGGCAAAGCGTGCAGGGGCAGGCACGGGGGCCTGCCCTTCTCTTCAGGGCAAAACAATACCGCATCAACACCGTTATGGCAGGGGCGAAAAATCTTTCGCCCGAACGGTCGGGACTGTAACGCGGGGTTTTTCCGGAGCGGATTATTTTATTATCGTGAATTAACTGTTCCGGTCGCCGGTTTTCAGGGTTTCGGCCGGTGTCGTCAATTCACTGTGCATCCCATGTTGCTCGACAGTTTTTTCCTGATTTCCGGGCTCGCCCTTCTTCTCGGCGGAGGCAACTTCCTCGTCACGGGAGCTTCGGCCCTTGCGCGTAACCTGGGTGTTTCCCCGCTGGTGATCGGCCTCACGGTCGTGGCCTTCGGGACGAGCGCTCCTGAACTTTCCATAAACCTGCTCGCGGCCCTGCAGGGCAACAGCGGGATTTCCTTCGGCAACATCATCGGTTCCAACATTGCCAATATCGGCTTGATTCTGGGCCTTACGGCGCTTGTCAGGCCGCTTTCGATCGAAAGCTCGATCATTTCCCGCGAAATACCGATGATGATTCTTGTTTCGCTTGTTGCCCTTATCGCCGGCAGCGATGCCGTTCTGCGGTCCTCGACGGATTTGTTCGACCGGTCCGACGGGCTGGTGTTTCTGCTGCTTTTCGGGGTATTCATGTATTACACCATCGGCGATGTACTGAAAAAGGGGCATGATCCGCTTGTCGGCGAAGCAGAAGCGTTTGCCGGGGGTAAAGGTTTGAGGGACACGGCCTTCAACCTGCTGATGTTTTTCGGGGGGCTTGCCGGATTGATCGCCGGAGGAAAACTCTCCGTTGACGCGGCGGTCGGGATCGCGGGCGTCCTCGGTGTTCCGCAGGTCATCATCGGATTGACGGTCGTGGCCATAGGGACCAGCCTGCCTGAACTGGTGACTTCTCTCGTGGCGGTTTCGCAGGGAAAGGCCGACATCGCGGTGGGCAATGTCGTGGGTTCAAATATTTTCAACCTTCTGCTGGTGAACGGAACCTGCTCGGTCCTCAATCCTGTGGCGGTTCCGCAAAACGGAGGGATTTTCGATCTTCTGATGATGACGGCGTTCGCGCTCTTTCTCCTCCCCATGGGCATGACACACGGCAAAAGGATCGTACGATGGGAAGGGGCGGTGCTCCTCGGGCTTTATCTTTCCTACAGCATCTGGAGGGTGGCGGCGTAAGGCGTGGAGTTGTGGGCAGTTGGCGGTTGGAAATGTTGGGGTGGAATTTTTTTTTGCTTTAACGGATGCCGACGAACACCGGGTTCGTCAGAGTTCGAACCACGGGATATTCCAGTGACCGACGCGCTCGCGTGAGCGGAGCGGGAACCGAATGCATGATCGAATGCCATGAAACTCATTGAAATCATTGCCGACGACGGAAGCGTGAAAACGGTTTCGGCCATTGCGGAAAAGTTCAAGGTTCGCGATTTCCGCCTTGGCCTGAAGGATACCGAGGGCATGCGGTTGATGCGGCTGGTCGTGACTGACGACAGCGTGCAGCAGGTGCTCGATGCGTTGCAGAGCGTGCTCGGGGCGCAGACCTACGCCAAATTACTCGTTTATCCGATCGAGATTTCGCTGCCGAAACAGACCGAGGAACAGGAGGAAAAAGAAGCGAAGGCCACGCAGGCCCGCGAAGCGCTGTACAAGGAAGTGCAGAAAAACTCGCGCCTCGACCTCAATTATCTCGTGCTCGTCATGCTTTCCACCATTGTGGCCGCGATCGGGCTCATCGAGGACAACGTCGCGGTAGTGATCGGGGCAATGGTGATCGCCCCACTGCTCGGACCGAACATCGCGTTCGGGCTCGGTACCGCCCTGGGGGATGTCTCACTGATGAAAAACGCGCTCAAAACGCTTTTTTCAGGGGTGACGCTTGCAGTCGCCCTGTCCGTCATTATCGGCCTGCTCTGGCCTTTTCCTGTCGGCAGTCCCGAGCTGCTCGCGCGGACCGACGTCGGGCTCGATTCGATAGCCCTGGCTTTCGCTTCGGGTGCGGCGGCGGCGCTCTCGCTCAGTACCGGCCTGTCGAGCGTACTGGTAGGGGTCATGGTCGCCGTGGCGCTGCTGCCCCCCGCCGCGACTTTCGGGCTTATGCTGGGTCATGCGCGTCCCGATCTCGCTTCCGGTGCTGCTCTGCTTCTTGCGGTGAACGTCGTGAGCGTCAATCTCGCCTGCAAGCTGGTATTTCTCATTAAGGGTATTCAACCGAGAACGTGGTGGGAAAAAGAAAAGGCGAAAAAAGCCATGAGGGCATATCTCTTTGTCTGGGTGGTAACCCTTCTGCTGCTCACCCTCGTCATCTCTCTGCGTACCGTTTCGATTCCGGTGTGACTTTCAAATGAAATGCGGCAACGATGGCAACGTTCACAAGGAATTACTCGAAGAAGATCGGCCTTCCGTCAGGCACGCTCGTGCATCTGGGCGAGAAAAAAGTCGAACGCACGCGCATCAGCGTGATCGATTTCAGCGAAGATTACTGCGTTCACAAGCAGGTGCAGCGGGTAGAGGACTGCCGAAGCTACAGGGAGAGCGAGACTACGACCTGGATCAACATCGACGGGTTGCATGATATTGGCGTCATCGAGTCCGCGGGAAAACTCTTCGACATCCATCCCCTTGTGCTGGAAGATATCCTGCATACCGGCCAGCGGCCGAAAATCGAGGAGTTTGAACAGTACCTTTTTCTCGTTCTGCGCATGATATCCTTCGACACCGGGCGGGGAACGGTCGGGGAGGAGCAGCTCAGCCTCGTTCTCGGACGGAATTTCGTGATCTCATTCCAGGAAAAACCGGGAGACGTTTTCAACGCTGTTCGTGAACGAATCATCAAGGCGAAGTCGAGAATCCGGAAAAGCAAGGCCGATTACCTGGCCTACTCGTTGCTCGACGCGGTCGTGGACAACTATTTTCAGGTCCTCGACGAAGTCGAGGCCCGGCTGGAGGAGATCGACGAGGAGCTTTTTACCGATTCATCAGCCGAAACGTTCCGCAAGATCAGCGATTTGAAAAAAGAGATGATCCTCCTGCGCAAATCGACATGGCCGCTGCGCGAGATCGTCAACGCAATCACAAGGAACGAATTCGACATGATCGATGAGTCGGACCAGGTTTACTACCGTGACGTCCACGATCACATCATCCATGTCATCGACATACTCGAGACGTTCAGGGACATGATCGCCGCCATGCACGATACCTACATGAACTATGTCAACAACCGCATGAACGAGGTCATGAAGGTGCTGACGGTCATCGCGACGATTTTCATTCCCCTGACGTTCATCGCCGGAGTGTATGGCATGAATTTCCGGTTCATGCCGGAGCTCGAGTGGCGGTGGGGGTATTTCGGCGTCCTCGGCGTCATGGTTGTTCTGTTTTTCGGCATGATCGTCTATTTCAGAAAGAGAGACTGGTTTTAGAGTGCCCTATCACCGGTGGCCGTAGCGAGAACATCCAAACATCCAGTCAATGACGTGCTTGACTATCCGTCCTCGTTATCCGAGAACTCTTTCAAAGGAGGTT
>RRYU01004059.1_pt1 | contig 15603 bp, 10 predicted proteins | sample 2162651 | NCBI WGS metagenome assembly RRYU01 (sample SAMN10267283, study PRJNA491782) | microbial mat metagenome | isolation source: biomat in the production well | place: Japan: Minami-Kanto gas field, natural gas well KTG3 | collected 2017-06 | reverse complement strand
CCGGTGGTCATCCGGCCCGCCTACACCATGGGCGGGACAGGTGGCGGTTTTGCCTACAACATGGATGAGTTTGAAGAGTTGGCTACTCGCGGTTTGTCCGCCAGCCCGGTCAGTCAGATTCTGATTGAAGAGTCGGTCCTGGGTTGGGAGGAACTCGAACTGGAAGTGGTGCGTGACGCCAAGAATCAGAAGATTACCGTATGTTTCATCGAAAACGTCGATGCCATGGGCGTACACACCGGCGATTCGTTCTGTACCGCACCGATGCTGACGATCGGCCCGCAACTGCAGCAGCGCCTGCAGCGCTACGCCTACGCCATTGTTGATGCCATTGAAGTGATCGGCGGCACCAATGTCCAGTTCGCCCACGACCCGGCAACCGGCCGCGTGGTGGTCATCGAAATCAACCCGCGCACCTCGCGCTCTTCGGCGCTGGCCTCCAAGGCCACCGGTTTCCCGATCGCGCTGGTCTCGGCCATGCTGGCCGCCGGCCTGACCCTGGATGAGATCCCCTACTGGCGTGACGGCACGCTGGACAAATATACGCCTTCCGGCGACTACGTGGTGGTCAAATTTGCCCGCTGGGCCTTCGAAAAGTTCAAGGGGGTTGAAGATAAACTCGGTACCCAGATGCGTGCCGTCGGCGAAGTGATGAGCATCGGCAAGAACTACAAGGAGGCCTTCCAGAAGGCGATCCGCTCCCTGGAAAACGGCCGCTATGGTCTCGGTTTCGCCGGCCGCTTCAACAGCCTGACGCTTGACGAACTCATGGAACGGCTGGCCGAACCGAGCAGCGAACGCCAATTCATCCTTTACGAGGCCCTGCGCAAAGGGGCCACGATCGAGGACCTGCATAAGAAAACCCATATCAAGGCCTGGTTCCTCGAACAGATGCAGGAACTGGTCGCCCTCGAGGAGCAGCTTTTGGCCCACAAGGGGCAGCTGCCGCCGGACGATCTGCTCATCAAGGCGAAGCAGGATGGCTTTGCCGACAAGTACCTTGCCCAGATTCTCGAACTGGATGAACAGACCCTCCGTGAAAAGCGTCTGGCCCTGGGGATTACCGAGGCCTGGGAGCCGGTGCCGGTCAGCGGGGTGGAAAATGCCGCATACTACTTTTCCACCTACAATGCCCCGGACCAGGTCGCGGTCAGCAACCAGCAGAAAATCATGGTTCTGGGCGGCGGGCCGAACCGGATCGGCCAGGGCATCGAATTCGATTACTGCTGTGTGCATACCGCCTTCGCCCTGCGCGAGGCCGGCTTTGAGACGATCATGGTCAATTGCAATCCGGAGACGGTTTCCACCGACTATGACACCTCGGACAAGCTCTATTTCGAACCCTTGACCGTTGAAGATGTTCTTGCCATCTACCAAAAGGAAAAACCCGTGGGGGTTGTTGTGCAGTTCGGCGGGCAAACGCCCCTGAACATCGCCGCTGAGTTGCAGGCGGCCGGGGTCAAAATCCTCGGCACCAGTCCGGAAACCATCGACATGGCGGAGGACCGTGCACAGTTCAACGCCATGATGCAGAAGCTGGAGATTCCGCAGCCCGAATCGGGAATGGCGAGCACTCTTGGTGAAGCACTGCAGATCGCCGCGCGCATCGGGTATCCGCTTATGGTGCGACCTTCCTACGTGCTTGGCGGCCGTGCCATGGAGATCGTTTACGATGAGCAGATGCTGCGCGAATATGTGCAGAAGGCGGTCGATGTGTCGCCGCAGCGGCCGATTCTGATCGACAAATTCCTCGACAACGCGATCGAAGTCGAAGCCGACGCCATCAGTGACGGAATTAATGCGTTCGTGCCTGCCGTCATGGAACACATCGAAATGGCCGGCGTCCATTCCGGTGATTCGGCCTGTGTCATCCCACCGGTCAATATTCAGCAGAAGCATCTGGATACGATCAACCGTTACACCCGGCGCATCGCTGTTGAAATGGGCGTGGTTGGCCTGATGAACATCCAGTATGCCATTTATCAGGACCAGGTTTTCATCCTGGAGGCCAACCCGCGTGCCAGCCGGACCGTCCCGCTGGTCTCCAAGGTCTGCAATATCCAGATGGTGCGCCTTGCCGTCCAGGCTATGCTCGGTGCCAAGCTGGCCGACATGCAGCTAGTTCAGCAGGCCATTCCCCACTTTGGCGTCAAGGAAGCGGTTTTTCCGTTCAACATGTTTCCTGAAGTTGACCCTCTGCTCGGTCCGGAAATGCGTTCCACCGGCGAAGTTCTCGGGCTGGCCGATAATTTCGGTCGCGCCTTCTTCAAGGCCCAGGAAGGCACCGGGACCATGCTGCCGGAGTCTGGTGCCGTCCTGATTACCGTCGCCGAACAAGACCGTGCCGGCGGGCTGCAAGCCGCGCGCCGTTTCGCCGGGCTCGGCTTCAAGATCTACGCGACCGAAGGGACCCGGTCTCATCTTGCGGCTCATGACATCGAGGCCGAGCTGATCCTGAAGATGCATGAAGGTCGTCCGAATATTGCCGATGCGATCATGAATGGCCAGATCCAGCTGGTGGTCAATACTCCCATCGGCCGGCTTGGCGTGCATGACGACTCTTATATCCGTAAGGCGGCAATCAAGCACAAGGTGCCGTATATCACGACCGTTGCGGCCGCTATCGCCGCCGCCGAGGGGATTGCCGCCTGCCAGAAGGAGGGCAAGGGCGCCGTTAAGAGCCTGCAGGAATATCATGCCCGCCTGGTCTGATTCCAGCTGCGGTGAGAACCGATTTAACATAAAAGCACAAGGGAGTACTCAATTATGAAAGCAGCATTGGCCCTGGCTGATGGCCGGGTCTTTTTCGGGCGGGCACTCGGCGCTTCCGGCGAAATCTCCGGCGAAGTCGTCTTTAATACCAGCCTGACCGGCTACCAGGAGATTCTCACCGATCCCTCCTACCGCGGTGAAATCGTCACCATGACTTATCCGCTCATCGGCAATTACGGGATCAACCTGGAAGATGTTGAATCCTGGCAGCCGCACCTGTCCGGATTCGTCGTCAAGGAGGCGAGCGATTTCCCAAGCAACTGGCGTTCAAAGATGTCGCTGGACGCCTACCTGAAAGAGAACAACATTATCGGCCTGCAGGGCATCGACACCCGCGCCCTGGTCAGGCACATTCGCGACAAGGGCGCCCAGACCGGCATCCTCTCCACGCTTGACCTGGATGCGGACAGCCTGATCGGCAAGGCCCGCCAGGCCCCCTCGATCGTCGGTCAGGATCTGGTCAAGCAAGTGACCTGCAAGACACCCTACCACTGGACCGAGGGTCCCTGGGATCTTGAAGAAGGTTACTGTCCCTGGAATGGTCCGCTGCGCTTCAAGGTCGTGGCTTACGACTTCGGCATCAAGCGCAACATCCTGCGCAACCTGGTCGCCCGCGGCTGCGATGTTACCGTCGTGCCGGCGACCACCCCGGCCGAAGCGGTCCTGGCGATGCAGCCGGATGGAGTCTTCCTCAGCAACGGACCCGGCGATCCCGAACCGATTGTCTACGCTCAGGACAATATCCGCGCTCTGCTCGGCAAGGTCCCCCTGTTCGGCATCTGCCTCGGCCACCAGCTGCTGGCAATTGCTCTTGGCGGACAGACCTTCAAGCTCAAGTTCGGTCACCGCGGTGGCAACCAGCCAGTCCGGCGCGGCACAGGGCATAATGTCGAGATTACCGCCCAGAACCATGGTTTTGCCGTCGTTCCGGACAGCCTGCCGGACCAGGTGATCATTTCCCACACCAATCTCAATGACGGAACGGTGGAGGGACTGTGCCATACCCGGCTGCCGGCCTTCTCGGTGCAGTATCACCCCGAAGCCTCGCCGGGACCGCATGACGCCCGCTACCTGTTCGACGAGTTTGTTAAATTGATGGAGGACTGGCAGAAGCGGGGTTAGCCGCCGAGGCAACGGGCGAAGCCGCGCTAAAGCATGACTCCCTTATCCCTCTGCAAGAAAATCCCCGGGATCGCCCCGGCACACAGCAACCGGGTGACCCGCTGAACCGGACTTCAAGACTGGAAGAATATGCCGAAAAGAACTGATATCAAAAAGATCCTGATCATCGGGGCCGGGCCAATCGTGATCGGCCAGGCCTGCGAATTCGACTACTCGGGCACGCAGGCCTGCAAGGCGCTCAAGGAGGAAGGCTACGAGGTTATCCTGCTCAACTCCAACCCCGCCACAATCATGACCGATCCCGACTTTGCGGACCGCACCTACGTTGAGCCGGTCCGGCCGGAAACCCTGGCCAAGATCATCGAGAAGGAACGTCCCGATGCCCTCTTGCCGACCCTTGGTGGCCAAACCGCTCTCAACTGCGCGGTCGCCGTCGCCAAGGACGGCACCCTCGACAAATTCGGCGTCGAACTGATCGGTGCCAAGCTGCCGGCCATCGAAATGGCCGAAGACCGCACCCTGTTCAAGGCGGCGATGCAGCGGATCGGCATCAACGTGCCGCGCTCCGGGTTGGCCCATAATTACCAGGAGGCGATGGAGGTGATCGGTGACGTTGGCTTTCCGGCGATCATCCGGCCATCCTATACCCTGGGGGGGACCGGCGGCGGCATCGCCTACAATCTCGAAGAATACAAGCAGATGGCGATGAACGGCATCGACGCCTCGCCGACCGACGAGATCCTGGTCGAGGAGTCGGTGATCGGCTGGAAGGAATTCGAACTCGAGGTGATGCGTGATCTGGCCGATAACGTGGTGATCATCTGCTCGATCGAGAATCTCGACCCGATGGGCGTGCATACCGGTGATTCAATCACCATTGCGCCGGCCCAGACCCTGACCGACAAGGAGTACCAGCTGCTGCGCGATGCCTCGATCAAGATTATCCGCGAAATCGGCGTCGAAACTGGTGGCTCGAATATCCAGTTTGCCATCAATCCGGCCAATGGCCGGATGATCGTCATCGAGATGAACCCGCGCGTGTCACGTTCTTCAGCGCTGGCTTCCAAGGCAACCGGTTTCCCGATCGCCAAGATCGCCGCCAAACTGTCGGTCGGCTATACGCTGGATGAGATCCCCAATGACATTACCCGGGAAACCTTCGCGTCTTTCGAGCCGACGATTGATTACGTGGTAACCAAGATCCCGCGCTTCACCTTTGAAAAATTTCCCAAGGCGAATTCGGTGCTGACGACTCAGATGAAGTCGGTCGGCGAAGCCATGTCGATCGGCAGGACTTTCAAGGAGAGCCTGCAGAAAGCGCTGCGCTCTCTGGAGATTGATTCCTACGGCTTCGAGAGTCGCCTCTTCGAAAAGCCGGGCGACTACCGGCGCGGCCTCAACAGCGATGAACAGGTCAGGCTCTTGAGCATGCTGCGCACGCCCAATGCGGAACGCCTCTGGTATCTGGGTGACGCCTTGCGCAGCGGGATGTCCATCGAGCAAATCCACGAGCTGACCTTTATCGACCCCTGGTTTCTCAATAATATCAAACAAATCATTGATATGGAGCAACAGCTTATCGAATCGGCCAGGCTTTTCGAGGAGGTCTCTTCCGAAAAAGTTGAAACGCTGTTGCGCGAGGCCAAGCAGTACGGCTTTTCCGACCGGCGTCTCGCCCAGCTCTGCCAGGTCGATGAACAGCGAATCCGCAACCTGCGCCACGAACTTGGGATCAGGCCGGTCTACAAGCGCGTTGACACCTGCGGCGCCGAATTTGAGGCGTTTACCCCCTACATGTATTCCACCTACGAGGAGGAATGCGAGGCCGCCCCTTCGGACCGCAAGAAGATCATCATCCTCGGCGGTGGTCCGAACCGGATAGGGCAGGGGATCGAGTTCGACTACTGCTGTGTGCATGGCGTTTTCGCCCTTGCGGAAGATGGCTATGAAACGATCATGGTCAACTGCAATCCCGAAACCGTCTCCACCGATTATGATACGTCCGACCGCCTGTATTTCGAACCGCTGACCCTCGAGGATGTTCTCGAAATCGTCGCGCTTGAACAGCCGCTCGGGGTCATCGTCCAGTTCGGCGGGCAAACCCCGCTCAAACTGGCCGTTGCACTCGAGCAGGCCGGAGTGCCGATCATCGGCACCAGCCCTGACGCCATCGATCGGGCAGAAGATCGCGAGCGTTTCCAGGCCCTGCTTCACAAGCTGAACCTGCTGCAACCGCAAAACGGCCTGGCCCGCTCCTTTGAGGAAGCGGAAAAGATCGCCGAACGGGTGACTTATCCGGTGGTCGTGCGCCCCTCTTATGTGCTGGGCGGCCGGGCTATGGAGATCGTCTACGATGTGGAACAGCTGCGTAACTACATGCGCTTTGCGGTCAAGGCCTCACCCGAACACCCGGTTTTGATCGACAAGTTTCTTGAACAGGCCATCGAGGTCGATGTCGATGCCCTGGCCGATGGCAGTGAAGTGGTGATCGGCGGCATTATGCAGCATATCGAGGAAGCGGGCATCCATTCGGGGGATTCGGCCTGTGCGCTGCCGCCATTTTCCCTGAGCGCCGACATTCTCGATGAAATCCGCCGTCAGACGACGGCCCTTGCCCTGGAACTGCAGGTTTCCGGTCTGATGAATATCCAGTTTGCCGTCAAGAACGACATCATCTACCTGCTTGAAGTTAACCCGAGAGCCAGCCGTACCGCACCTTTCGTCTCCAAAGCGACCGGCCGCTCCCTGGCCAAAATCGCCGCCCGGGTCATGGCCGGCAAGTCGTTGCGGGAAATCGGCGTGGTTGGTGAGATCATCCCGAAACATATCTCGATCAAGGAGTCGGTCTTTCCCTTCGTCAAGTTCCCCGGAGTCGACACTCTGCTCGGGCCGGAGATGAAATCAACCGGCGAGGTCATGGGCATCGACATGGAATTCGGCAAGGCCTTCGCCAAGGCCCAGCTCGGGGCCAATGTCAGGATGCCGCTCTCCGGAACGGTGTTTATCAGCGTCAAGGACGCAGACAAACAGGCCACCCTGGATGTCGCCAGGCGCATGCAGAAGGCCAACTTCGCGATTACCGCCACCGCCGGGACTGCGGCTTTTCTGAACGAGCATGGCGTTACGACCACGCGAGTCAACAAGGTCAAGGAGGGCCGGCCGCACTGTGTGGACGCCATCAAGAGCAACCAGGTCTCTCTGGTTTTCAACACCACCTTCGGTGCGGAATCAATTGTCGATTCTTTCTCGATCCGCCAGTCGGCCCTGTTTCACAACATCGCTTACTTTACGACAGTCGCCGGTATGTCGGCGGCGGCCGACGGGATTTTGGCCATGCAGCGCGAAAGTCTTGACGTGAAGCCGCTTCAGGAGTATCATCGGCCAAGCGGGTAGGCAACTGCCCGTTGTCTTTATTGAGTGACCAGACCAAAAAGTGGGCGATACCGGGTTCGGGCAGGAGTTTCCTGCCCGAACAGTTTTTATAGGCTGCAGCGGTCGAGCCCCCAATGACAGGAAGAGCCAAGGAAACGTTTATGTCACAAAGAGTACCAATGACCCCGGAGTGTTATCTGAAACTTCAGGAAGAGTTGAAGAGGTTGATTCGCGTTGAACGGCCCAAGGTGGTCCAGGATATTGCGGAAGCACGCGATCATGGAGACCTGTCCGAGAATGCCGAGTATGATGCTGCCAAGAACCGTCAGGGCTTTATTGAGGGCCGTATCGCGGAACTCAACAGCAAGATTTCCTTGGCGCATGTGATCAACCCGTCTGAAATCAATTCTGAGAAGATCGTGTTTGGCGCCCAGGTCAAGCTGTTCGATACGGAAAGCGAAAGCGAAGTCAGCTACCAGATCGTGGGCGAAGATGAGGCTGACATCAAGCTCGGCAAACTCTCTGTCAACAGCCCGGTCGCCAAGGCGCTGATCGGCCACAAGGTCGATGACGAAGTCCATATTCGCGTTCCTTCCGGAACCCGGGTCTACGAGATCGTTGATATCGTTTACAAGTAGGAGTCCCGTCATGGCCAGAATCAGCAAAGATATGACTTTCAACGAAATCCTGCGCAGCCATCCGGATGCTTCCAAGGTGCTTGCCGGCTTCAATCTCGGCTGCGTCGGCTGCATGGGTGCCCAGCATGAATCCCTCGAGCAGGGTGCCATGGCCCACGGTCTCGACCCCGAGGTGTTGCTCGTTGCCCTGAATCAGCTGTTCGAAGAGTAATCACGACAGCGGGGCGATGGCGAGACCAACTCCAGAACGAACGGTCCAACTTCTTGCGACACCGGTCACGACCCTCAAAGGTGTCGGGCCGGCTGTCGCCGAAAAACTCGCCCGGCTGGGTGTGCGCACGGTCGGCGACGCCCTTTACACACTCCCCAATCGTTATGAAGATCGTCGTGAATTTCGGCGCATCGCCGCATTGCGCGACGGCCGCCATGAAGTTTTCGCCGGCGAAATCCTCGCCGCCGGCGAAGTGGTCACCTCCCGGGCCAGACGCCGCATTTTCGAGGTCGTCGTCAGTGATGGCAGCGGACAGATTGGCCTGAAGTGGTTTCATTACCGCAAGGAGTGGATGGCGAAAAAATTTACTGCAGGGCGCAAGGCCGTGTTCAGCGGTGAGGTCAAAAACTTCGGCATCAGCAAAGAGGTCCATCACCCTGAAGTCGAGCTGCTGGCTGCCGGCCAGTCGCTGGCCGATTACCAGTCCTCCGATCCGCTGGCTTTCGGCCGGATTCTGCCCGTTTATCCCCTGACTGAAGGCTTGTCGCAGTATGCGGCGCGCAAAATCTGGAAGCAGGCTGTCGATCACTTCGCTCAATATGCGCAATCCCCGATCCCCGACAAGCTCGTGGCGATCCGCAAGTTAATGCCGCTGGCCGAGGCGTTGCGTGATGTGCACTGGCCGCCTGACAGTGCGGATATCGACGAGCTTGAACATGGCCGCGACCAGGCTCGCCACACCCTGGTTTATGACGAGCTGTTTTTTCTTGAACTCGGCCTGGCTATGAAAAGACAGGGAGTGGTGCTCAAGCCCGGTATTCCCTTCGAAGTCACCCATAAATACACGCGTCCGCTGGCGGCTATGCTGCCGTTTCGCCTGACTGCCGCCCAGAGGCGGGTGCTCGGCCAGATCAAGCAGGACCTGATGGCCGCCCATCCCATGAACCGGCTGATCCAGGGTGACGTGGGCTGCGGCAAGACCATCGTCGCCCTGATGTCGGCCCTGGTGGCGATCGAAAACGAGACCCAGGTGGCGATGGTCGCTCCCACCGAGATCCTTGCCGAACAGCATTTCCTGCAGTTCAGACCATGGCTTGACCGGCTTGGCCTGCAGGCTGTGCTGCTGCGCAGCAAGATGCCGGCTGCGGAGAAACGCAACACACTTGAAGCGATCAGGGCAGGGCAGGCCCATCTGGTTGTCGGAACCCACGCGGTCCTGCAGGAAGATGTCGAATTCAAACGACTCGGTCTCGGTATTATCGATGAGCAGCATCGTTTCGGGGTCAGGCAACGCCTGGTTCTGCGGCAGAAGGGCGTGAACCCGCACATTCTCGTCATGACCGCTACGCCGATCCCACGTACCCTGACCATGACGTTGTACGGCGATCTGGCGCTGTCGGTGATTGATGAGATGCCGCCGGGGCGCACTGCGGTTAAAACCAGCGTTGTGCCGGAAGGCCAGCGTGACAAAGTTTACGAACTGATGCGCCGGGAACTCGACAAGGGACACCAGATCTACGTGGTCTACCCGCTGGTCGAAGAGTCGGAGAAGAGCGACCTGCTAGCGGCCACCGAAGGCATGCAGCACCTGAAAGAGACTGTTTTTCAGGATGTTGAGATGGGCTTGTTACATGGCCGCATGAGCTCTGAAGAAAAGGAAACGATCATGGCCGGCTTCAAGAGCCGGAAGCTGGCCATGCTGATTTCCACTACGGTCATTGAAGTCGGCATCGATGTGCCGAATGCCAGCGTCATGGTCGTTGAGCACGCCGAGCGTTTCGGGCTCGCCCAACTCCACCAGCTGCGCGGACGGGTCGGGCGGGGGGAGGCCGGAGGTCAATGTATCCTAATAAAATCAATAAAATGTAGTGAAGATGGTCATAAACGACTTGAAGTCATAAAGAGCACTACGGATGGCTTCAAAATCGCTGAAGCAGATCTAGAGATCCGCGGCCCCGGTGAGTTTCTTGGGGTTCGCCAGAGCGGATTGCCGGACTTCAGAGTCGCCAACATCCTGCGTGACAGCCGTATCCTGGAAGACGCCCGCCAGGATGCATTCCAGGCCATCGAACAGACCAAAGCTCTTTCTACCGCAGAATCCGTCCCGTTGCGCAGCGAGTTGCAGCGGCGCTGGGGCCAGCGACTCGAATTAGCCTCCGTCGGGTAATCTCTAAAAGCATCGACTTGAGTATGATGTCGGGTCGACATCTAGGGATATCGCTCCCGATGTCCAGTGACAACTCCGCAAGTCACCCCTATCATGACAGTCAACAGGCAGTGGATCTCTGCCGGATTGGAGGTTGTCATGGAAAAATTGATCTTAGCCATCCTCACCATCAGCGGATTATTGATAAGTGCCTGTGCACCTGTTAATTACGGCCCGCCGTATTCCACCCACAGCAGCGTCTCCGTCTATCACAGCAGTGTCGGTGGCGGAGGTTATCATGCCTCGCGCAAGGCCCGCATAGATCAGGAACTGTATAATCGTCACCACCGCGTGGCCCATATATATCGTGGCGAGGGGCAAATGGGTGATCTCATTGAAGTGACGATTGCCGGGGGGCAGTATTACTACCAGGGCCGTTCCTGGAGTTACCGACCGGCGACCTTCAGGATCGCCTCAGGCGACATCATCAGATTCCCGGCGGCAGGTGCAGACATCGATCTGTTCATTCGCTATCAAAATGGCTTTCTGGCTCTGGATACTGACATTTTTGGCAGTTTTTCGCAGGTGGTCGGCATGAGATATAGCCCCGACTGGAGGGCAGGGCGCACCTACAGAATCCACGATAATCATTTTAAAAATGCGCACTTCAAAGTCAAAGCTCTGCCGCCTGCCAAAAGGCATGTGATCAGCGACCCACCGGTCTACCGGCTCCACACGCCGGCGATCAAACCAGCCAAAGTCACCGGGTCAGTGTATGTAACAAAAACATCAAATTCCCTGGCTCCTGATCACCAACGACCGAAAACCTACCGCGAGAGAGATGGTAAGAAAAGACCGCAGCAAAAGGATCAATTTACGCCGAGCAACCGACCCGCCCAAAGAAAAGATCTGAGCGAGAATCCAGACCATACACTCGACCAGCACGAACGAAGAAAACAGCGCCTTGCAAAAGAAATCCCGTCGCCTCAGGTTTATGGAACAGCGCAACCCATTGATAACCGGCAAGTTGGCAGGCAGTCATCATTAAAACCCGGGAAGCACGCTTCTGCGAGTAAGTCATCCCGCGAAGGTCAAGACAGAAGGCAATCGCATCGAGGGGTTGCCATAAAAGAGAAGCCCAAAAAAGACAGCAGGCAGTCGAAAATAGTCGAGCGGAAAATCAAGCGCTGGGAACACGACGAAGATCCTATACCAGAACGAATGATTCGCTTCAACGAGCAACCTCGCAAACGTCAAAACAGATGACACGGGACGCAGATGAATCCGTAGAGAGCCGCTGATGCCGTTTCAGCATAAAGGTTGAACCAAAGATCGGCGGCCTCCATATTTGCCCCGTAAGACGTTTTCTTGACAATAGTAAGGGTGTGATAAGGCTTGCTGAAGCGGTGTTGTTAAACAGCGGGAACCATAGGGGCAGGTTCCCGCTGTGTTTATGTTAAGTGCGCGAGCAACCGGTTTTGCTTGGTGGCTCTGCAATCCAGTCGATCACAGAAAAATCCAGCCATTCGGCTCATAGTGTAGAGTCGACAACCGGCAAATTCTCTTCCAAATACCCATCCATTGGCAGACGTCACCTTAGCCCTCCATGCACAGTGAGTTTTCTTCCCACCTCACCCTTGTTACAAAAGTTAACATAATATATATTATGCGACGTTATGTGTGCGGGCGGCCTGTCGCCCTGCCAGCTATTGTATGGGGATGATGACGATATAATCGCGAATGGGTTGGGACAGACTCGGTCACAGATGGCCCGGATCATTGTCGGATATTGACGTAACCTTGCCTCCTCTCTGTCTTGGCATGTTCACCCAATGTCACATGGATCAAATAAGGCAGAGGCTGCCGCACAATTTCCCTGGCTGCCATTGCCTCCAGGCTGTCGTTGGCAAACGGCAAAGGTGACCCACCCTTCTACAATTTGCGGACTCATCCGCTGCTTTTAAGAGGTGTCAACTGAAATGGATAACGATGGGAACGGCGTAAAACAGGCTTTTTATCGAGAATATTTATCCAAGACCTGGGAGATATTTTCACGATTTAACTGCATTTTTCTAACAAGCTCCACAGCGACCTCGCTGCTGATCTTGTTGTTGGCAACCTGATCCTCTAGCTCTGTGATACAGCTCGACATGGTGTCACGATCAACCTGCAGGGTTTCCACCATCAGCCTCATTTCCCTGATCATCAGATTCAGGTCTTCTGCGAGGTCCTTAAGATCATCCCTCTTTCGCAAGCGGATAACCACATCAAGATTCCCACCGGAGATTTCCGCAAGAGTTTTTTTAAACCGGTAAACCGGGCCGGCGATCTTGTGAGTGACAAAGATACTCAAGCCTCCCATGATGAGAATGACTACCCCGAGCGCGGGCCAGACGCTCTGATGCAGCGACAACAGCCCCCGGGCTGCAACGATTCGCTCTTCAAGAGGGAAATCAAAATAAAACGGCAAGATGTAAGGCGTGAACAGGATGACGATAAAAAGCATGGTATAGATCAGCAAAAAGAGTACGCTAATCAGAATGTACTTGCTTTGAAGCTTCTTTTCGATGAAGTATTTTTTTCTTTTGTGTTCAGCCATAAAAACAATGCCTTAATAGGTGATTTCTCTGGGCGTCAAAGTCATTAACGTCTGCTCGCTGTTATCGGCCTTGGCCGTCAAGGTATAGGTGTCGGAAACGCGAACATAACTGTCGATGGATAACAGGTCCCTTTTGATCTGTTCCAGGAATAAATCCTGAAAAACCGTGCGCCCCAAATTGTCCTTGCCGGTCGTAAAATCTATGGTTGCCGGGTATTCCTGATAATCAATGTTGAATGCTTCAAGAGTTTTTCTGACATTATCAAGAGCGCCATATGCCAATGTTATTTTTGCGGAGTTGATATAGCTGAAATAGGCAGGGATGGCTATAGTGGCCAAAACAGCGAGGATGGCCATCACAACCAGCAACTCCACAAAAGTGAAGCCTTTTGATTTATCGCGGGGACAAAACTTTAATAAACATCTTTGCAGTGGAAAGCCAAACATAAACAGCGCCTTTCACGACAGGATTTGTCAGGCGGATAACATGCTTGTCATGATACACGAACCCTCAGAAAAAAACCAACTTTAGTGTGACGCGGAACCTGGCTGAGGTTCTTCTGGGTCATCGTGCTGATCTTCAACAGGTTTTTTCCTTCGATAGGCCGGTTTCGCCAGAATCTCCAGATAAAAGGATTCGAGTTGGCCTGCCTCTGCCCGAGAAATACACTTATTAATGGCGGACACATGAATCACTTCACTGCTGGCCTGGTCCGGACCGAACCGGCAGTCAAAGTCCCAGAAATCGACGCCTTCCGGCAGGGCCTTTCTGCGTTCTCTGGCAATATATTTTCTGACTTCATATTTAATGGCTTCAACGAGCCTTGGCAATTTGCGCTTCGAATGCGTCAAATTAAAATTTTTCTTCATAGGTCTCCCGGCTTGGTTTTTGAGTGAGTGATAAAAACGCCTGCCAACAGCATACCTGTAAAGCAAGCGTGACGTGCATTAAAGATTCCGCTTTTTCCGCGGGACAGTTTCGTGGAAGCGCCCCCGGTGCCGCAGGCTCATACATGATCTTCAGATAAAGTGGCTGTACCGTATCGGATCAGCCTTCATTATTCCACTTTTTCATGATCCCTCTGGTCAATTTTACCGCAAGAAACGCCAGCCCCCCGGCCAAGATGCCTGTCAGGGCATTCAGGAGGAGCGGTGCGAAAAAAGCGAGGATTCCGCCAATCGGCACAAGGCCGCGGGCAGTTGCATCCACAGTGCGGGCAAGAAGGTGCGCACCGGGGAGACCATGCATGAGGATGCCGCCACCGACCAGAAACATGGCCGCCGTGCCGACAATGGACAGGGTCTTCATCAGCAGTGGCGCCAGGCGCAGCAACCCCCTGCCCGAGGCATGCCGGCAGGCACCCCACCAGTCAGTTGCTTCATTTTTGACCAGGTGCAGACCGACATCATCCAGTTTGACGATTCCGGCCACCAGGGAATAGACGCCGACGGTCATGATCATGGCAATGCTGGCCACCACGGCAATCTGTGTGCCCAGAGCTGCAGCCTGCACTGTCCCCAGGGCAATGACGATGATTTCAGCAGAAAGGATGAAATCGGTGCGAACGGCCCCCCTGATCTTCTCCCGCTCAAAAGTGACCAGGTCGATGTCGGGATCAAACAAAACCCGGATCTTTGCGCCGTGCCCGGACTCGTCATGCGCCGTGCGCTGCGGGAATTTGTGCGCCAGCTTCTCAAAACCCTCAAAACAGAGGTAAGCACCTCCCAGCATCAGCAGCGGACTGACCGCCCAGGGTGCCAGGGCACTGACGGTCAGGGCCGCCGGCACGAGAATCAGCTTGTTTTTGAATGACCCCCTGGCAACCGCCCAGACCACCGGAAGTTCGCGATCGGCGCGGATGCCTGACACCTGTTCGGCATTCAGGGCCAGATCATCCCCCAGTACACCGGCCGTCTTTTTGGCCGCCACCTTGGTCATGACCGCGATGTCGTCGAGAACGGTTGCGATGTCATCAAGCAGGGCTAACAAGCTGGTTCCGGCCAAAATGATCCTTTCTGTAGCGGATGCTGCTTAGGGTATCGATGATCGCCAGGATTAACTGGATATACCCTATATCCCTGCCTATCAATCGTCAACGACACCTTATTGATAGGCATGCTCGAGACATTGCATCACATGACCGCAAGTGTTGTATCCGAAGACAACCCGCCAAAGATCGGACTCTCCTAGAACAGTGACAACTGCCCGGTATCGGTTTCCCGAGTCGACTTGCGCCCTGCCCGCTTCTTCTTGTCGGCAGCTATTCTTTCGGGCGGCTTCGCGATCTTTCGGGCCGGTTTCTTCGGCACCGTGTGGGCTTTGGGCGCTGGGGACACTCAAATTTGGGTGTCCCTTTTGAGTGTCCCCGGTTCCCGGTTCCTGACTGCCGGAACCGAGGTCGACCATTTTGCCGACGTCGGCAAAATGGTCTGACACCGCATGCCCCGAAACCTCGCAGGCGGTTTTCGCCTTGGAGACGACGTTTAAGAAATTGTCCCATTTTGTGTAGCCTAACAGATGTTGGGGAATTCGGGGGACACCTTACTTATTTGTCTTTCGAACGAATTCGGAAAGCTTTCCCAGAGCTGGCACCGATGTTCGGACAGGTCGGCGGCGGAAATAAGGTGGAAAGCCTTCATGGTTATGCCGCCAGTCTCAGTGCCGGACCGGCGTAGCCGGGCCGGGGTATTTGCCAATATGCCTCATCCGGGGTCTTGTCGTCCAGACTGGAATGAGGTCGCT
>RRYU01000256.1_pt1 | contig 15603 bp, 11 predicted proteins | sample 2162651 | NCBI WGS metagenome assembly RRYU01 (sample SAMN10267283, study PRJNA491782) | microbial mat metagenome | isolation source: biomat in the production well | place: Japan: Minami-Kanto gas field, natural gas well KTG3 | collected 2017-06 | reverse complement strand
GGGGGCGAGCGGGAGTGGCGCCGTGAGCGGTCGGGGAGCGACGCTATGCCGCTGCGCAAACATCCCCGAATCCACGACCTGAAGGGCATGACGATTTCGCTACGCCTGCGGGACGGAACCTGGTTCAACTTCCGGACCAACCAGTTCAAAGCGCCGCCTCCCTGGAGCGGCAGGGCATTGCAACTGCTGGTGCTGCTGCTGACACTGGTGATCGGCAGCGCGCTGTTTATCGCCCGCCGCATGGCGCGTCCCATGGCCAGTCTGGCCGATGCCGCGAACCGCTTCGGTCTCGGTCAGCTCCAATCGCCTATGCCCGAGAAGGGGCCGCGCGAGGTGCGCATTACCATACGTGCTTTCAACCTCATGCAGGACCGCCTGCATAAACACATTACGGACCGCTCTCGAATGCTGGCCGCCGTTTCCCACGATCTGCGCACGCCGATCACGACATTAAGGCTGAGGGCCGAGTACATCGAAGACGCCGAGATGCGCGAAAAGACCCTCGCCACACTGACTGAAATGGAAGCGATATTGACCGCCACGCTCGGTTTCGCCCGCGACGAGGCCGCCGATGAAAAGGCGCGCTCGACCGATCTGGCCGCCCTGTTGCAGAGCCTGGTGGATGACCATGCCGATCTGGGAGGGGAGGTCAGTTACGAAGGCCCGGACAGGTCGATCTTCACCTGTCGACCGAGCGCGCTGAAACGGGCGCTGAGCAACCTCATCGACAATGGCTTGAAGTATGGAAAACAAGTGAAGGTCCGGCTTTCGGCGGACAGTTCGGGCGTCGAGATTCATGTCGATGACATGGGTCCGGGCATCCCTGAAGCTGAAATGGAAAACGTGTTCACCCCCTTCTTCCGCCTGGAGAAATCGCGAAACAGGGAGACTGGGGGCACAGGTCTCGGGCTTTCGGTGGCAAGAACCATGGTACATGCCCACGGTGGACAATTACACCTCGTCAATCGTCCGGACGGAGGACTGCGCGCCGTGATGCGACTTCCAAGGTAAGATTCCGGTTTGGCCCTCCCCTCGTCAGGTCGTTGTGGGCATTCAGAGGCAGGCAGGACCGGGCTTTTCCACCGCTAACTCGGCGGCATTGATCGATTAGCCCCGCCAATTCCACCCGCTTCGCTACTAAGCCGGCAACGACATGGGATCCGGCCGTGAATACACCCCGATCGCGGTGAGGTCCAAAAATGCCGGCCAATACCCCGGACGCCCTCCTGAAGGCCGCATTGCCATAGCACGGGCCTGTGTCGCCCCAGTGGGCTACCGGGCAAACCCCAATTATCCCGAGTTATTTACTCGGGTATTTGGTCTAGTCTTTCTAGTACAGGCATGTACTCAGATAGTTTGACCTGTAAACCCGTGGTAAGTGACAACCAGTGTAAGTCCGGGATTTTACATAATCCCTGGATTGGGAGAGGGAACCATGAAAAAACTGATGCCCATTATGACCGGCGTTTTACTCGCCGCCGCTATCAGCACACCAGCCGCAGCGGATGTCTACAGCGGCTTCACAGGCAATTCCGATCTGTACCGGGGCCTTGACCGGTCCGATGAAATGAGCGCTGCCCAACCTGGTGTTGGGGACAGTTTCGATCGCTATCATGGCTGGGGTGATGGCAATCCGGACCTTTTCAGCGACGAGGCCGTTACTCAAGCCCCACGCAGATACTCCAGCCCCGACGTATACAGAGGATTTACCGGCAATCCCGACCTCTAAGAGACCATCCGGGCAGATCACCACAGCCGTGTGTGCGATGAATCAAAGGCCGCCTGACGACGGCCTTTGATGAGATATATATACCGACTACTGTCTCCAGTTGCCGCCATAATCGGGGGTCTGATCGTAGTCATAGCCCTGACCGTAGCCCGGACCCTGACCATATCCCTGACCCCGGCCGTAACCTGGACCCTGTCCATATCCCTGACCCCGGCCGTAACCTGGACCCTGTCCATAACCTGGACCCTGACCGTAGCCATAGCCGGGGCCATATCCATATCCTTGACCATAGCCACCTTGCGGCGGAGCCATCGGACGCGGAGGCGGCTGCATGCTGCGCATGTGCATGCGATGTATGGTCATGCAGGCCTCGCGTTCTTCCTGCGACATGCCGTCGATGACCGCCTGCATCTTCTCCATGTCCGGCATGGCCGGCATGGGTGGGCGTTCCGGCATTTCCTGACGCGGCTGCTTCCAGGGCGGGGTTTCCGGTAGTTGCAGACCTTTATCGGCCGCACGGGCACGCATTTCCTGATAGTGCTTTTCGCGGAAGGCTTCGCGCTCTTCCCGGGTCATATTGCGCATGGCCTCGCGGTTGGCTTTGCGCTCCTCATCGCTCAATAACATGCGGCCCGGCCCCATGCCACGCCGCCAGGTCGGAGATTCGGGCGGTTCGGGCATGGCATGTGCCGGAAAATCCGCTGCTTCCGGCATCGCCGGAGGTTGCTGCATTGCCTGAGGCTCAGGCATCGGCGGGGGAGTCCAGTCCGCTGCACGTTCCCAGGCCGGGGTTTCCGGCAGTTCCACACCGGCCGCAGTTGCACGGGCGCGCAACTCCGCGTAACGGTCGTTGAGTTCCTTGCGACGGGCATCCCAGCGTTCTTCAGGCGTCATTCTCATCATCTTGTCCGCCTCGGCGCGCATCTTGGCAATCTCGGGAGGCGGCTCGGGTGCAACCGGTCTTTCAGGCGCTGCCGGAGCTTCCGGCATGGCGGGCGCTTGTGATTCCGTGCTTGCCGCGGTTTCCGGGGCGGCCACATCAGGAGCGGGTGTCTCGACGGTGGCCGGCGCTTCTGCCGCGGCGGGGGCTTCTGCCACGACCGTATCTTCCGCCTGGGCGGGCTGAGCCAACATCATAGATAAGGCAATGGCGGAAGCGCAGCTGAACATTATCTTGTTATAGGGCATACAAACTCTCCTTAAAGAAAGGTTTCCGAAGACGCTAAACTCAGGAGCAAGTGTCGCGGTAAAGTACCATAGCGAATACGCGGCTTTTCCGGACTAGACTTGCAATGACAATACCTCATCCTACCCCACACGCCGCAGGTTAAAAAGCGGCGCGTGCAATCACTTTCAGAGAGGATAATAATGAGCGGAATTCTCACCAATTTGACGGAAGCCTACCAGGAACAATTGGAGCGTCATCGCAACCTGCCGTTTCTGCGCGCGGCCATGGGCGCCTGCGCTCTGGTGGCCATGGCCAATCATGTGGTGAGCCTGCGCGATCGCATGCGCGTAGACCAATTGCTGGAAACCCTTGACAGGCTCCAGGTATACGATCCGCATGAAGGGGTGGATCTGTTCAATGCATTCGTTGCCGGGCTGCAGGATTCCGAGTCCGAGGGTCGTGCCGAGGTGTACCATGCTATCGATGAGGAAGTCGCGCAGGAACCGGACAAGGCCGATCTGCTGATCCGCATCTGCCTGGCGGTAAGTGAGGGCAAACAAGGTGTGCCGGCCGCCGAACGGGAGTGCATCATTGAGTTGTGCCGCCATCTGGAGCTGGACAGCAGCGCCTGCCACAGCGCTGCATCCACTGTTTGAGCCGGGCTTCACTACCCGCGTCCGGCGCAGCCTGCCGTGTTCTGCCACTCGTTTTCGTTCATGACTGATACCCACTGGGCCGATGAACGAGCTATCGATCAGTTGCTGCCCGACCATCTGCACGGGGGATTGTATGGGTCTGCCGGCAGACTGTTAGAATCCGCCTTTCCCCAAGCTGAGGTCAAAGCCATGAATCGCCGAATCAACATCGACAAACTGATGAACGACAGCAATGTCAAATTCGGCACCAGCGGCGCACGTGGCTTGGCTGCGGATATGCGTGATGTCGTCTGCTACGCCTACACCATGGGCTTTCTGCAACACCTGCGCGACCAGAATATGCTCTCCGCAGACGGACAGGTAGGCATAGGCGGCGATCTGCGTGCCAGCACGGCCCGCATCATGGGCGCCTGCGCCAGGGCCGTAACAGACATGGGCCTCAGTCCGCTGAATTGCGGCCTGCTGCCCAGTCCGGCATTGGCTGCCTACGGCATCTCCCGGCGCATGCCGACCTTGATGGTCACCGGCAGCCACATCCCGGACGACCGCAACGGCATCAAGTTCAACACCACTCTGGGCGAAATCCTCAAACCCGATGAAGAGGCCATCAGGCGGCAGAGCGTGGACCTGCCGGATGGTTTGTTCGACGCCACCGGCGGACTCACCATCGCCAATGTCCTGCCGCCGCCGGACCCGGCAGCCGCCGATGCCTATGTACGGCGTTACCTGGATTTTCTGCCTCAGGGCTGCCTGCAAGGCGCACGCATCGGGGTCTACGAGCATTCCGGGGTCGCCCGCGATCTGATGCAGCGAATCTTTTCCGGGCTGGGCGCAATGGTGACTGGACTGGCCCGGTCAGAGCGCTTCATTCCGGTGGATACCGAGGCCATACGCCCGGAGGACGTACGGCTGGCCCGGGACTGGGCCGCCGGCGGTGATTTTGACTGTCTGGTCTCCACAGACGGCGACGGGGACCGTCCGCTGGTCTCGGATGAACGCGGAGAATGGCTGCGAGGCGATATCGCCGGTATCCTCTGCGCCCGTTTTCTGGGGGCGGATGCGGCCGTGACCCCCGTTAGCAGCAATTCCGCACTGGAACTCAGTGGCTGGTTCAGGCGGACAGTGCGTACCCGCATAGGCTCTCCCTATGTGATCGCCGGAATGCAACAGGCACTGGAGCAGGGCCACGACCCGGTGGTCGGCTACGAGGCCAACGGCGGTTTTCTTACCGCCACGGATATTGAACGGGACGGCCGCCGTCTGAGCGCCCTGCCAACCCGGGACGCGGTGATTGTGGCCTTGAGCATCCTGCTGCTGGCCCGCGAGCGCGGCTGCCCCATTTCTGAGCTGCAAGCCGATCTACCGCGGCGCTACACCGCCAGCGACCGCATCAAGGACTTTCCCACCCAAATCAGTCAGCAACACATCTCCATTCTTGGAGGAGACGACCTTTCCCGCTCCAAGACCGCCATCGAGGCCCAGTTCGGCGAACATTTCGGCGGCGTTGTCGGCATTGACCAGACCGACGGTCTGCGTATCAGCTTCGACAGCGGGGAAATCGCCCACCTGCGCCCCTCCGGCAATGCCCCGGAACTGCGTTGCTATACCGAGGCAGACACCCAGGAACGGGCTGAACGCATGAACCGGGTGTGCATGCAGGTGCTGGCCGGGTGGCGCTAGTTTGATGGATCATCGTATGAGCTGCTGATGAACAAGCACCCCAAATCCACTTCAGTTTCACCGGCTGCTGCCGATAGCTGGCGGTGAACTGGAGAATTCAGCAGGAGAGCAGTCGATGATCGATTATTCGGAAAAACGGGACTTCATTCGCATGACCATGGATAGTCCCGCCCGCTATCGGGTAGAGGGTGCGCAAGATTTACAGCATGCCGTGGTGAAGGATCTGAGCGGTGGCGGCGTCAGCCTGCTCACGGAAAGGCCGGTGGCGGCCGAATCCAGAGTCGCACTGACAGTGATTCCGGGGAAATCCATCACACCGCCCCTGTCGGCCTGGATTCGGGTGATACGTTGCGACCAGGCCGCTGACGGATACTACACCTTGGCCTGCTCCATCGAAGAGATGCTTGCCGAAAACGAGACAGGTCCGGACTTTCCCTGAGCCAGTGACGCATAAGGGGGTTCAGCGGGGCTTCTCCTGCATCTCGGTGCCGCGGGCGGCGGCCGGGCTTTTCTGCAAAACCCATAAAAAAAGCGCAGCGAGAGGATCGCTGCGCTCACAAACCACCAAAGGAGGATGGAGGAGTACTGATCCAGCTAATGAATCAGTATGTAAGTATTTTATTAAATAAAAAAGAAAGTGTCAACTTTTTTACCCTTGCACCAGCAGCCGTTTCACGATCCGTCCTCCCACCAGATGCTCATCGATTATCTCATCGATATCATCCCGGTCCACGTAGGAATACCAGGTCTCTTCCGGGTACACCACAATTACCGGACCCTGGGCACATCGGTCCAGGCAACCGGCGGTATTGATCCGGGCCTGCCCCGGACCATTCAGCCCCAGTTCCTTGACCCGTTTCTTCATGTAGGCGCGCAATGTCCTGGCTCCGCACTGCTCGCAACTCAGGCTGCCGTCCTCACGCAGATTGGTGCAGAAAAACACATGATGCCGGTAATATGACATGCTCTCGTCCCTCTCTTCCGATTTCATTGCCGACCCCGGACACGGGTATGATAGACCTCTTTGCCGGATCGGACTGCGGTGAACCCAGAACAAATCCTGAAGCAGGCGGATACCTGCGTCAAATGCGGCCTGTGCCTTCCGCACTGCCCCACCTACCGCTTGAGCGCGAATGAGGCGGAGTCTCCGCGTGGGCGCATCGCCCTGGCACAGGGACTGCTCGGTGGCGCCTTGCAGGACTCCCCGAAACTGCATGCACACCTGGACCGTTGCCTGAGCTGTGGTGCCTGCGAGGCCATGTGTCCATCCCTGGTTCCCTATACCCGCATACTCGATGGCATGCGCGAGCATCGGGTGCAGGGTCTATCCCCGGCCCCCCGGCAGTTGCGCAAGCTTCTTCTCAACCTGGCCATACGCCCCGGGCCTTTGCCATTCCTGTTGCGCCTGTATCGCCGCAGCGGTGTGCAGGCCGCACTCCGGGCCAGCGGACTGGCCCGGTTGATCCCCATGGAACGTCTGGCCGTGGAGATCCCCCGGCCTCAAAGCCGCACGGACAAGCAGCGTAAACCCGCTGGCCAACCCATCCTGCTGTTCCCCGGCTGCGTGGGCCGGCACCTGGACTCCAAGGCCCATGCGGCGGCAAGCCGCATTCTTGAGCGCCTGGGCTACCAGGTCGATATACCGGTCGAGCCCATGTGTTGCGGAGCACTGCACCGGCACGAAGGTTTCCCGGCTGAAGCCAGCCATGAATTGGCACATGCCCGGCAGCTACTGAGGGCCGCAGGAACCCGGCGGATCCTCACCCTGGCCAGCGCCTGTCAGGGAGAGCTTGCCCGGGATACCACACTGGCCCCGCTGATGCGTGATGCCACCCGATTCCTGGCCGATCTGGACTGGCCCGCGGACCTGCCTCTGAACCCCCTGACCGCCCGGGTGCTGATCCACGTGCCCTGCACCCAGCGCAACCTGCTGGGCGATCCGGCGGCAGCCGCCGATCTACTGCGCCGCATCCCCGGACTGGACATGGTCGAACTTCAGGGCGAGGGCTGCTGCGGTGCGGCCGGCACATACCTACTGCGCGAACCCGACCTGTCCGGGCGCCTGCTGGAGGTTATGATCCAGGATCTAAGCAAACAGCAAACGACTCTGGTTGTGACCACCAACACGGGATGCGCCCTGCAACTGAAAAGCGGCATAGAGGCCGCTGGACTGGAGATCGAGGTGCTGCACCCGGTCGAGCTTCTGGCCCGGCAGTTACCAAAACAGTCATTTCCAATTCGTAGTGAGTCTGAACGAGGGGCAGGTGAAGATTTGTCCTTAACAAATCAAACGGTCTTGAAGAGTTAACATTTGGCCTCGCTCACCTGTTTGGCCCCGCAGCCGGGGATTATGATCATAACCCAGGTGTTTGAGGGCGGCGCGGGCGTTTTCAGACTGCCCATGGAGATACCGTTGCAGTGGCGCGGGCGTGACTTGGTGAATTCGGCATGGAGTTTATTGAACGTGCTCTGAACCTAACTTTATTCTGGCCGCGCCGATCCTTCGGCTCACCATAACCGCGCTGTCCGCTATCGTGCTGTCCGCTATTATGATGGTTCCCGCCGGAATTTTGATGCGAACTGGTTACGCCCATTGCGTTTCGCGGAACAAAGACATAAGTCGCCTCGATGCAGGAGATCACAGAAATTCGCGACTTGCATGTCAAGCGTGGCAATACCAATACTAATGGAGACGGCAGGCAGGCCGGTATCGCCGCCCCCGGAATGATGTAGCTCGCGTATGGCCCCGCACATCCGTTGGGCTACCTCACGGGCACCGGCCGAATCCGTCTCAGGCATGGTGACGGCGAACTCATCTCCGCCCAAGCGTCCCAGTAAATCGGGTGTGCGCAGGATATTCCGGCAGGCCTGCACTACGTGTGAAAGGATCTGATCACCTACCGCATGCCCATAGCGGTCATTAATCGCCTTGAACCTGTCTATATCGAATACCAACACCGATAGTGACTTGGCATAACGCTGGGCTGCACGAAACTGCCGCTGTGATTCCTCCAGATAACAGCGTCTGCTGGCCGCTCCTGTCAACACGTCTGTGTCTATCAGCAACTGAAGCTGGGCCTCACGCTGTTTCTGAGAGACGACATCCCGCACAATGGTGGTGTATCCGCTCCAGCCCGAGTATTCGAAGGTTTCTATTGCAATACATAGAGGAATCTGCAGGCCGTTTCTGCATTTTCCAATTGCTTCAACAGGATCGTCGCTGGCGGTCGGACGACGCAATCGTTCCAGCCATTTGTCTCTGGTGATCAGTTTCGCCGGCATCAACAATTTTCTGATATCCAAGGCTCTCGCTTCACTGGCATCCCAGCCGAACATCAGTTCCGCCCGTCTATTGAGGATTTCCACTCCACCTTTAGCATCAAAAACAATCACCGGATCTGGAATCATTCTCCAAAGCTGTTCGAATACACCCACTTCCGGGATAGGGTCATCAGCCGTATTTGCCCGAGGCATAGGCGATAGCTGTAAATAACCCGGGCGAATATCCTCTGGGAAGACGGGTTTTGGGCTACTTTGGCCGGATACATGGCCTCTGGTGAGCCACCGGACGCTCAGCATCGCAAACAGGGCTGCGAGGACTCCCGCAAGCCCTATGGCAAAAGTGGCACTGAGTTGCAATCGATCCAGATACGCGTCCAGCCGGTTACTCACTACCCTTTGATATCGTGCCGAATTCTCCCCGAACAGGTCACCCAAACCACCCAAGCCGGCGCTCGGGTATACGGCTGATTGTACAGTCATCCTCGCCCCTTGCTCGACACTTCTCGGGGGAGGCGTCAGGAATATTCCACCTTTCTCATCCGCACCACTGGAAATACCGAGAGTCTTAACCTGGCCTGTATACGCAGGTACTTCACCCTCCCCCCCATACAACCAGGTGAACTCTGATCTGACCAGAAGTCCGGCAGCGACCACGGAAACTGCTATTCCTACGAAAATTGCAGTGCAAAGCCCTATAAACGAGGTGGAAAGAACGATTTTATGTTCCAGTGAGAGCTTCATTCTGTGTGAATCCCATTCCCTGCAACATTGAAAGACATCTTAGCTCAGGAATTGACATGAGAGTTTCCGCACCAGCGAGCAATGCACTGTCTCGCGATAAAAGGGCATTCCACTCTCCATGTTTCACAATAGAAATATAACTGCTGTAATATTCTTTTAAGCACAGGTGGTTAAGTGGTATTTGATTGGCTGGTGCAATGAAGAAGCAAGATTCCGCTACGGGCAGGAACACATTGCCATATCCACGCATACTGCACCTGAACTTAAGACTGGTGCCGAAATATACTTTATTAGCGTACTGAAAACCCTGCAGATACAGTCCCACCAATCCCCCACATCAGGATTAAAAATCCATGATGTCGACTATAGACCCACGAGACCCTCATTTGGAATTAGGATGAGCCCATATAAGTCTAAAGAATCCTTTATGGGTATCGCAGATCTCAATCTAAGCAGGCAAAGGCTTTTGCCGCCCTTTTGAGTTGGGATATCGGCTGCAAGACCAAGAACGATGCCTCGTTGTTGCATTCAAGGCGAGCCGGATGAAACCCATATTTCTCTAATCAGGAGCTTTATTATTATACGTTTCGAATACTATCCTGACCAGGTCGGCAGTTGAGCGGGCGTGAAGTTTTTCAAGAATTCTTGAACGATGCACATCGACGGTCTTCGGGCTGATGCACAGTGCTTTGGCAATGACTTTACTGGATTCACCCCTGACCACAGCATCCAGAACTTCGCGCTCCCGCCCGGTCAGGGTGGCAAGATGCCGATTCAGATCCGACTGAATCGATATCTTTCTCTCACGTCTGATATCCATTTCGATACAATCGTGAACACGGTCCAGCAAGACCTGTTCATTGTATGGTTTTTCGATGAAATCCACCGCACCCTGGCGCATGGCACGCACGGCGCTCGGCACATCCGCGTGACCGGTAAGAACCAGAATGGGCAGTTGGATACCACGCTTGGCAAGCAGTTCCTGCAGTATCAGTCCACCCATACTCGGCAATCGCATGTCCAATACCAAGCACCCCCTGGCAGATGGGGTCAACTTGCGCAGAAGGGCTTCCGGCGACGAGTAGGTCCGGGTCTCCAGCCCCACCGAAGTAAATAGTGCTTCAAGAGAGTCCCTGACGGCGGTATCGTCATCCAGCACATACACGATGGGCTTTTCGTTATTCAATCGTACTCCAATCCTATCGACAGGCGGGAAGGCGCGCCGACACACGCACCATCCCCTCCGGCCGTCTGTACAGCGTCAGCGAGCCTCCGTGACGTTTGATCACTGCCTCGCAGGCCGACAATCCCGTGGCCAGGGCGGAACACACGCTGCCTTTTGCGCCTGCATCATGATCCTCTCCGTCCAACCCGGAGGCCGGCGCATCCGCTCCAATATCCATTACCAGATCATTCTTTTCCCGGCAGATATCTATGCATGCAAGCCGGTTCGTGTCGCCTGCCCAGGGCCGCGAGTCAATAACGGCAACCAGTAGATCGCAGAAAACGGCTTCGAGCAGCACCGGATCACCAAGCACGAGATAGGGTTCCTCGTCACTTTTGACATTAAGCACGGCAACGGCAATACCACACTGGTCCCTCAACCCACCCAAGACATAGTCGATACAACGCCTTAGATCGGCAGACACAGGCGGGTAACCCGTATTCAGCACTTGCGCAACCGGTTCCTTGAGCATCTGCGACGCCCGGATGGCCTGCTGATTGGCGGAACTCAACCAAGCACACACTTTTTCGCTGGCATCCGGGTGTCTGCGCAACTCATTGATACAGGCCCGGGTGAAGTTTTGTATTGCAGTCAGCGGCTGCCGCAACTCGTGCAGGAACTCCTGATCCATGGATATCTCCCAGTCCACTTGAGTATCAAGTATAGTTCTGGTCCCTTAGACTTCACCCAAGCAGGTTTTCCAGCTTGTCCAGGGTGACGGGCTTCAGCAGATAGTCATCGAAACCGGCCTCCCGTGACCTGGCGACAAATTCCTCTTGGCCGTAGCCGGAGACCGCCACCATGTGGACCTCATGGAATTCAGGTATTTCCCGTAGCTGGCGGGCCAGTGTATAACCATCGATTCCCGGCAAGCCGATATCCAGGAGCAGCACCGTCGGGTGGAATTCACGCGCCCGGTCGATCACCCGCGTCGGATCGCACTCACAGATCGTCTCGTGACCCATACTGGAACAAAGTGCCAGGAAAGATTCCGCGACATCCGGATTGTCATCCACCACGAGAACCCGCTGCACTGACGCGACTGGCTTGGCGACGGATTTCCGGGTCGGATTCACCCGCAACCCTGGGTCAGCGTTATCCAGCGGCAGCCTGATAGTGAAACAGGCCCCCTGACCCTCGCCGTCACTCGCTGCCGTTATGGTTCCGCCATGGGTCTCGACCAGCCGCTTGGAAAGGGTGAGTCCCAGCCCCAATCCTCCCTTATCCAACGGCACCTTTTCATGACTGAACAGCTCGAAAATCTCCGGCATCAATTCAGGCGTTATCCCCCTCCCATCGTCTTCCACCCGCACCACGGCCTCCGGCCACTGCGTACCCACCCGGATAAGGATATTGCCGGTTTCCTGGGTGAACTTCACTGCATTGACCAGCAGATTGGTGAGTACCTGGGTGATGCGTGTGGCGTCAACCCGAATTGGTACCGGCTTATCCGGGAGTTCCAAACGGATTGCCTGATGCTTCGCCTCCGCATCCGCCTCCACCGCGTCCACCGCGTCCCGTGAGATCTCGCGCAGATCCACCAGTATCTTATTCAGTTTGATACCCCCCCGGACAATCCTGGCCATGTCCAGCAGGTCGTCAACCAGGCGCATCAGCGTGCCTGTCTGCCGTTCCAACATACGGATCACCCACTTGAGCGTCTCCGGGTCCCCATCCTTCATGAGAAGCAGTTCGGCCGCGGTGCGAATTGGCACCAGGGGGTTGCGCAACTCGTGGCCTAGCATGGCCAGGAAATCGTTTTTCCGCTTCGCTTCCGTTTCCAGCTGCAGGCTTTTCTCGCGTAGAGCCGTCTCCATGCGGGTGCGTTCGGTGAGATCCAGTGCATACGAGAACATGGATACCACGGTGCCTTCGTCATCAAACAGCACTGAGTTGTACCAGTTGCAATGGCGCACACCGCCATCCTTATCGATGTTTCTGTTACTCGAGATATTGGATGAAACCTCACCCTTGATCAACTCATTGAGGGCCGCATCAACCCGTTCTTTCTCGTCGGGATGAACCATGCCCAGCTCCAGCAAACTTTTCCCCACGGCCTCCTCACTGGTCCAGCCGAAAAGGCTCTCCGCCGCCGAATTCCAATAGCGGACGGACAGATCCGCTTCCCATTCGAGCATCGCCAGGGGGGTATTCTCCATGTGCAAACGCAGGCGTTGCAGGGTCATATCAAGATTTCTGTTTAGAGACTCGATCCGTTGCTCTGCCCTGCGCCGTTCCGATAAGTCGGTGATAAGGGCGAAAAAACCGGCCACCGTCCCATCATCCCGGGTGTCCGGAACCAAGTCCGCAAGCACATATCGGTTTTCACCGCCCTTTATTTTTATGGCGTATTCCAGACTGTCGCGCTCTCCCGCGAGCACCTGCTTGAAGTGGGGCTCCAGATTCTCGAAGGCCTCCCTGCCCAGCAGCTCCCAGATTGCTTTGCCCTGGATGTCAGCCACGGGAATACCGAACCAGCGGGAATAGGCCTCGTTGTTGAATCGATAGCGCATTTCGGGGTCGACATAGGAGATGAGCATCGGCAGGGCGTCGGACACCCGGCGCCGCATGAGCTCACTTTCCCTTAGCGCCAACTCAGAACGTTTTCGCTGGGTGATATCCGTGAAGGTGAGTACCACGCCCTGGGTTTCGTGCGTCTCGGTGCGGTAAGGCGTTATCCGGCGCAGAAACCACTTGCCTTCCTCCGTATTCAGTTCAGACTGCGCCAGACCGTCTTCCAGCATGACACGCCGGGCATCTTCCAACAGGGTCTCGTCACGGAAATTCCAGGCGATATCGGTCACCGATCGGCCGACATCGGAGGGTATGAGATTCATCAGCTCCGTGGTCGCCGGAGTGAAACGCCTGATAAAAAACCGGGTGTCGAGGAAGAGGGTGGCGACACTGGTGCTCGACAGCAGGTTGTCGAGGTCGTTGTTGACGAGTTCCAGCTGCTGCAGCTTGTCTTCGAGTTGTGTATTGAGAGTGGTCAGCTCCTCGTTCAGTGATTGTAGCTCCTCCCTGGAGGTCTCCAGTTCCTCGTTTGTCGACTGTAATTCCTCGTTCATGGATACGACTTCCTCATTGGAAGTCATCAGTTCCTCGTTTGCGGTCCCCATCTGCTCTATGGTGCTGCGCAGATCCTCCTTTGTGGCATTGAGTTCCGCTTCGAGTTGAATCACGATCGCGTCTTCCGTCACCGCCTCCTCCGGGGGAGCGATGGCCGTCACCTCCTGATCGTGGAAAGAAACCAGCAGCAGAGATTCGGCGTGCTTGAGCGGTAGTGGATCCACGGTGATTTCCACCAGGATCCAGTCGCTGCCGCGCTGAACTCGCGCCCCGCGTACCGAAACCGGTCCGCCGGCCTTTCTGGCCGCGTTCAGAACACCGCGCAGCTTGGAGCGTAAATGCTCGCCGGCCAGGGCGAGGATATCGTCGCTGGGTTCACCCGTGGACGGGCCGAGGTAATCACTTATCCTGCCCTGGAAATAAAGCACCCGGCAGTCATGGTCCACCAGTACCGCCGGGGGGGCGTGGCGCTCAAGGAGCGCCTTCTGCACCAGCCGTGCATGATCCCGTTTTTTCGCCGTGTCGTCCGTCAGCGATGCGCTAAGCGGAGAACTCCCCCTGGCCTGGCTCAGGGGAAACACCATGGGCGGAGTCTTGCTGCTGTCCATGCGCTGGAACAATCTCCATTTCTTGGACAGGGGCCGGAAGAGGGAGCCCCGCTGCCCCGTGCTTTCCGATTTTCCGAGGAACAGGAAGCCTCCTTCCCGCAGGGCGAAGTGGAACAGGGACAGAATGCGTTCCTGCTCGCTTGCCTCTATATAGATCAGCAGATTGCGGCAACTGATGAGGTCGAGCTTGGAAAAAGGCGGATCGGTGATCAGGTCCTGGGCCGCAAACAGCACCATCTCCCTGATCTGCTTTTTGACCCGGTAGCGGTCACCCTCACGCACGAAATACCGTTTCAATCGCTCACGCGGCACTGAGCAACTGATGCCTTCCGGATAGACCCCCGCCCTCGCCACTTCCAGGGCCTTCTTGTCGATATCCGTGGCAAACACGATCAGGTCATTGGTCAGATGAGCCTTGGACAAGGCCTCTGTGCACACCATGACCATGCTGTAGGCCTCTTCTCCCGTCGAGCAACCGGGCACCCAAACCCGCACCGGTTCATTGTCCTGTTTGTTCTTGGTCAGCAGCGGCAACAAGTTTTGTTCCAGGGACATCCAGGCATCGGGTTCACGAAAAAACTCGGTGACACCGATCAACAGATCATCGGACAACGCCTGCACTTCGTCTGCGTGATCTCTCAGATAATCGCGATAATCTCCGATATCGTGAATATGGATCAGGTTCATACGGCGTTGCACCCGCCGGTTTATGGTGCCGCGTTTGTAGCCGCGGAAATTCTTACCGGTGCGGGCCAGCAGCAATGACAGGATCGCTGAGACATAGTATTGCTGATCCTCCTCGATTGCAGCGTCGGTCTTAAGGTAGGCATGTTCGCGGTACATCAACAACAACTCCGGCATCTTTCCCACCGGCAGTACAAAATCCACATCTCCCGTGGCGATGGCGTTGCGGGGCATACCGTCATAGGCGGCGGTCTCCGGGGTCTGGGAGATGACCAGCCCACCATTGGCCTTGACCTGGCGCAGTCCCTGGGCGCCATCGCTTCCCGTCCCTGACAGTACGATGACCACCGCCTGTTCTTGCGCATCCTCCGCAAGTGACTTGAAGAACCTGTCTATGGGCAGGCGCAAGCCCCTCTGCTCGGACGGCGGGCTCAGGTGCAAGCGCCCCTCATGAATTGTCAGCGTACAATTAGGCGGAATGACGAACAGGCAGTCTGGGCGAACCCGGTCCCCTTCACCCGCTTGCTGCACGCTTATGGAGGTGTGCTTCTGCAGCAGTTCCACAGTGAGGCTTTGGTGACGGGGATCCAGGTGTTGGATAAGCACAAAGGCCATTCCCGGTTTATCAGGCATGGCCGTCAAGAATTCTCCCACGGCTTCCAGGCCGCCGGCGGACGCACCGAGGCCGACTATTGGGAATTTATCTAACTCCACCGTAACTATTCAGGGGCTATCCCCATAAACTCGGGCCATCGACCCTC
>RRYU01009939.1_pt1 | contig 15622 bp, 6 predicted proteins | sample 2162651 | NCBI WGS metagenome assembly RRYU01 (sample SAMN10267283, study PRJNA491782) | microbial mat metagenome | isolation source: biomat in the production well | place: Japan: Minami-Kanto gas field, natural gas well KTG3 | collected 2017-06 | reverse complement strand
CAGGCGCAGCGGCGTCGGGGCATGCGGAGATATGGGTAATCGCATGCGGCTCTACCTGGACGGGATGGAACTTTATCGCCGCTGGGAGAATGGGGCGCTGGTGGAAGAAATGGAAACCCACCACCTGTTTGTAGACGATCAGCGGGCGCTGATTGTTGAAGACGTCCTGAGCACCAATAATCCTCGCCTCGCTCCGGGCGTTCTGTTCCGCTACCAATACGGCAATCACCTGGGTTCCGTCAGCCTGGAACTTAATCAAGACGCTGAGATTATTTCATACGAGGAATACCACCCCTACGGGACGACTTCCTACCAGGCCCGCAACCGCGACATCAACGCCATCTCCAAACGCTACCGCTACACCGGCATGGAACGGGATGAGGAGACGGGGTTGAGCTATCACACGGCGCGGTATTACTTGCCGTGGTTAGGGAGGTGGGGGAGTTGCGATCCGATTGGTGTAGAGGGTGGGGGAAATGTATTTTCTTACGGCAGTAACAATCCAACCCGCAACGTTGACATTAATGGTCTACAAGCGCACCCAACGATGACGCAGATAGTTGAATCATCCATTCATTTGGTAATCGACGGGTTTGTCCGGAGGAACTCGCCTAGGAGATATAGCAGTGACACGGAAATTGCAGTGGGTGCATCACAAGCGGCCGCCAGCAGCCTACTGCGTAGGCTTGGTCCACTGATAGAAGCACAGGGAATTCGCATTCCGGGTTTTACGAGCGCAGATGTGGCATCAGAGATGGGATCATCATTAGTCGAGGCATATAGAACGGAAGGAGTTCGTGGAATTTTAAGAGTCCTAAACCCAGTTAGTCAATTGGCAGAGTCGATCGCTCAAACAGAAGATGCTAGTCAAAACGCGGCAGCTTTGGAAAGAGCAGGAAGGTTAGAGGAAGCGGCAGAACAGCGACAGGCGCAGGGAAGAGAAATTTCTAATATTGCTACGACCTCTGTTGATATATTGGCACAAGCTACTCCAGTACGCGGGCTACAGACAAGAGTTCCTAGATACATTAGACCACCCAATTATCGAGGGCGTTATCGCAGGGTTGGCTCCCGCAGAAGCGCTTCTGCTGATCCCCAACAGGGAGTTATAGACAACTCATCCTCACCTACTTCAAATGGCAGCGGTCAAGTTGTAACTGTGCAGGATATGGTTCCAGATGTCTTTGTTGGTGGCTTACGTAGGTGGAAGATAACTGCTGGAAAAAGAAGCAGAGGCACAACAAGAATAGTTTATAGAGAGATGGCAGAATGGCAGAAAAAATACGGGAGTATTGATAGCCCTGCAACTTCAGGTTCAATCCATGCGGGTCACACTTGGGGGCGATCACATGTATTTACATTGCCCGGAAAAAATACACAAGTTGCTGTTCAGACGGCTAGCGGAAATTTGAAACAAGCATCCGCAGAAGCTAGAGCTGCCGCGATGAGAAGACAATGGAACTTATCTAATCCAGGCACTCCGCTGCCTGTTAGAGCGAAGGGAAGCAAGTAGTGATAAGGGTCAGACTATGATTAACGATGAGTTCCACCCGTGCTAATTTTTCTGAAAAATATGCCGATACCAACATTGAGTTCAAAAAATAAGCTAAACAAATTTCTGCGAGGAGGAACCCCATGAAAGCAACGATCGTGCTCACCACCCCACAACAAACTAATCAGGTGCTCAAGAGCCTGATCACGCTGATTCAGGGCAGCTCGCAACTCCAGCAGCAGATCACCAACCACGGCATCTGGTTTGAAAACCTGACCACGGCAACCGTTGCGGCATTCAAGCAACTCCTGCATAAGCAGCAATATTCCGCCTACGCCAGCACCGACACCTCAGTTCACCTGCAGGTCGCCCACAACGATGTCAATGCCCTGCTGAAGATACTCCTACAAATACTCCAGTCCAGCAGTGAACTCTCCAAACCCCTGTGGGCCAGTGGCGTGTCACTCTTCCCCCTCACCGCCGACCAAGCCAACGACCTGAAAAAGCAATTAGAAGCCGACTCGGCAGTGGTGACCATCACCGATTCCCCCGCGCCTCCTCAGCCCTACACCCTTTCCGGCACTGTTGTTGATGCCACCAGCGGCAACCATCTGTTCGACGCCCAGTTGGTGATCCTATTTCAGCGCGGCGGCCAAGATCTGGGCAGTGAGACCGTCACAACGCTCAGCACCGGCGAATTCCTCGTTCCCCTCGAAGCCAGTCTCTGGACCGACCGCCCCAGCGGTCAAACCCTGTCAGTAAGCTTTCAGGTCTCCCAAAACGGTCAACCCCTGGCCACCGACACCCGTATCCCCGATCTGCAACCCCAGGATCAGTCCATCACTGTGCGGGTGACTGTCCCGAATGTGGAACCGGAAGGGACTTTCATCGTGCAGGGCACCGTTTCTTCGACGGATGGCTCAGCTCTGCCGGATGCACTGGTGCGTGCCTTTGACCGAGACATGCGTCACGAAGAATTTCTGGGAGCGCAGGCCACCAAAGCCCAAGGCTTTTACCAAATCAGCTATACCCCCGGCCAGTTTCGCCGCGCCGAAAAGGGCAGCGCCGACCTGGTGGTGCGGGTCTATCGCCAGACCGATGCCACCGCCAGCGTCAACCTGGTCGAAGTGGCCGCCTCCGAGATTCTGTTCAACGCGCCCCCAGTGGCGACCATCGATGTCACCGTCCCTGCTGCTGCCTATCGTGGCCCCTCTGAATGGGAGCGCCATCACGCCACGATCTTGCCCCTGCGGGAAACCGTCGAAGTGGCGGCGTTGACGGATGAGGATTTGGAGTTCCTGTCGCGTGAGACCGAGATCACGATTGAGCACCTGCGTCACCTGCGCCAGGATGCCCAGTGGGCCGAGGCTCACGATGTAGCGGATGCGGTGTTTTACGGTCTGCTGCGCCAGGGGTTGCCCACGGAGCTGCGATCGCTGCTGGCCGAACCCCCATCCCGCCTGCGGGCAGCCCTGGCGGAGAACCTGATTCCCCAGGCGCTGGCGGATGATCTGGACGGGATTCTGGAGCGACTCTTGGAACTGGCAGTACAGATGGACTTTTTGCCTGATGAAGACTCGGAAATAGGGGCCAGGCTCGTATGGCACTGAAATTCTCGAGACAGGAACAATGGGCATCCACCCGCGGCACCGCTCGGGCTTCGGCGACGAATACCCCGCGGCGGTGCGGGGCCAACAGGTAACATCACATGGCGAGCCAACCCAACTTCACCCTGCAGGGCCGCGTGCTCGATCGCGATGGCCATCCGGTGCCGGGTCTGCGGATCGAGGCCTGGGACAAGGACCTGCTGATCGATGACTTTCTCGGCGAGGCGGTCACTGATCTCGGAGGTGAGTTCCGGATCAGCTTCTCGGCGGACCGGTTCCAGGACCTGTGCGAGCGCTACCCGGATGTCTATTTCAAGGTGTTCGATCAGGGGCGCCTGGTGCTGTCCACGATCGATTCGGTGTTATGGAACCTGGGGCGTAGCGAGCGCTCGCCCTGTCTCGACATCCGGCTGCCCTGGGCGGTGCCGCCGACGGCGCCGGGGCCATCGCCGGTGCTCGCGTACTTCGGCCGACTGTGGACGGATCAGGGCGGTCCGGCGGCTTCTGTGCGCTTGGGGTTCTTCGCGCTCGGGTTCGGTGGCCGGGACCGGGCGCTTGGGGAGGAGGTGACCGACGCCACCGGCGCCTGGCGCATCGAGATCCCACCCCCGGACCCGGGCGCGCTGCTGGACGTGCGGGCGCTGCTCGACGACGGCGAAGTTTCACTGTTCGGGCTTGGTCGGCCAGTCCCGCAGGCCGGGCATTTGGACCTGGTGATGCCTGCTGAGCGGCTGCCGCCGCCGCTGCCGGAGTATGCGCGTCTGGTCGCCGATCTCAAACCCCGGCTCCAAGGGGCGTCGCTGGCCGACGCACGTGAAGACGACGAACGCCAGGACCTCACGCTGCTGCACCGAGAGAGCGGCTGGGACGCCCGGTTGATCGCGTTGGCGGCGTCGGCCGAGCGGCTGGCCGCGCGCATCGGGATCAGTCCCGCGGCCGCCTACGCCCTGGTGCGGACGGGGCTGCCCGCGGATGGGGTGCAACTGGCGCGGGTGGGTCCGGAGGGGGTCGCGCAGGCCCTCGAGCACGCGGTCGCGGCCGGCGTGGTGGCGTTGAGCGCGCAGGAGATCGCGTCCACCCGCGACGTGCTCGCGACCTTCGGGCGCGCCGAGCGGCGCAAGCTCGCGATCCAGGGTTCCGCGTCGAGCTACGGGTCGATGCTGGCGGCGAGCGGGCTCGACGACGCGCAGCAGGACCGCTTCGATGCGCTCTTCTCCGCCCACACCGGCGATGCCGACGCCTTGTGGCAGAAGGCGCGCGAGGCCGGTCTGCCGGCCGATCAGCTCCAGCTCACGGCGCAACTGGGGGCCTTGACGCTGAACAGCGCGCGACTCGTCGAGAGCCTGCGCGAGGAGATCGGCTCGACCGCCGGCCTCACCGGGGCGCTGGTCGGCGGGCGCCTGTATCGGGCCGCGACCTGGGAGGCGCGGCTGCAGGCACTCGCGGGCGGCGAGGAGCGCGTGCTGGCCCGCCTGATCCCGACGGCCTACGTGGCGGACAGCGTCGCGGAGCGGCTGCAACAGTACGCGGCGGACCTGGCCTACGCGGTGCGTCGCAGCTACCCGATGCAGGTGCTGGCCGCCGAGCTGCGCGCCGGTGACCTGCCGGTCGGGACGCCCCCGATCGGGTCACCGGAAGACACGCCGGTCGCGACGTTGGCCGACGATCTGTCTCAGGTGCTCGAGGCGGCAGCGGCGCAGGAGTTCCGGCTCGGGCTTCAGCCACTGGACCGCTTCCTGCGCGAGCACGCGGGCATGCTCTTTTCAAACCTGACCGAGGCACGCACGGCAGCGGTGACCGCCGAGCTCAAGACCCTGTACCGTCAATACCAGATGACGGCCAGCGACGTGGGACTGGTGGCGCTACGCCGGGCAAACCTGCACTCGGCCTACGATGTCAGCGCGCTGCCGCAACGGCTGTTCGTGGCCCGCCACGGCGACGCCTTTCCGACGCGCGCCGAGGCGGTGCTCACTTGGCAGCGGGCCCAGCAGATCAGCGCGACGACCTTGCATGTGGTCACGCTCGCCAAGCAGCTCGACGCCAATCGCTCCCTGCCGGCGTTGGCACTGCCGGAGCAACAGGTGGCAACGGCGCGGGCCGACCTGATCGCGCAGTACCCGACGCTGGAGACCCTGTTCGGGTCGCTCGACTTCTGCGCCTGTCAGCACTGCCGCTCTGTGCTCAGTCCCGCCGCCTACCTCGTCGATCTGTTGAAATTCCTCGACGATGCATCTGCCGCGGACGGCAAGCGGGCGCCCTACGACGTGCTCACCGCCCGCCGTCCGGACCTGCCGCAAATGCCGCTGACCTGCGAGAACACGAACACCGAACTGCCCTACATCGACATCGTCATCGAGCTGCTGGAGCGCCACCTGCTGCAACATGCGGGTCTGGCCGTACCGGCTGAGGCATGGGACACGGGGGACGCCCTGAGCGCAGACCTGATCGCCGAGCCGCAGAACCTGCTGCCGGCGGCCTACGATCTGCTGCTCCGGGAGGCGCGCTACCCGCTGGCGGCACCGTTCGACCTGTGGCTCGCGACCGCGCGGGCCTTCACCGGGCACTTCGAGGTGCCGTTCTGGCAGTTGCTCGAGGCGCTGCGCCTGAGCGACTTGCTGGACCCGGCCACCGGCTATGGCCGGGCCGCGGTCGCCTGGGAGCGGTTGGGGCTCGGGCCGGCCGAGCGGGCGCTGCTGACCACGCCCGCATCGCTGGCAGCCTGGCCCACGCTGTTCGGCTACGCGGATGCCCCGACCGCGGCCGGCGAGCTGATAAGCGCCCGGACGCTGGCCCGGCGGCTCGGCGTCAGCTATCACGAGCTGACCGCATTGCTGCAAACCCGTTTCGTGAACCCGACCGGTGACCTGGGATTGCGCGACCCGCCGGACGCCGACCCCTGTAGTTGGGAGCACACGCAGGTGCGGCACGGCGACGACACGCCGGCGGGCGCGGTCGATTTCACCCTGCTCAACCTGCTGGTGCGGCTCTGGCGGCGCCTGGGCTGGTCCCTCGCGGAGCTCGATGCGGCGCTGGTCGCCTGCCTGCCCACCGACCCCGACCCACGCACTCTCCCAACCCTCGGGCCGGCGCTCGGCAGCGCCGTGCTCGGGCTCTCCCGGCTCGCGCACCTCGGCGACCTGCTCGGGGCCGGGCGCGCCGGGCGTACGACCCTGCCGGTGCTCTGGGCACCGCTGTCGGACGATCACTATGCCGCACTCTTCCTGACCGGCCCAACGGCGATGCGCAACCCGGTGTTCCAGGGTACGCCCGGGGCTTACCTCACGGCGCCGGAGCTATGGCTGCGGGATCACCGCGAGACGGTGCAGGGGGCGCTCCGCCTGCGCGCTGAGGAGGTCGATGCGATCCTGGCGGATGCCGGGATGGCCCCGGCCGATGCGCCGCTAAACCTGGCGACCATCTCGCTGCTCCAACGTCACGGTCTGTTGGCGCGACTGCTCGCCATCGGTGTCGCCGACCTGATCGCATTGAAGGACCTGTCCGGCATCGACCCGTTTCGGCCGCTGCCGGCCGGACCGATCGGCGAGGTCGACGCGGACCAGGTCCAGGCGCACAGCATCCGGTTCGTCGAGCTGGCGCTGGCGTTGCGCGCCGGAGGGCTGTCGATCGCCGACCTCGACTACCTGGTCCGCCATCGGTTCGACCCGGTGGGGCCGTTCCGCGCGGCGGCAGCGCCGCCGTTGGCTCTGATGCAGACGCTCGCGGCCCAGGTCGCGCGGATCCGCGCCGAGCATGCCGTGCCGGACGATGCGCTGACCTTCACCGACGACCGGCTGGCCCGCAGCCTCGGCCTCGTGCTGGAGGCGGCCGTCGTGACCGCCTTCCTCGCCGCCTGGACCGCTCCCGGGCCTGATACCGCCCTGCCGCCGGCGCTCTTCGACGCACACCTGCGACGACAGGTGCTCGCCGGCGTCGGCGAGGTCGGGTTCCTCGACGAGGCGGACCTCCCCGTGCTGTTCGACCCGACGGCTCGCACCGACCAAGACGCGGACGCCAACCGACGCGCGCTGCTGGCGCGGCGGCTGATGCCCTATGTGCAACAGCGTCTGATCCGACGGGCGGTCATCGACACCCTGGCCGCGGACATCGGCGGCGATCCGGCCCTGCTCGAGACGCTGCTGACCAACCCCGCACTGCTCGCGGACCCGGACGACGCCGGTCGGCCCCTGCTCGACACCCTGATCGCCGCCACGGCGCGCGGGCTCACCGCCACGGACGGCCGGCTGAGCGGCTATCTGGAGGTACCCATCACGGGCGGTTATCGGTTCGAGGCGCGCTGCGAGGTGGCCGGCACGACGCTCGAGCTGCTTCTCGATCATCTGAGCGAGCCGTTGCTGGCGGCCACTGTCACCGCCGACGACCTCGCACCGGCGGCCGTGACCGAGTTGCGGGCCGGGGTCCCCTACGGCTTCACGCTGCGCTACCCGCCCGGGACCGCCGTGGCCCTCTGGGTGCGCGGGCAGCAATTGCCGGAGACACCGGTGGGCGGGCTGGTCACCTACCCGCGCGCCGGGGTCGAGGCCCTGCATCGGCGCCATCTGCTGCTGACCAAGGTGCAGTTGCTCATCGATCGGCTCGCGCTCGTGGAGGTGGAGCTACGGCACCTGCTGACCCACCGCGCCGATTTCGGCGACCTCGATCTGGCCACGCTTCCGACCGCGACCGACACCGGGCCGCCCGCCGCGGCCCGTGCGCGCTTCCAACAACTGCTCTGGCTGGTGGACTACGCGCGGCTGCGCGGCGACCTCGCGGCCGCGCCGGCGGACCTGATCGGGGTGCTCGCGCACGCGCGGCGGCTGCTGCCCGCGGACACCGATCCGGCCACGGCCGGCACCGAAATGCTGGAGGGCCTGGCTGGGCGGCTGGCCGCGATCACCCGTCGAGCGCCCGAGACGGTGCGGGCCGCCGCCGACCTCCTCGGCTTCGGCACCCTGGTCGCGGACGCAACGCTGCGCGCGCCCGACTTCGCTCAGCCCCGCCGACTGACTCGGCTCTGGCGGATCCTGGCGCTGGCGAATCGCTTGGGGGTCGAGCCCGCGGCCTTGGGGCGCTGGGCGACGCCGACCCCGGACGCGGCGGCGGCCCGCGATCTGCGCGACACCCTGCGGGCGCGCTACGAGCCCGCGCAGTGGCGCCAGGTGGTGCAGCCGATCGCCGATCGGCTGCGTCAGCAACGACGCGACGCGCTGGTCGCCCAGGTGCTTCAGACCCTCGACCATCAGCGCACGGAGCAGCTCTTCGAGCACTTTTTGGTGGACCCCGGCACCGAGCCGGTGGTGCTGACCTCCCGGCTGCGGCTCGCGATCTCCTCGGTGCAGACCTTCATCCAGCGCTGCCTGTTGAATCTGGAGCCCGAGGTGGCCCCGTCGTCGCTCCCCGCGGAGCGCTGGGAATGGATGAAGCGCTATCGGGTCTGGGAGGCCAACCGCAAGATCTTCCTGTGGCCGGAGAATTGGCTGGAGCCCGAGCTCCGCGACGACAAGACGCACCTGTTCGCCGAGCTGGAGAGCGCCTTGCTCGAGAGCGATCTGGGCGCCGAGGCAGTGGATGCGGCCTTGCACCAATACCTGCGCGGACTGGAGGAGATCGCGCGGCTCGACATCCGCGCGATCTACCGCGAGCGGCGGCGCGGTGGCGACGTCGTCCACGTCGTTGCCCGCACGCTGAACGCACCGCACCGGTATTTCTATCGCACCTGGTCGCATCGCGCCTGGACCCCCTGGGCGCCGGTGAGCGCGGACATCGAGAGCGATCACGTCGCCCTGGTGGTCTGGCGCGACCGCGTGCACCTGTTCTGGGTGCAGTTCCTGCCGTGCGAGGGGGAGCCGAATACCGACGCGCTGGCCGACACCAGAACGGTCAACCTTACCCTCGGGCAGTTCACCGGCCTGCGCCCGCGCCGGCGGATGGACGTGCTGCTCTATTGGAGCGACCTCTTTCAGGGCGCCTGGCGCGACCCGATCAAGGCCGAGCCCGAGGGCGAGGACCAACCCAAGATCGTCAATGACGACTTCAACGCGGACCGGGTCTTCATGTGGGCAGACGTAATCGCAGACGGCGGCGTCTTGATCTCGCTGCTCGGCGAGGGCATCGACCAGTCGTTCGCTATTCGCAGTCCCTATGCCCCGGTGGTGCAAGACCACCAAGGTCTGCGCAAGCCGCTCGTCCCGGCCTACCGAGGCGGAACCGACGGCAAGCCGCTGCAGCGGGCCGGCCAGGGCCGATGGCATGGCAGTACACCCAGGTTGGCAATCCAACTTCAAGGGAATACGACCATCGCTGACGATCGGCAGCCGTGCGATCTCACCGAAGACCTGCTCGCGCGGGTGCCGACGGATTATCGACTGGTGCTGACCCCGCCGCCGGCCCAACGCGGCATCGGCGCCAAGAAGCAGAAGGGACCCACCGAGGAGCCGTTCTTCATGCTGGACCGTGACCACAGCTTCTTCGTGGAACCGGAATGGTTCGAGACGACCATCGCTCAGGGCGATCAGGCCGTGGCGGCCCAGCCGCCGGTCTGGCACGCCTTCGACCCCCCGGCGTTCTGGGATGATCGGGTTATCATCCCGGCCTTCCCGCTCCCGCCGGAGGCGCTGAACCCGCCACCCATCCCGGCGGTCCCGATCGGCCCGGTCGGCCCACCGGTACCACTGGACCTGTTGACCCGCCCCGAGGCCGTGGTGACCTTCGACGGCCAGCCGATCGGTGCGACCGGCAGACTCCGCTTGGACCGCGGCGATCTGGCCCGAATCGGTCCCGACGGCGCCCTGGTCCGCACGGATCTGCCGAGCAACGGACCGGGCGTCGCCGGCGCCTTGGACCAGCCCCCTTCGCCCGTCGGAGGTTGAGCCGCCATGCCCATTGCAGACCTCGATGTGAATCTCTCGACCTACCACGGCTCGAGCGACTGGCAGCGCCGGCTGAACATCTTCGACCCGCGCATCGGTGAGAATCTCGCGCAAGCCCTAGCCCCCGGCCGGATCGCGTCGCGCATCCTGCGCTATCGGTTCTCTCCCCATTTTCATCCCTATGTCGGGACACTCATCCAGAAGCTTATCGATGGGTCGGTCAAGGGTCTGCAGGACGCGGACACCGCCGACCCGCCGCTGTTCGAGCGACTCTTCACCGCCGAGCGATACGCGCCGAACCCGCAACTGGTTGTCAACGACGCCCGCCACGGCCACCCGGTCAAGGACCTCGACTTCTCACCGGGCGGCGCCTACTCGGTCTACAACTGGGAGTTGTTCTACCACCTGCCGCTCACCATCGCGATCCATCTGAGCCGCAACCAGCGGCACGCGGAGGCGCAGCGCTGGCTCCACTATATCTTCGACCCGACCGACGACAGCGACGCCCCCGCGCGTTTCTGGCAGGTCCGCCCGTTCCGGGAAGGCGCGCCAACGCTGATCGAGCGGGTATTGGTCAACCTGTCCACCGGGTCCGACCCGAAGCTGTGGGAGGAGACGGTCGCAAGCATCGATCGCTGGCTCGAGACGCCGTTCCGGCCCCACGCGGTCGCCCGTTATCGCCATACCGCCTATATGTTCAAGGCGGTCATGACCTATCTCGACAACCTCATCGCCTGGGGCGATCTGCTGTTTCGCCAGGACACCGGCGAGGCGATCAACGAGGCCACTCAACTGTACGTGCTCGCCGCGGGCATCCTGGGTCCGCGCCCGCAGGAAGTCCCGGCCAAGGGGCAGCAATCACCCCAGACCTATGCCAGCCTGCGCGCGGATCTGGATCGGTTCGGCAACGCCCTGCGCGAGTTGGAGGCCAACGTGCCGTTCGACGGCATGCTGGAGATCCCCGAGCGCATCGACGCGGCTGGCGTCGCGATGCTGCGCAGCGTCGGCGAGTCGCTCTATTTCTGCGTGCCGCACAACGACCACCTGCTCGGCTACTGGGATACCGTCGCCGACCGGCTGTTCAAGATCAGAAACAGCCTCGATATCAACGGCGTCTTCCGCCGGCTGGCGCTGTTCGATCCGCCCATCGACCCGGCCCTGTTGGCGAAGGCTGCCGCCGCGGGGCTCGACGTGGGCGCCATCGTTGCCGGCCTCGGGCAGCCGCTGCCGCTGGTCCGCTTCCAGGTCCTGATCGCCAAGGCCACCGAAATCTGCCAGGAGGTCAAGTCCCTCGGCGGTCAGTTGCTCTCGGCGATCGAGAAGGAAGACACCGAGCGGCTCGCATTGCTCCGCGCCAAGCATGAGCGCGTGATGCTGGAGCTGGGGGAGGTTGTCCGCTACGGCCAATGGCGCGAGACGATCAAGGCGCGGGAAGCGCTCGAGCAATCCTTCGAAGGTGCCGTGGCGCGGCTGGTCTACTACGAGCGGCTGCTCGGTACGGACGAGGGTGAGATCGCGGTTCCCCCATTGGATGCACTCGACAGCGATGCGCTCGCGCGGCTTCGCCTGACACCGCGGGAGCCAGAACTGGCCGAACGGCCGATCGACGTCGATATCGCCGAACCCAGGATCGTCGATGTCGAGGGCAGAAAAGTGTCGCGTTACGAGGCGAAAGAGCTCGATCTGCTGTGGGGCGCCCAGCTTGCACAGGATGTCGCAGCGGGCTTGGACACCCTGGGTTCCCTACTGGCCTTGGTCCCGGATGTCGAGGTATCGGCGAAACCTACGGGTGTCGGTGCCGGGGTGACCTTCGGCGGCAGCAACCTGAGTCGGGTCATGCAGGCGACATCCTCGGCGGCGCGGGGCGTCGCCGGACGACTTTCCTTCGAGGCCGGCCAGGCCGCGAAGGTCGGCGCCTACGCGCGGCGCGAGCAGGAGTGGATCTTCCAGCGCAACGTCATCGCGAGCGAGATCACCGGCATCTACAAGCAATGGCGGGCGGCGCAGATCCGCGAGGCGTTGGCGGAGCGGGAATGGCGCAACCATCAGCAGGCGATCCGTCACGCCGAGGAGATGGTGCAGTTCCTCACCAACCCGCGGACCGGCAAGACCAGCAATGCCGATCTCTACGCCTGGATGCGTCGCGAGGTGCGGGGGCTCTACGGGCAGTGCTTCCAGTTCGCCTTCGACGTGGCCAAGCGGGCCGAGCGCGCGCTGCAGCACGAGCTGGGCGACCCCGGCCAGACCTTTCTGCAATACGGCTACCAGGCCGGACGCGAGGGCCTGCTGGCCGGCGAGAAGCTCTACCTCGACCTCAAGCGCATGGAGATGGCCTACCACGACCTGAACCGGCGCGAGTACGAGCTGACCACCCACATCAGCCTGCGCCAGCTCGATCCCGTGGCCCTGCTGCGGCTGCGGGCCACCGGCACCTGCGACTTCGTGCTGCCGGAGCCTCTGTTCGACCTAGACTGCCCGGGACACTATTTCCGGCGCATCAAGTCCGTGGCCCTCAGCATCCCCTGCGTCACCGGCCCCTACACCAGCGTCAACGCCCGGCTCAGCCTGCAGCGCAGCACGGTGCGGGTCAGCCCGGCGCTGGACGATGGCGACTATGCCCGCGACGGCGCCGAGTATCCACGTTTCAGCGATTACTTCGGCAGCGTCCAGTCCATCGTGACCAGCAGCGGTCAGCAGGACAGCGGCCTGTTCGAGGCGAACCTGCGTGACGAGCGCTACCTGCCGTTCGAGGGTTCCGGCGCGATCGGGGCCTGGCAGTTGCAGTTGCCGGACGATTTGCCCCGGTTCGATTACGACAGCATCGCCGACGTGATCCTGCATCTGCGTTACACCGCCCGCGAGGGCGGTGCCGCCTTGCGCACGGCCGCGGGTGCCTGGGTCAGGGAGCAGGTCCGCGCCGCCGCGGTCGGGCCAGACGACGCTCCGTGCGAATGGGCGCGATTCACCCCAGTGACACTGCTGTCGTTGCGCCATGACTTCCCGGACTCGTGGGCCCGTTTCATCGCGACCAACCTGGACGCTCCCGGCGCCGAGGCGCCGTTGGGTTTCACGCTGCAGCAGGCGCATTACCCTTTCTGGGCCAACGCGGTTTCGCCGTTTGGGCTTCGCGGCGTCGCCATCTATGCCGCACCTGCACCTGACGCAGGCACGCTTGCGGCACTGACCTTGTCCACCGCACCGACCGACAACCCAGCTCGTACCCTGCAACGGCTCGACGCAGATCCCGACCTCGGCAACCTGCTTTCCCGAACGCTCGACGGGCCGTTGCCGCCCGCCCTCGGGAGCTGGACCCTCTATCTCAACAGCAACCGTATCCGGGACCTATGGCTGGTCCTGACCTGGGGCACTGCATTACCGGATGGCTGAGCCAGGATCTGGCGGGGCGGAGACACTCCCGTCCATATCGGGAGGCGCTTATCGGGTCAGCCTGTAACGTGTTCGGGTGGAATGATCGGCCTATTGGTCGCAGGCGAGGGTGGGAGACGCGACCGAATCATCGATGGTCTGCAACGGTCTCGCGGCTGGAGGAACCACCGGTGGTGCAGACCTAAACCTCCAGCCCACGAGGATCGCCCGCACCGACGGGGTATTGAAGTCACCCTCGACGATCGGCTGTTTCCATACCTCGTCCCGCGATCGCTCCAAGATGAAACTGGGTGGCTGCGCAGCGGCTCCCTGGACGTTCAACCGATTCTCTCCGGGGCCGACACCGAAGGGCCCTTCACCATTAAACTCAATTTGTGATCGAACTGATGCGAAACCAAAGTGCGACGGAGAAGGTTGCCCCTAAACCGTGCAGAGAATTTGTTTCCGTATCGGGTACCGATATTGCTGCGCGCCATGGAGAGCGAAGCGAGGGCGCGTAGTCCCGGGTAGGCGTGGGCGCGAGCGTGTTGCCGCACGAGCGAAGGGGCGGGAGTCCCGAAGCCGCGGAGGCAACATGCAGAGCGCATCCCGCACGCCGTCAAGCCATTTGAGGGCGTAGTCGTACCCGGCGGACCAACGGGGAGTCGGGCACGGCTGCGACCGCAGGGCGAACCCGGGCACAAAAGGCCATCGCCAAGGACCGAGTCCTCGCGGCAGCAGGATGCCCCCGTGAGGTATCACGAGGGACACGCGACTCTCCGGTCTCGGTGTTATCCCTCTTGGCGGGTGGCTATTCGATCGTCCGCTATAGCGCAGACTCCGGACATTTGGGAGACCGCGCCAACTGACGGCACCCAAGCCAGTCCTTCCGGCTCGGTGTCCCAGGTTAGGCGACCGCTAATGGGGTCCAGCCGTCCGACACACCGGCGACTCGACTGACAGCAATCCGTTCAGCGGTCTCCGGATCGGATTTCCCAGTGTCGAGATCCGGTCTTTGCGTAGAGCCGATCTGTTGTGGCAGGCCCCGAAGAAACGGCTCTTCAAGGGAAGCGTAGGCGGAACATGACGCTCATCGAAGCCATGAGCGTCGCGCAAAATCTCTGGCGAGAATCCGGCGCTTCCGCGCAGTCATCCGACGACCATGGCCTGGGGCATCCGATCTACAATCATCTCATCAGGACCCCAAGATCAGATTACCGTCGTCCTCGACCAGGAGATCGGGAACGTGCTGGCGGATCACTCCAACCAACGCTTGACCCAGGAGCTCGCAGTCCAGGGCAAACTGATACTGGTGGACCTGGTCGCCGAGGAGCCGGGGAGCCTCGAGCACGAGGTGCTGCGAAAGGCGCTGGGCATCGGAGCCGTGCGTGGTCTGCTCTTCCCCCTACAGCCGAACCTACGAGCGTGAGGCGGATCCGGTGTCGCTTGCGACCCGGCGCCGGTTTGGCTTTACCTGGGGGATTGGGTTGTTGTCGTCATCTGCAACAAGATCGGGTCGGGGTCAATGCCTTCATCCCCGAAAAAGGCGAGCATCAGTTCGAACGACAGTCGTCGGCGACATCCTGGTCGCCCTCGGTGACGTGGATCGGCCGGTTAGGGGACAAGCTCCCGTGCAATCGACAGGTATTCCTGTCCTTTGGTCTTCACCCTGTCGATATCGGCGGTTTCGGAGGCGAACAACTCGGCGCTGAAGACGGCATCCTGGAGGTTGGGTTGGGGCTGCGCCCGCCGGTGATGTGCCGCGCGCTCGACCCCGCCGCTCACGAGGGGGTCTCCGCATCGGCGGCCAAGCCGATGGTCGGCAACGCGGTCGGGCCGGCATGGAGCTCCACGGGAGTGCGATGCAGCGTGGAGAGCGTGCCGAGCACGGACGTCCAGGTCTGGGCACCCATCAACCCGAAGAGCAGGACACCTGTTGCGACCGTACTGACGAGAAGTGCGCGCATGACTATGGCTCCAGGGGCACCCCGCCAACCAGGGCGGGGCGACCCGATCACGTTGAAGGGATGATGGCGTCAAGGGGATTCTGCCCCTACGCAAATGATAATCGTTCTTGACAAGAATGCAAGACCGATTGAAGTCGTCGGCTACTCGGGTGATTGCAGGACGCCGCATGACCAGGCGACCCGAGCCGCGTCCGGGGTGCTGCTCAGGGGTGAGGGCGGGGCTCGCACGGGCCGGCTGGACGTGCCCGAGGGTCTCCTGACGGCGATGTTGCCCCATGCCCTCGATCGGCGCGTCCAGTCGATGGGCCTGGGATGGACGGGGGG
>RRYU01017472.1_pt1 | contig 15632 bp, 12 predicted proteins | sample 2162651 | NCBI WGS metagenome assembly RRYU01 (sample SAMN10267283, study PRJNA491782) | microbial mat metagenome | isolation source: biomat in the production well | place: Japan: Minami-Kanto gas field, natural gas well KTG3 | collected 2017-06 | reverse complement strand
TCTATATCGGAATCGCGATATGGGCGAAGGCAGGCTCGACAAAAGAGTTTTACGTCGCCGGCGCAGGCGTACCGCCTCTTGCTAACGGCATGGCAACTGCTGCTGACTGGATGTCGGCTGCATCGTTTATATCAATGGCCGGTCTGATCTCCTTCATGGGTTATGACGGCTCAATCTACCTTATGGGCTGGACAGGCGGCTACGTATTGCTTGCCCTGCTTCTTGCCCCTTACCTCAGAAAGTTCGGAAAGTTCACCGTACCGGATTTTGTGGGGGACCGTTACTATTCCAACGCGGCAAGAACCGTCGCAGTCATCTGCGCGATTTTTGTATCGTTCACCTATGTTGCCGGACAGATGCGCGGCGTAGGAGTGGTTTTCTCGAGATTCCTTGAAGTACCTATCAATATCGGCATTCTCATAGGTATGGGTATCGTGTTTTTCTACGCTGTTCTCGGCGGCATGAAAGGAATCACCTATACACAGGTTGCCCAGTACTGCGTTCTCATTTTTGCATACATGGTACCGGCAATCTTTATCGCATTACAGATCACCAACACACCGATTCCCCAGCTTGGTTTTGGAAGTGAAGTCGCAGGTGGAGGTTACCTGCTCGACAAGCTTGACGGGCTGCATGAACAACTTGGTTTTACAGCCTATACCGACGGCAGTAAGCCCATGATCGACGTCTTTTTCATTACCTTTGCACTGATGGTCGGTACTGCTGGTCTTCCGCATGTTATCGTGCGGTTCTTCACGGTTCCCAAAGTCCGTGACGCACGTATTTCCGCCGGCTGGGCGCTTGTATTCATCGCACTGCTCTATACTACCGCACCTGCGGTGGCTGCATTTGCACGGTACAATCTCATCAACACCGTCAGCAACACCCAGTATACCGAACTACCCTCCTGGTTTAAAACCTGGGAAGGTACCGGCCTTATCGCCTGGACAGATAAAAACGATGACGGTGCCGTTCAGTATGTCAACGGTAAGGCATTTGCCGGCAAACCTGCATTTACAGAAGGTGAGGGCGCACAAGGCCAGCGGCTTATCTCCAATGAACTTACGGATAACGGTAACGAATTGTATATCGACCGTGATATCATGGTGCTTGCCAACCCTGAAATCGCAAATCTTCCGGACTGGGTTATCGCTCTTGTAGCTGCCGGCGGACTTGCTGCGGCTCTTTCCACGGCGGCCGGTCTGCTTCTGGTCATCTCAACGTCGGTGGCGCATGATCTGATAAAGAAGCAGTTCAATCCTGACCTGAACGAGAAATCGGAAGTCATGATCGCCCGTATAGCCGTTGCCTTTGCGGTTATGATTGCAGGTTATTTCGGCATCAATCCACCCGGCTTCGTTGCCCAGGTCGTCGCATTTGCATTCGGTCTGGCTGCATCGTCGTTCTTCCCTGTTATCATCATGGGTATTTTCTACAAACGGATGAACAAGGAAGGAGCAATCGCTGGTATGCTGAGCGGTATTGGCTTTACCGCCGCGTACATTATCTATTTCAAATTCATCAACCCGGCGGCAAATATTTCCGAAAACTGGTTCCTCGGTATCTCACCTGAAGGTATCGGTACGGTGGGAATGATTATCAACTTTGTCGTCAGCACCATTGTTTCAAAAATCACACCGGCACCTCCGGAAGACATCCAGGAAATGGTTGACAGCCTGAGATATCCAAAAGGAGCTGGAGAGGCATCGATGCACTGATGCATTTCTGATTCAAGTGCTTAAAAGAAGGCGCGGTTTCGACCGCGCCTTTTTTATTGACTTGACCGAAACGAGAACACATCGAGACACTTATTTGGTTTCCAAATTATTCTTCCTTTCCACCTACCTATCAATTCCTTATGAATCAGGATGTTACGCCTCACATGACTATCAGGATATGTAATATCATTTATTTTTTTACTTTTGGTTTGAGACCCCGCTGTAACAGGTTCAGAAATGAGTTGACATGCCAAATTCCGCTGACGACACAAAAAACCTGAGACGAAAGACAGAACCGAAAACAAAACTTGCGGCCCTGCCATCTTCTCCCGGTGTATACCAGTTTAAAAACTCTACGGGAAAGGTCATCTATGTTGGAAAAGCAAAAAATCTGCGATCGAGGGTCCGGTCATATTTTCGCAACATCAGCCAGTTACAGGGAAAAACCCGAATTCTTGTCAATCATATTACTGACGTCGAGGTTATCATCACCTCTTCCGAGGTCGAGGCCCTCATTCTCGAAAACAATCTTATCAAGAAACTCAAGCCACGCTACAACATCAATCTCAAGGATGATAAAACCTATCCTTATCTGGTAATTACAAGAGAGCCCTTTCCGAGAATATTCCTTTCGAGACATCTGCGAAACGACGAGTCAACATATTTCGGACCGTATACAGAAGCCCGCCAGCTACGCTCAGTACTGGAACTGATCAGCTCAATATTCCAGGTCAGAAGTTGCAAGCTCCGATTGACCGGAGAAAATATTCAACAAAAAAAGTTTACGGTCTGCCTGGATTACCACATTCATAAATGCAAGGGACCGTGTGAAGGTCTCCAGTCTGAAAAAGAATATGATCTTATGATCTCTGAAGTCATCAAGCTGCTCAAGGGCAGGACTGCAGGACTGGTCCGTTCGCTGACGAAAGAAATGCATCGCCATGCTGCACAACTGAAATTCGAACAGGCCGCCGAACTGAAGATGCAGATTAACGGACTGCAAAAATACGCAGAACGTCAGAAAGTTGTAACAACCGACCCGATTGATCGTGATGTTTTCGGAATAGCGAGAGAAGGAGACGACGCCTGTGGAATCGTATTTAAAATCCGTGAAGGGAAACTTCTGGGATCACAGAGAATGTATTTCTCAAACACGGAACAAGAGCAGGTGGCAGACCTGCTGTCGAAGTTTCTTGAAAAATATTACCTGGAAACTCCCGATCTCATACCGCAGGAAATCTTCACCAAAGTTCCCCTGCCCGCTGAAGAACAACAAGCCCTTCACACATTGCTTTCGAGCAAAAAAAATCAAGCGGCCGCCGGAGGCAAAACGTTACGATTTTCAACGCCTCAAAGAGGAGAAAAAGCCAGACTCATAGAGATGTGCGAGGAAAATGCCCGTCATCATCTGCAGGAATATCTGACGGAAAAACAAAAGCGCGGCGAAATTGCCCGGCAAAACCCGGCCCTCGAAGCGCTGCAGAAAATCCTGCACCTTGAGCACAGTCCCAGACGAATCGAATGTTTCGATAATTCACATTTTCAGGGTAGCGATTACACCAGTTCCATGGTATGCTTCACCGATGGAAAACCAAGAAAGTCGGATTACAGAAAATTCAAACTTCGTACCATTGAAGGGTCCGATGACTATGCCGCCATGCATGAGGCACTCATGCGCCGTTACGGCGGAACGCTCTCGAAAGATCTTCCCATGCCTGATCTTATAGTAATCGACGGCGGCAAAGGACAGGTTAACATTGCCAGGAAAACTCTTTCGGAGCTAAAAATCAACATACCGGTTATCGGTCTTGCAAAACGGCTCGAAGAAATTCATCTGCCGGGAATCAGTGATCCGTTCAATCTTCCGAAAACATCCCCGGCGCTCAAGCTTCTGCAGAAAATACGGGACGAGGCACATCGATTCGCCATAAATTACCATCGGAAACTGCGAAATGCCCGGACGCTGAAAACAGCCCTGACCGATATCCCCGGTATCGGTCAGAAAAGCGCAATGAAACTCCTGAAAATCTTCGGTTCTGTCGATCAGGTCGCACAGGCATCTCAGGAAGAGCTCAGAAAAATAACCGGTCCGAAAACCGCAGAAGCTATCGGACAGTTTTTTAACGACAGGAATACATCCGGAAGGAAAAATAATGCGCGGTGAACAGAAAAAGAGTGCCCATACGGGTTTTATGAGAGCCTCTCTTTTTGCAAAAAAATCTTGTATATTTGTTGTGATATGTAGCAGAAGGAAAAGAAAAGAAGAAGAAAATATACTCCACACACATTTATGAGCTTCCTTGACTTCTTTGATGAAGGCGGCAACTATGACACGAACGGTTCTTTCAGAAAAATTCAACTTGACGATCTCGATCTAACTTCCATATACGATACTGAAGAACTGATTGATGTTATCAACCAGTTCAATGATGAGGGAAAGCATCATGACGCACTGACTGTCGCCCGTCATTTAGCCGAAACCGCTTCCTATAACGCGGAATCATGGTTCCATCTGGGAAACTGTCTGACTGTCAACGGTTTTTTTGATGACGCCAAGGATGCATTTATACAAGCTGGCCTGCTTAGTCCAGCAGACAGCGAAATGTTGCTCAATCTTGCTCTTGCGCATTTCAACACTGCCGATTATCAGATTGCGCTTGAAAAACTTGACGCCATAGTTTTCGATTCATCCCTTGAGAAGGAATTGTATTTCTACCGGGGACTGATCCTTCAAAAACTGGAACGTTACGTCGAGTCTGAAAAATACCTGGAAAAATGCCTTGCCCTTGAACCGGAATTTACCGAAGCCTGGTATGAACTTGCTTTCTGCAAGGACGTCCTCGGAAAGATGGAAGAAAGCTCCGCCTGTTACCAGAAAACCATCGATCAGGATCCGTACAACGTAAACGCATGGTATAACAAGGGACTCGTTCTCAGTAAGCTGAAACAATACGACGACGCCCTTGAGTGTTACGATATGGCTATTGCTATCGCTGATGACTTCAGCTCTGCCTGGTACAACCGGGCAAATGTGCTGGCGATAACAGGGAAGATAGAAGAAGCAGCGGAAAGCTATCTGAAAACCATAGAATTCGAGCCTGACGACATCAACGCACTCTACAATCTTGGCATTGCATATGAGGAACTGGAAGAATACGACAATGCAATAGCGCATTATTCACGCTGTATAGAACTAAAACCGGATTTTGCCGACGCCTGGTTCGCCCTGTCGTGTTGTTACGAAGCTGACAAAGCGTATGACAAAGCCTTGCAATCGATCAACCGTGCACTGGAGTATATCCCGGGCTCTATAGACTTTCTTCTCTTAAAAGCCGAGATATACTACAATATGGAGCATCTGGATCTCTCGATTCAAACCTATGAGAAAATCCTCGAACTGGAGGCTGAATCGCCGCAGATCTGGGTTGATTACGCGCTTGTCCTGCGTGAAGCATCTCGTTTTAACGAGTCGATCGATGCTCTTGAAAAATCGTTGCAACTGCAGCCGCAGTCTGCTGATGCTCACTTTGAAATAGCTGCGACCTACTTTGCCCTTGGCGACAAAAAAAGCACTATCAGCGCATTGACAAAAGCCTTCACCATCGATCCGGGGAAAAAACAGCTTTTCAAAAATGCTTTCCCCGAACTGTACAATCAGGATTCCGTTCGCAAAATACTGGGAATACTCTGAGTGCCAGCTCCTGACGGTATGTACAGCGCAAAAAAAATTCTCGGGTTGATCGGCAGAAACGTCGGCTATTCCTATTCGCCCTATATCCATAACGTTGCGGCGGAAATACTACAGCTGCCTTATTACTATACGATCTTCAATATTCCTTCACCCGAAGTTGTTCCGGCGGCACTTGAAGGCGCCAAAGCGCTCGGCATCGCCGGCTTCAATGTCACTATTCCATACAAAAAAACCGTCATAGCCTGTCTGGACAAACTCTCTCCCGAGGCAAAAGCGGTAGGCGCAGTCAATACTATCGTGAACGATGCAGGAACTCTTTTGGGTTATAATACGGACATTGCCGGAATCGTAATCCCTCTCGAACCGCACAAAACCATGATAGCAGGACAGCCCGTCGGAATTTTCGGCAACGGAGGCGCTGCGATGGCAGCGGTGGAAGCCCTGAGCACCCGTTTCAAGCCTTCGGCTATACACCTGTTTACCAGAACCAAAGAAAAAGGCCGGACTCTCTGTCGCCATTTCGAAAAAAGAACTCCGCCAATATCTTTTTCTATCCACCCTTTTGACGACTATGCCGCCATCGGTTCATGTAAACTTCTCATCAACGCCACGCCGATTGGCACAAAAGGCATCGATTCCGGATACGACAACAGCGTCATTCCCCCTGGTACGGGGGTGATTCAACGGGGTCAGGTGGTCTTCGATATGGTTTACAATCCAACGGAGACCCGGTTGCTGCAAATAGCCCGTGGGGCCGGTGCAATAACGATTCCAGGAATCGATATGCTTGTCGGTCAGGCCTCGCAATCATTCGAGATCTGGACAGGAAAACCGATGCCTGTCGAATCGGTAAAAAACAAGCTCCGACAACTGCTCAAGGCAAACAACCGCTTATCCTGACGAACGATACCCCGAAAAACATGTTTCAGGCTACCCCCGATTCCATTTAGATAATACCTTACCCACTACACTATGTTATTGTTTGTTTCCGTTGCCCTTCTGATTGTCACCCTTGACCAGTTCACAAAACAGCTTGCCGTCAATCACCTGATGCAAAACGAAGGCAGCATTACGCTGATAGCCGAATGGCTGAAACTGACCTACATTGAAAACACCGGTATAGCATTCGGAGTCTCTCTTGGCTCCCAGACGTTGCTCATCACCATTACCGTTCTGATTCTCGCAGCACTGCTGCTCTATGTGGTGCTTTCAAAAAACCGTAAGCCCTCTTTTCTGATAACGTTCGGACTTATTTTAGGTGGAGGCATAGGCAACCTTATCGACCGGGCAACAGTAGGCAGTGTCGTTGATTTCATACATGTCGACATCTATCAGGGCTACCTTTTCGGCTCATGGGTGTCTCTGTGGCCGGTTTTCAACATTGCCGATTCTGCGATTACCATCGGGGCCTGCATTCTCGTATTTCTGTATAACCGGATTTTTACTCCTTGAGATCAACGATAACCAGGCTCCTCACACTATGTTTGTAGACGTCCACTGCCACCTCTCTTTTCCCGACTTTGACGATGACAGGAATGCAGTCATCGAACGGTTAAAGGAACAGCACATTTCCCTGCTCATCGACCCCGGCACTGATCCGGAAACAAGTAAACGGTCACTCGAACTTTCGACTCGATACCGCTTTATCTATTCCACGGTCGGACTGCACCCGCACGATATCGCTGCAGGCTTGACCGACCGGACGTTCAACGAACTCGAAGCACTTGCCCTCTTGCCCAAAGTGGTCGGTATCGGAGAAATAGGCCTTGACTATCACTACCCTGATTACCGTAAGGAGCTCCAGCAGGAAGCGTTTCGTGCCATGCTGCAGATCGCAAAAAAACTCGACCTTCCGGTAGTTATCCACAGCAGGGACGCCTGGGAAGACACGCTGAAAATCCTCAATGAGGAAAAGGCATCGAATCTACGGGGCATCATGCACTGTTTTTCAGGTAACACGGAGATTGCCCTTGCATGCATCAGGCTCGGCTTTAAAATATCTGTTTCGGGCACTCTTACCTATAAAAAATCCACCCTTCCGGCGGTTGTTCATGATCTTGATACAGGAGACCTTCTTACCGAAACCGATGCCCCCTGGCTCTCCCCTGTCCCCTTCAGAGGAAAACGTAACGAACCATCCCATGTACGTTTCGTAACTGAAAAAATTGCCGAGATAAAAGAACTCTCTCTTGAAACAACAGCAGAAATAATAAAAAATACCGCTCTCGACCTCTTTTCAATTACAAAAACTGCCGGGAAACCTCCGGAAAAAAGAACCCGGTGACGCTTTGAAATACGCAGAGACTTCCTTAGGTTGCTGATCGTGGTTTGCGGTTTACCCGGCTATAACGGCTATAAATAAAAACGCTCGATATGGAACAGTCAGAGAACAGAAAAGGCGGACAGATAATGCCTGTTGAGACCGACAGCCAGGCTGAAAAAATCGATCGCCTGCTTGAATTTTTCATCCTTAATAAAAATCTGATTATTTCGGTAACAATTGGTGTTATCGCTATTGCCGGTTGGCTTTTTTTCAATCATCTGCAGCGTCAATCGGGAGAAGCAGATGCTTACAGACTCCTGTCTCATGCCGAGTCAAATGCAGACATTGGAAACTGGCAACAGGCTGTTGACGGCGACGGTTCCATGAAAGGACTCAGAGACATTATCAGAGAATATGGATCGACTCCAAGCGGAAACCGGGCAAAAATCCTGATCGGAGAATGCTTCCTTGCTTTGCAGGAGGTTGATTCCGCTTTGACGTATTACCGTGCCTATGCCGGCAATAACCGGGATCTTGCAGCTTCGGCACATGCCGGCGAGGCCTCATGCCTTCTGCGCAAACAAAAGTTTCCCGAAGCTGCCGCAGCGTTTGAAAAGGCATCCGAAACCGCAATGAACAAGGCCTTGAAAGCCTCGTACCTTTCAGACGCGGCAGACACCTATTTGTCAACCGGAAAGATGAACGCCGCGGTCGACCGATACAAGCAGGTCATCAGAAATTATCCCGGCTTTGCCGCTGCTGCAAAAGCGCAGGAATCCCTTCTTGCTCTTGCGGGGAAAACCGGAAACGTGGATCTTTAGGAAAAGCTTTTATCACCGACAGAAACAAACGTAAAACACCATGAGCACCACATACAAGATCATAACGAACCTTGGAAACATCTCCATATCCCTGTATGATGATACCCCCCTGCATAAAGAAAACTTCGAAAAGCTTGTCAGTGAAAACTACTATGACGGGATTCGTTTTCACAGGGTCATCGAAGGATTCATGATCCAGACCGGCGATCCTCTGTCGCGCAACGACGACAACCGCATGTTGCATGGCACCGGTGGGCCGGATTATCGCATTCCTGCTGAAATAAAGCACCCTAACGTCAAGGGAACCCTCGCCGCGGCAAGAGACAACAATCCTCAAAAAGCATCGTCCGGCAGTCAGTTTTATATCAACCAGGCCGACAATGCTTTTCTTAACAGCGAATATACCGTTTTCGGTATCGTAACCGACGGAATCGACGTTGTTGATACAATCGCCGTTGTCGAGAAGGATTCCAATGACAATCCTGTAGACCCGGTAACTATTGAGACCATAGAAGTAGTCAAGGCCTGAATAATTCACTATTCATTACGGTATCTCTATACATTGTCGAGAGCGCCCTGAAGACAAGGCGGACGGAGCGGAGAAAAAAACAGGTAAGAACATCTTGGATAGCATAGCCGAAAATCTACAGCAAATACGTGACAAAATACAGTCGGCCTGCATCAGGGCAGGGCGGAACCCTTCCGGCGTCCAACTGATTGCGGTCTCGAAAACCAAGCCTGCAATACGTGTACAGGAAGCTTACGATGCCGGCCAACAGGATATCGGCGAAAGCTATGTACAGGAATTTCTTGAGAAGCTGGACTCTGATCTGCTTTCAGAACTTCCTTTACGCTGGCATTTTATAGGACACCTCCAGTCAAACAAGGTAAAAGATATTGTCGGCAAGGTATGTCTGGTTCACAGTATTGACAAACTCAAGACAGCTGAAGAACTCTCAAAACGGGCTTCAGGAAAAAACGTCACGGCCGACTACCTTATCGAGATCAACACCTCCGGGGAGACTTCGAAATTCGGCTTGGCGCCGGAAGCACTTCTTTCCACAGCACCCGTTTTTTTCGATCTCCCGAATATCCGCCTCAGAGGGCTCATGACCATAGCTTCCCCTGACAGAGAAAAAGCCCGGCAAGAGTTTCATATGCTCGCGGCACTGCTTGAACAGCTCAAAAAGATTTCACCCGAGCCTGCTCTTCTGACAGAACTTTCCATGGGTATGAGCCAGGATTATGACATTGCCATAGAGGAAGGAGCCACCTTGATCCGTATAGGCACTGCCATCTTCGGCTCACGACAACGATAAGAGAGAACTGTTGAGCTGTTGATTTACCCTTCCAGTCTTTCTGTTCACCGGTCACTTGTTCAGCATATATCAGATATTATTGCACACGATTTGAATCGGTCAACTCAGGACTTTATATTGCAGGATTGATTATTTTGCCGGACCTTTACCCTTGAACCGAAGTTTTTATTACCTGGGTTTCATTTTCCATATGCCGTACTCAAATTCACCTGTATTCATTCCTGCACAGCGCGTCCAGAATTATAATTACGCTATCCGCAATATTGTCAGCAATGCCCGGCAACAGGAAGAACAGGGGAAAACAGTCACCTACCTGAACATCGGGGACCCAATACTGTATGGTTTTCAGCCACCTGAAGAGCTCGTTGAAGCAACGGTCCTGGCTCTCCGGCAGGGACATAACGGCTACTCGCCTTCATGCGGGAAAAAGGATGCGGTAGAAGCGATTGCCGAAGATGCGCGCGCGCGCGGGATACGGACTTCTCCGGAAAACATCATCGTAACATTCGGCGCTTCGGAGGCGGCAGATCTTGTATGCACCGCGATGCTCAATCCCGGAGATGAGGTTCTGTGCCCTTCTCCGGGGTACCCGCTCTATAACGCAATAATCGCAAAACTCAACGCAAGGGAGCTTCAGTACAGACTCGATCCGGATAACGGCTGGCGTCCTGATCCGGACGAAATTGAAAGCAGAATAACAAAACGCACCAAGATTCTCGTTGTCATCAATCCGAATAATCCAACCGGGGAGCTGTACCCTCCTGAATTGCTCGGAAAACTGGTTGATATCGCTCGCAGGCACCGCCTCCTTATCATCACCGATGAGGTATATCACAAGCTTGTCTACGAAGAAAAACATCTCCCTCTTGCCTCGATGGCAGAAGATGATGTCGCGGTAATCACTATTGACAGCCTTTCAAAAAACTATATGGCTCCGGGCTGGAGAATCGGATGGCTTGCCATCACCAACAGCCACCTTATTCCGGACGTACATCTGGCATTCATAAAACTTGCAGATGCAAGGCTTTGTGCGCCAATGTCGCCCCAGTATGCCATAAAAGCCGCGATGAAATTGAGAAAGGACTATATTGAAAACGTCATGAATCGTCTGCGCGCTCAACGGGACATTACCGTCAGCATGCTCAACGCAATTTCCGGGATCAGTTGCAACAACCCGAAAGGCGCGTTTTATGTCATGGGGAAGGTTGATTTTGATAGGCTTCCGTTTCGTTCCGACGAAGAGTTTGTCCTGAAACTGCTGCAGGAAAAACAGATCCTTTTCGTTCATGGCTCCGGGTTTGGAATCGATCCCGGACAAGGTTTTTTCAGGGTTGTCTTTCTTCCCGATGCTGCAACGTTAAGGAAAGTGTACAGCGATCTCGGCGATTTCATTCACCAATACCAATAACTGTTTCTTCACAGAATCTATAACATAAATCTTCTTCACCATGATTGAACAACGAACGAAAATCCAGGAGGCTGTCTCATTCATCCGTTCGAAAACCAGCGATGAATATCCTGTTGGAATTGTTCTGGGAACAGGCCTCGGCGCTCTGGCAAAAGAAATAGATGTGGATTTGTCACTCGATTACGGGGATATTCCCTATTTCCCCATCTCGACAGTGGAAACCCATCATGGGAAACTTATTTTCGGCACCCTTGCCGGAAAAAAAGTTGTCGCCATGCAGGGACGATTCCACTTTTACGAAGGCTACTCGATGCACCAGATTGTCTTCCCTGTGAGGGTCATGAAACATCTCGGAGTAAAAACCCTCGGCATAACAAACGCCTGTGGCGGACTCAACCCTGCGTTCGGCAAAGGCGACATCATGCTTATCGATGACCACATCAACCTGCTGGGAACCAACCCTCTTATCGGACCGAACGACCAGGAAATCGGACCGAGGTTCCCTGACATGTGCACCCCGTATTCCCCGAAAATCCTCGATATAGCCGAACAGGTTGCGCTTGAAAACCGGATCAAGGTCCAGCGCGGTGTTTATGTCGCTCTTTCCGGCCCCTGCCTTGAAACCCGCGCAGAGTACCGCATGCTCAGAGTTATCGGAGCCGACGTGGTAGGTATGTCAACCGTCCCGGAAGTCATTGCAGCAGTACATCAGGGGACCGATGTATTCGGCATGTCCATCATCACCGACGAGTGTTTCCCGGACAACCTTCAACCGGTCAGTATCGATGAAATCATTGAAGTTTCAAATGAAGCTGAACCGAAAATGACAACCATCTTCAGGAACGTAGTCGAAAGACTTTAGAGGTGCCCTTTAACTACTAAACACGCAACCATAATGATCGACGCTGTTTCTTTTGAAAACAATGCTCTCGGCTATCTCGATCAGCGGTTTCTGCCGTTGAAAGAAGAATACATCCGGACAACAAGCCATATTGATGCCATTGAAGCGATAAAAACCCTTGCCGTCAGGGGTGCTCCGCTCATCGGCATCGTCGCGGGCTATACTGTAGTCCTTGGCCTTAACAGCTACAATGGCAACAAGGAAGAGTTTCCCCCTTATTTCGAGAAGCTCATACAGGATGTTGAAGCATCGAGACCGACCGCTGTGAATCTTTTCTTTGCCACCGCAAGAATGAAAGAGGTCTATAATGCTCATTTTATTTCGGACTCTCTTGAAAAACTCTTTGCCAGGATGCTCGATGCAGCAAAAAAGATTCATACTGACGAAATTGCAAACTGCGACAGCATGGCTCGTCATGGCGTGGAACTGATCCGGCAGGATCTTGCCGAAACGCTTAAAACAAGAAAGCTCAACGTCCTTACACACTGCAATACGGGTACACTTGCAACAGGCGGATCAGGAACGGCTCTTGGCGTCATCAAACACGCCTGGCAGGAAGGCCTCATTGAAAAAGTCATCACGGCGGAAAGTCGTCCGCTCTTGCAGGGACTGCGACTGACCGCCTGGGAGCTTGAAAAGGAAAATATTCCTTTTCTGTCAATCTCCGATTCTTCATCGGCATTCCTCATGCAGAAAGGAATGATCGATTTCGGTATCGTCGGTGCCGACAGAATTGCGGCAAATGGAGACACCGCCAATAAAATCGGGACATTCGCCCACGCAGTCAGCGCGTCCCACCACAAGGTACCGTATTACATCGCTGCTCCCGTATCAACTATCGACATAAACATCAGCGACGGCTCACAGATCCCCATCGAGGAACGCAGCGCCGATGAGCTCCGGACAATTTTCGGAACCCAGGTTGCGACACCTTCAACACCTGTCCTCAACTATGCTTTTGATGTCACCCCGAATCAGTTCATCCGGGGCATTGTCACTGACAAAAAAGCTGTTGTCGGCGGTTATGCAGAGGAACTGAAAAAACTTGTTGACTGAGATCATATTCGCAGTCCAAACCGCTAAAGGGGAGTTCGCTCCCCTTTTTTATTATGCAATTGTTCATTATACTTCTTCATAGCTGAAGCGCCATATCTGCACAGCATTCGTCAGGCATTACGCATTCCTGAGCGCCCCTGTAGAAAATTATCCTTGTATTGACATAATGACCGTCAGAACTTCGGAAAAAGGTTATTCAACTCAGCGATGAAAAACTGGTTAAAAAAAGAAAAAAACGAGGAAAAAGAATCCAGGCATTCCGAATCATCCGATATCTCATTGCAGGTTTTCGATTATAATGACTTTCTCGATCGTGTCATGGGAGACCAGGAGCTGGCAATGAGTATCCTCGAAGAATTTGCGGGACTTATCGGAGAACATGCGGAAAAGCTCAGAAAGGCTGTTGAATCGGGGGATCATGAAAATATCAGGCAGATTGGCCATATGATCAAAGGAGAATCCGGCAACATCAGTGCTCCCGCACTGTATGACAGTTCCCACGCAATGGAAAAAGCCGGAAAGTCTCAAAACAGCAATGAACAGAACGAAATTCTGCCGGTACTCCTTCAAGACATTGATAATCTGAAACAAGCAATCCGGGAAGTACTGCAAAAAGAGCGTAAATAGCGTTCCCTGCCACACTCGTCGCAATCACCCTCGTCCCGCACCTGTCAGGACAACGTCCGCATTATGGTTGTCGTGAATTACAATCCCGCGTCTTTTGCCTATCTTGACAGGAAGATGCAACCCTGTTGCTTCGTCTGTAACCTGGGCTGAAACACTCCGGTCAGCTTTCGTTCGATTGCATGCACCGATATAATTCCGTACAATTAGGCGAACCTGAGTCGTGCGCTTCACATTGCGCAGAAAAAGAGTGAATATTCTGCACTATCATGAATCTTGACCGGAGGCTTCTTCTGCTTGCAAAGCAGCATCCAATACCGTTCATCGCATCGATTATACTCGGCGTGCTCGGCGGGATCATGCTTATCGGCCAGGCCTCCCTTCTGAGCAGGATTATCGATTCAATTTTCCTGAAAAACACAGGGCTTGAAGATATTCTGAAACTCGTATCGCTGTTTGCTCTTTTCAGCATCCTTCGAGCCCTCTTCAGCTGGACAAGCGAGTGCGAGGCTAACCGGGGCACCCTGAAAATAAAGCAGTCACTCCACAAAAAACTCATGAACAAACTTTCCGCTCTCGGTCCGGCCTACACCGGCTCAATGCAAAGCGGGAAACTCAGCGTCAAAATTCTTAAAGGCGTAGAGGCTCTTGACCCTTACTTCAGCCAGTACATACCCCAGCTTGCGCTCTCACTACTGCTGCCGGCAGCGATCCTTGCCGCTGTTTTTCCTGCAGATGCGCTCAGCGGTTACATCCTGCTTGGAACCGCTCCCCTGATTCCACTTTTTATGATCGTAATAGGCAAGACGGCAAAAAAGGTAACCGCAAAACAGTGGGAAACGCTGAGCAGGATGAGCGGCAACTTTCTTGACGTGCTTCAGGGTCTTACAACGCTCAAGCTGTTCGGCAGAAGTACGGAAAGAAAGCGCTCTATTTTCGAAATCAGCGAGGCATTCAGACATGCAACAATGAAAGTCCTCAAAATCGCCTTTCTCTCATCTCTTGCGCTGGAACTTGTCGGCACGATAGGCACGGCGATCATTGCGGTATCGGTAGGACTGAGGCTCTGGTCAGGTTCCATCGGCTTCGAATCAGCGTTGTTTATTCTTCTGCTTACTCCCGATTTCTACTTTCCTCTCCGTCAGTTGGGCATACGATTTCACGCGGGAATGGAAGGCGTCAGTGCGGCAAACGACATTTTCAACCTGCTTGAAAAACCTGAACCCGGCCCGAAGAAAGCGCTTACCCCGTCCGGCGCCCGTGAGTATTCCGGAAAAAGCATACGATTTGACAACGTTGGGTTCTCCTACAGCAAAGACACCAATGCAGCAACAGCACTGCAGCATATAAACTGTACCCTGAAACCCGGCAGGACCATTGCAATAACAGGGCCGAGCGGCGCAGGCAAAACAACGTTCATCAACCTGCTTCTTCGTTTCATCGAGCCCGGTGAAGGAACAATCACGGTAGGCGACAGAGACCTTCAGCACATTGACCGCGAGGAGTGGCTGCAGCTGATATCCTGGATACCACAACACCCCTATCTTTTCAACGCCACACTCAGGGAGAATCTCCTTCTCGCAAAAAAAGATGCAACTGAAGACACCTTGATGGAGGCAATTGAAACCTGCCGTCTCGGCTCTTTTATCAAATCGCTTCCCGGGGGACTGGATACTCAGATCGGTGAACAGGGGGCCAGAATAAGCGGAGGAGAAGCACAACGTCTTTCATTTGCAAGGGCATTTATCAAAAATGCCCCCATAGTTGTTCTTGATGAACCCACATCGCATACCGACCCTGCACTCGAGCAGGAACTGCTTGAATCCATGAA